>Ga0316629_10000010_pt1 | contig 25736 bp, 37 predicted proteins | sample OWC_May_M1_C1_D1_FD_207654 | JGI IMG/M metagenome (GOLD analysis project Ga0316629, IMG submission 207654) | Wetland soil microbial communities from Old Woman Creek delta, Ohio, United States - OWC_May_M1_C1_D1_A | ecosystem: Environmental > Terrestrial > Soil > Wetlands | place: USA: Ohio... | reverse complement strand
CTGCCGGCGGTGGAGCGGGTGGCGCTGGCGCTGGCGTAGACCCACCAAGAAGGTTGGCCTGCTCTTTTCTATCGACCGAGCTGACTAACGGTGTTCCCTTCTCATCGGTCATAACCACCGGAATCGGTTGATCCTTCGGCTGGTTAATCTGTACCGCCATTGCTGCTTTTTGCGTAGCCTCTACGATGTTAGGTGTCGTTACAGAAGTCACTGGAGTAGGAGAAGTTGGAGTAGGAGTAGGAGCCTGAACGGCTTTCTTTTTCTCCTCCATCACATACTCATCCCAGCGATCCTTGGCTTCTTCTCGAGCCCAATTCGGGTCACCTTTATAGGTGCCTTCTTTGTCTACTTCTGCCACAAAGTCTTTAAACTGCTTGGGTAGCTTACTGGTATCGAATCCTTTCAGCGTTCCTGATACCGAAGAAGATGATGGTTTCAATCCACCCACGTCCGCTGTATTGGCGACATTGACTCCAGGAGTATCACTGACCGCGCCTGCCGTATTACCAGCAGATGCAGTCATCTGTCCTTCTTTCAGGATAGCTCTCTCTTCCGCGATCCTCTTCTCTTCCGCAGCCTTCTTATCTTCGTCGACTTTCTTCTGTTCGTCTTCCAGTCTCTTCTTTTCGGCTTCGCGAATCTTCTTGCGCTCTTCCCAGTCCTTGGCTTGCTTCTCTTCCAGTTCTTTCTGCTTCTTGGCTCTATCGGCATTCGTTTCCCCACCGAAGAGACTGACTATACCATCCACGATCTGATCGGAGACATCATCGGGTATGATGTCGTTTATCGCCTTACCTATCTGCGTTCCGACACCATAGACAGCACCCGTAGCGCCACCTATGGCTTCACCGGCACCTTCCAAACGACTCATCGAGAAGAAAGGCTTATCCGTATCGAACACTTTACCTAATCCTCCCGCCGCTTTTCCAGCTTGCGCGAGAGGATTTACTGCGCCTGTCTTCGAAAGCTCATCCATGTTTTCCGCCATGGTCATGGCAACCGTTAATGGCGCCGCGACTTTAGAACCCAACTTCATGAACTTGCCGAGTTTACCAAACCAGCCTCCCGCCTTTCCTGCTGCTCCTGCTTCAGCCGCACCCACTTCTCCTGCCGCACCTGCGGCTGTCGAAATAGGTGGTCTTCCGTGAGCGGCATCGGCAATAGACGAACCACTTTTACCAAAGACTTTTTCAAAGAAGCCCGCTTTCTTAGGTGCCGTCGTACCCGGTGGTGTAGCTCCACCAGGTGGCTTTGGACCACCCTTCGGTCCAAAGATCTTATCTTTAAGGGTCTTCGCTCCTATTGCACCACCTACGACTCCTGCAATGTCGGTAAATCCGATTCCGGTATTACCCATATTGGATTGCAGGTTGTCGAGATGATCTTTAAGAATAGATAAAATGCTGTTTAGAGTTTTATCGATTCCGAACCAGAGTGATATTGACATTTTGGATCAGAGGAATCAGCGGATTGTATCCTGCTCTCGATCTCTCTATGGCCCTATCATTGGCTTCTTGGTTTCTAGAAAAAGCAATCGCACCGGCATCGGGAACAGCAGGTCGATTTCGGGCAGTATTAGATACCCTGGAAATCGGGTTGTTTGCAGCTCTTTGAGTAGGTACATTTCTAGTCGGTGTCGGTGGAGTATTCGATTGAGCGGGAGTCTCTGCTGGAGACGCCGGTGTCGGTGTACTCAAACGTTCCTTTATCGACTTTAAACCCCCAACGGTTTTTTGTGCGACTGTTTTTATAGTGGGTAATGGCATTTACTCTTCCCTTAAAATTGGCGCATAGCCTTCTGTTTCTTCTCTAGGTAATCTATGATGATACCTATGTAAATCATCCTTTCAAACGGAACCATATCGTTGATTTCCGATAACGTGATGTTATGTTCCTTGGCAAGCAAAAAATCCGTTCTATAGATGTCCGCAAGCTCGCCATTCGCGAACATCAGTCGAAAAAATCTTTTAACCCGTTGAGTTCGACGATGGCTTGGTTTTTACATGCAGGGCAAGTGAGCGTCATCACCATAGTCACTTTCGGTTGATTCTGAAAGAACTCGGAGATAGCATCTATCTTATCCGCCGGAAATGATTCTATGAATTCTCTGAGTTCGTCGAGAGTGAACTCGGAGGGTGTAATCACTTTCTCTCCTTCGAAGATGGAGTCGACGCAAGCGAAAACGTATTCGTCGGTAATGTCCAGCATACCTTTCCCTTCTAAACCCACGCTGCGAAATCTCCTAAAAGTCGGCGCCTTTAGTCTGATACCGATGTCGTCGGTTAATTGTATGACGCACTTCTTATGAAAGTCTTCAGGGAACTTAACGAAGGCATCTTCCAGGTTAAATTGAACGATAAACTTTTGACCGCAGGGCTTCTTCTCCGATGAGTGGGCTACACCGTTTTCATCGTGATCGGTTAGCTTGTCAACCATAGCGTTACACTTATACTCGGCGGATACCATTTCCCCGACGCTCTTAGCTCTGATTCGAAGGAAGATGTAATCGATGGCATACATCGGCAAATCGTCGACATCTACCTTATTCAGAAGACAATCATCGATGATTCCTCTGATAGTGTTGATAAATCCGGTATCATCTCCCAGTTCTTGAGATTGCAGCAAAGCCTTATACTCTTTTACGAGCATCGGTCTGAACTTGATAACCTCACCAGTTCCGGGAATAGTTAAATCATAAACGACAGACGGGATCTTTGGTAGTCCGCATGTTATGCACCTCTCTTTCGCTTTCTTCTCACCATAGGACCCAAAGGAATATCCTTCTGGGCATCTTTAATCGCAACGGTCGTGGTTACTGCGGCATCTTCCATCCACTGACCGAATTTGAGAATCCCTTCTTTCATGACACCTAACTTCTTTCTGAGCGTATCCCACTCACCCCATATAGCGGAAGGCACCAGTTTCTTGAAGGTGTCTTTGTCTCCGCTCTTGATAGCGTTTCTTACCGTGGTCGCGCTCGTCACCCTTTCGGTCTCTTGGAACGTGACACGATATCTTTGGTCTTCCGGCATCTTCTCGTTGGCTCGGTTGATAGCATCTTGATAGCCGGCAATACGGTCGGCACCGGCATAGATCTTGGTGACTTCTTTACCTTGCTTTCTGAAGTATCCCAGGATGCCCGGTAAGAACCCGTTCGGGCTGATAGAGACCTCGAGTCCCGGGAAGATCATTTCGATCAGTTTCTTCTGGTACTCTTCATCCAGAGGATTGCGTTCCGCATCGGCACCGCTTTTCTTGCCTTTAACGATTACGACGATAGGGTTTTTCATCGAATCTATAATCTTCTTATGTCCGTTATGCAGCGGTTGCATACGCCCCAAGAACAACTCGACCGGCTTTAGTTTTTCCATTTGCTTTTCCTATAATCTATCTATTTAAGTTCGATGGCATCTCTTAACATTCTAATGTAATCAATGTAATAAAGACCTATCGAAATGTTCCTAATCGTTTTCCCTTTGATTTTAGCAACCGCTCCCATAGAATTTTCGACAACGATACACGATTTCTTCTGATTGAAGACAGCGATCAAATCTTCTTTCAACTGAACTTCCTCACTAAAGGTCATCTTGCATAAACCAGCGACCGGGTCTACCAAAGTGAGAGTAGGATCACCATTGGCATAGAATGTAACATTAGAAGCACTGTTGGCATTCATGGCTCCGGTAGGACCGGATATAGCTTTCATAAAGAACTGCCTGGCTTCATTGTTGCTGGGATTGAGTATCTGATAGACAGAAGTTTGGAGAGCGAGTTTACCTTCTGACTTATCGATGTAGTTATTGAAAACTTGGTCTAAAAACCTCTGAAGATACGAGTCGGAGTAGATGAAGGATTTGATATCCTGAAAGAACTCGGATAGGCTGGGTGGATCGGGAACCTTTGCAAACCAGTATGACAGGTCGGTTCGAGAAGACCCGAAAGCAAAATCAGCTAAAGAGTCCTTCGTTAGCGGGATGTCGAACGCAAAAGCCACATTCTCCATCTCTTTCGTCGAATTCTGACCTTTAATCTGTATCGTCAATCCTTGAAGCGGTTGAGCATTAGGAAGAGCCGATCGTGCTTGAGCAACCGACTGCAGACACTCTCGTATCTTCTTATTCAGATAGTTGATTCTGGAATCAGGTTGTTTGACAGGTTTCTGAAAGACATTCTTCAATCGTCCGATGAGGTTGGGTGCTAAAATTCTATTCAGCGACACATAGCCTACCTTTCCTTTCCAAGATACCTGAAGCGTATCCATGCTCCCGATAGCTTTCAATTTGGAATTCAGAATGTTAACCTTTTCTTTCGCAGGAATTACCGCGTATTGAGTATACTCACTTCCGTGCCGCCTTCAGCATCACCGCACCTTTAGGGTGAATCTTGTAAGGCAATTTTCTAACATTCTTGCTCGGTTTAACAATCAGATCATAATAGGTTTTATTTTGATCAGCCAAGTCGGCTAGTGTCTTTCTGCCAATCATGTTCTACTTCCTAGAATGCGATGCTTTGAAAGCATCGGTGGTAATTTTATAAGGCGCCGTACCCGTGGCCCTATCGGGCAAGTGCAGAACCACGCCTTCTATCTCAGGGCCTAGTTTGAACTTACCTTCTATTCCGGGATGAGTCAGTAGGTAATCAGCCAAATCATCTTTGATTTTTTGAAGAGCGTTCAGAAGGTTCTGCTTGTCTGCCCTGTCCGTTGCCTTACGGCTCTTTAAGATTTGCAGAGACTCATCGCTATAGACGCTCGCCGCGTCGGCGTAAACGCTGACATCGATTTCCGTGAACTTGAGATTGGGATCGATGATTTTGATCTTATCCGAGCTCTTCTGATAGAGTGATTTCAAAATGCTGCTCTTATCCGGCGAATCGTGCCCAGAAGACGCATCCAGTACCGTATAAGGCATAATCGTCATCAGAGAGCCCAACCTACTCTTATCATAGCTCACTGTCACGAACTTGATTCCCTTCTCGGTCTCTTCCGCCATCGGGTTATAGAAGATTTCGCACACGACTTTCGTGTTGTTCGGAAGAGCACTCATGAAGTCTTCTTTCTTGAAGATCTCGAGCATGTTATCATAGTGAACGGCTCTCGCTATCATTTCGACATCGTCCGTCTTCCCTCTGGCATGAGCACTAAAGGCGCCGCTATCGAATACGGGACCGGTCCTGCTGCCCTCGAAGAAAGGTCGGCCGTTAGCATCCTTTCCGAATCGAGCACCCAGTCCATCGATCTTCATGACGGCTTTGACATTCTTCAAGATACCCCCTAACTCGGTTTTAACGGTTCTCATCCAGGCGACGAATTCTTCGGGTTTCATTTCCTGGAGGTGAGTAATGCCTTGTCTTCTTGAAGCGACCACTTCTTCTTGAATGGCTATAAAATCTCTAAACCTAATCATGCCTTATATCCCTTGTAATAACTATTTATTACCGAGTCGAAATCTTCGATTGAACCGATGCCCAAGCCTTTGGTGATGAAATCGAAAGCCCTGATCTTGGTATCGTAATCGGCTCTGGGATCTCCTCTGACTAAACCTTGGGCACCCTTCTCCCAAAGGACATTCGCGAATCCGTCGAGAACCTTCTTCTGATCCGTAGGACTCATGTACTTCTTCATCAGCCCTACTAAACCGACGAACGAGCCCATCTGCTCGACTTCCGCTTTATTCCCCTTCACTCCAAAGAAGGACGTAAAGAGAACATCTAAATCGGTGATGTAATCTGCTGTAGCCGAGTCGACTTCGTCATATACCGGCATCCCGTTCTTGAACGTCTGGTTACCCTGAGCATCGAGAACCGGAGTCATTCTAACTCGAAGTCCCTTTAAGGAGAAAGCCAAATCGGACTTCCTGATTATCTTGTCCTTACCTCTGGGCGTCTTGGCTCTGATCAAGACATCCTTGGCTGTGCGCGCTTGGAAAGCTCTGAGTAGATACTTCTGGAAGACTCCCTTGATACCCATCGATAGGTCTTCCCAAGGAGAGCCGTGACTGAACGTACTCCACGGAGTCGGGCGTCCGTCTTTGAAGTCCACGAGTTCTAAATCGACTTGTACCGAGATACCGAGAGACGGTATAGTCCAGAGAGTGATGAACTGATCACCGGACGGCTTATAACCGACATAGAGGGTGTTACCGACTTTCTCACCGGCAGGCAACTTCTTCAGGAAGTCTTCTATCTGCTTCTTCTGATTGCCGTCTACCTGGGTATCGATATCTCCGACAGTAGGCTTGTGCTTGACGAAAGTCTCATCCGGGATGGCGGCATTGAAGAGATGAAGCGAAGAACCGCTCAAGAACCCTTTATCTCTGAATAAGTCATCGCCCCAGAGAGGCATTCCGTGGAAACTGGCGTAACGGTCGGAGATGGCTTTAAGAGCCTTACCGATCTCGGATACCACTCTCTTTCTATCGATTGTCTTGAGGTCGATTCGTTCTGCTGCGGTGTCGCCGATTATGACATTACCGCCTTCGTGTAGGTTATACCATTTTTTGAATGATAGCATGTTGTTCTCCGAATAAAAAAGGGTGCACAGTCTTTAGGACCATGCACCCTTCAAATTTAGTGTTTAAATTTTTTAGTGTGATCCATCACACTATTTATTCAGATAGTCACCGAGGCTTCGATCTCCTTAATCCAGAAGTCCTTGTCCGCGGACTGAGAAGCGAAGTTAGCGATTACATCGTAAACCGCATCGCTGAACCCGCCCACATTCAAAACTCGCGGGTCCGACTGCACCTGAGTGGTCATCCCCGGCTGAAGATCGATGCAAACCATCTTAGCCTTCGGATTGTACGCCTTAAAGTCAGCCCAGGCCTGCGCAGTCTCGGTGCCGTGGTTACCGCCCCAAGCGTTCTGCCTGAGAGTGAACCAGCTCTCGTTGTCGCTGATGTAGATGATCAGATCACCCTTCTTCTTGCGATAGACCAGATCCTGCATCGGCAACTGGCAAGACGTTCCACCACCACCGAACTTCGCGATAATACGGGCGTTCTCCATAACCGACGCCGTAGGACGCAGAGTCGTACCGGGATGGATGCGAGTGTCGAACATAGTCACTTCCACATTACCTGCATTGGCGCGCATCAACGAAGACGCAATCAAAGCCGCCACATCCACGCAACGCATGTTCGAAGTCGCTCCAGCACGATGTCCGGTAATCGGGCTGTTCATGGAGCCGCTGACATCCACGAAGATGTAAGTCTTACCGTCGAAGACCGGAACGGTCTGGAGAGAGAAATCCAGAGCCTTCTCCAGAGCCTCGCGAATCGGAACCGGCGCACTCGTCGCATTCATCCATGAGGTGAAGATCTGATACGGGAACACCTTAGCCTTCACGATCTGACTGGTGTCCTGCAGCTTGTCGGCGATGGTGTAGACCATTTCCGGATCCTTGAAAAGACCCTTGCGCTCGAAGGTGTTGAGGTTCATTCGAGTCATATGCCAGCCCGCATTGCGCGCGATGTCCTTCCAGTTGTCAACTGACAACTCGCAAGAAGTCAAAAGCTCGAACGGCACGTTCGGCATCTCCTTGCTATCGCCCGAACGGAACGCCATCAGATCCTTGACCGTCTGCGGCAGATAATGATAGGAGTCGGCATCCACCTTGCCGTTCAGGATCCACTGGAACAGCGCATTCTGAGCCAGGTTAATCGGAGTCGGATGGACCATCTTGATGATGTCCGCCAGAGATGGAGTGTTACCCACGCTCGCGCGAATCAGCTGATTGGTTGAAGACCCGGAAATCCAGTTCTTCACCATGGTCTTCGGAGCGGTACCCAGAGACTTGCGTCCGATAGCACCAGAACGCATGATCTGCACGAAGTTGCGCAGCATCTTACCATTATCGATAACATGCCCGAAAGCGGTCTTGAAGACCTCGGGTCCGTTCTTGGACAACCACGCCACCAGATACGCCGGGGTGTCCTTCATAAAACCCTGCTTGCGCGCGTGGATAGCGAGCTTGGCAATGAACGACGCCTCGGCAGGACCGAGCTTGTCGAGCAGATTCTTGACATTGTCGATCTGATTCTCAGCCGAAGTGTAGAAGGTGCCGTTAAAGGTACCGGTCATCACCAACTGAGCCAGAGCCTCCTTATCGGCAAGAGCATACGCCACACCACCCGCGTTATTCACGGTGTCGGTAGGAGCAGGAGCAACATAGCGGCTGGTACGAAAAACGTTCTTGTTGGCCATAATATTCACCTCTTGTGTTAGAGTAAAGTTTAGTAAAGCTTCAGGTTCCCGAACAATGGATCTAAAACCTCGCTATCTTCGGGACCGATAGCGAGAGCGGTAACAGTCGGAACACCGTTGAACTCGGTTGTTCCGTTATCGGTAATCAGTTTTGCCTCGATGCCGTGTTCTCGGGCGAGTTGGAAAGCGTTTATCAGAGCATCCCAATCGTGGACTTGCAGTACGACCTTCGTAAAAGACCCGCCTATCCAGAGCAGTTCTTTATAGGTCAGGGCTCGCTTGAAATGCCCTTCTGGTGAGATGACCGAAGTGAGAAACGCCATGGCAGCATGAGCGCCTTGGGCGATCTCTTTACCGCGCCTCATCTTGAGGTCGCGGCGAATGATAATGAGCTGTTTGATCATGAGTAAAACCACCCGAGGATAGACCCCATTGGGGCGGCGAAGACGCCTATGATCTTGAGGACGAACATCGTGTCGACAGGGGCATTCGCCATTGCCAGGTTAGCAAGAGAGATTACATTCAAAACCCAGCCCACTCCCATCACCAGAACGAAAAGATACACTTTCCACAATTTTACGGTCACGGTTCACCTCATAGGTCGATGTTAAAATAAGTCTTCCAAACCCACTTTTTCATGGGGAGCACGATATCGGTGTCATCCGCTTCCTTCTTCTCGAACTTAGATGACTTAGTCACGTAAACCGCACCCTTGTTGCCCAACCAAACATAACGCCTGGTTTGGCTGATCCCCTGTCCCATGACTTTGCCCAGCCAATTATAAATCGTGTACTGCTGCTGGTGAGGGACCGACCAGCAAAGGTACTTGCCGGTGCAGAGATCTACTTCGAAGAACGACCCAGGTACTTGGGTTTCGAGGTAGCGGTAATACATCTGCTTGAGAGTCGTCATTTCACTCACCCTTGGTTTTCGACAGACTTAACCAATTCCGGGACCGATTCGCGAGCCGCTTCGAGCAGCAGCTCCCACGCTTCGTCCACTTTACCGGCATCTACCAATTTAGCCAAATTCAGTTTGGACCAGGCAACCCACATCGGGGAATTAGAATCCGCTTTTAGCGCAATGGCACGGACCAGTTCGGAAGTTTCCATCTCGGTCTCCACTTAAATCGTGTCTCGGGAAAGTTTCACGTCTTCGAGAATCTGGATCTCGTCCAGTATCACGTGGGTATCGCAACGGTTGGTCAGGGACCACACCACGATGGTGTAATAAATCTTTACCCGACCGCTTGGGAGAGTGCGTTGCTGTTCGTAAATCGTGGGACGGGCAATCGCGACCTCGTCCTTCACGAAAGACTGACCCAGCTTCGACTTCACGTTCTTGCGAGCCCGTACCAGCACATAGTCATCGAAGTGACCGCGGTACTGCGAGTATTGCTGCACTTGAGCAGCGGCGGCGGTCTTCAGGGTCTCGCGGATTTCGGATACGTTGAACATCGGTAGGCTCCAATCAGTTTACGGTGAACAGCTCGTTGAAACGCTTCGCGGACAAAGTGGTCACTTCGCCGTTACTAAAGACTACCCGAATCATGTCACCCCCGAACTTGTGTTTGACGTTGGAGAACTTAACAGTGCAGTTCGAAACGTGGCGGTGAGTGGCAGTTTTCGAGGTTTTGCGCGTCATCTTCGGTCTCCGTTGTGTTTTCCTACTTCTTGTGCATAGTATAACACAACGATCCTGAATGTCAAGCCTTTCAGGAAAAATTTTGCGAAAATATTTCCACGAAAATGTTACACCGCGTCAGCGCCTACCAGCGTGGGTAGGGGCGCTCGGTATCCCTAATGCGACAGTCCCAACCGTGCCTGCCGCTCCAGTTGCACCCCCAGGGGTGCGGTGGGCGATGAAATCTGGGCCCTTCGTATCGATAATTTTCATGATATCGATGGTGTTCGTGATATCGTGGTGGGGGAGGTGGATAATGATGTCTACCTTCCGGATAAGCGGGCCCATTCCAACGTGGAGGTGGCCCATACCCTTGCGCGGGCGCGAGAGTGGAGTACAGCAGCAAACCAACCAAAAGCAATTTTTTCATGATGTCAACCTCTGTAGTCTCTATAAACTTCCGTGATCTCATCATCGTGGATGAGATAACGAATCGGAATACCAATCTGTTTCTTGAATTTGGAGAAGAGCTTTTCGTCGGCTCGAAGTATCGACACCATCGCCAGAACCGGGATGGCACCGAAGCCTTTTAAAAATTTCATCATCTCATCGATGCTGTAACCGGTGGTGAAGACATCATCCAGTAGAAGAACTCTGTCTCCTTTCTTCGGCTGATAACCAACTACTTTCCCCTCTTCCCCGTGTGCCTTCTCTTCTTTTCTCTGATATCCGAATCTGATCTTCTTGAGTGGGTACTGGTATCCATACTCCAAAGCGAAACCGGTTTGAACGGTGATCCCCTTGTAAGCCGAAGTAAAAACCGCATCGAACTCGACATCGCCCACCAACTCGACTAACCACTTCGATAGATGGAATAGAGCATCGGGCGTATCCACCCTACCGAAGTTGAAGAAGTGATCCGAGTAATCACCGTTCTTTAGTTGAACCGTTCCGAGCTGGATGATGTTATTCTGATAGACAAAATCGATAAATTCTTTTTTAAGCATCAGCTATTCTCCTACATCGACGTTTTCGAAGCGACCTTTTCTTCTCTTATTAGATTGGAACTTCTCTTGAATCTTCGCAGAATCGATTTGAACGGCTGCCGTATCTGCGACCAGATTTTGTTCGCTCTGAGACAGATCATAGAAGAGTTGCTGATCGAAGTCGCACCCTAAAACGAACTTGGGGCGATACTGCATCTTTCTGAATCTGTTTTTGAGCTGCTTGAAGATGATCTGTCCGATAGAGTCCGTCTCCTCGTTTCGCATTCCGGCGAGCATGAGATCGCAGACTCCAGGGATACCTATGGATTCGGCGATGTCCGTCATCTCTACATCGTTAGAACCCATACCCGATCGAGTAAGCTGCATCGCGCTCCAGCAAGCGATGTTATACTCGATAGCCATAGCTCGAATCTCTTCGGCTACGCTCTTCAGATAGAAGTGACTGTTAGTCGATCCTACCTTGATTCGATTGGACGCCACGCAACCGATGTAATCGACTATGACGACATCGGGCATCCAGTTCATCTTCATGTTCAGTTCGTTGATAGTGTTCTTGAAATGACCCACATGAGCCGCCGAAGTCGGGAATTGAATGACTTTGATTCGCCCGTACCCCTTGGACTTGATGTGGTCCATTCTTTTCATGAATTTGGACTTACCCATCTCTCTGATGAGATGCATGGGGGTCTTAATCATGTTGGCGTCTATTCGATGTAAGATCTCGTTCTCATCCATCTCCATCGAGATATAGAGTACCTGATAACCCAGACGAGCATAACCGGCTGCAAGATGAACCAGAGATAGCGTCTTACCGACATGAACGCCGGCGAGTATCAGGGATAGCGTCTTTCGAGTGATTCCACCAAGAGTGATATCGTTCAATGTTTCGAGATCGAAAGGTATCTTATTTTGCGGCAACTCATAACGATCATACCTGTCTTCCGAATCGTCTATCCAGTCAAACCCGATGCTCGTGTTAAAAGAGACCGATAAGGCGCTCTTCATCATATCCGGGATGGCGGAAGGCAGCAGCGACTTATCGGTGCCATCATAGATCGCGATGGCTTTGACGATAGAGAGATACATCTCCCTGTCTTGACACCATTTCTCCGCCGACTTCGACAGCCATTCGGTATCGCCGACCATCTCGCTTTGATAGATATTGCCGATGGTTTTTAATACACCATCGACTTCCTTGTGAGAGATGCTGTTGTCTTCCTTGGTCTCTATAGCCAGAATGGCTTGATTAGGAATTTGATTGTTCTTCTGGAAGTAGGCATTGAGCGAACGGAAGATACAACGATTGATATGATCCGCGAAGTACTCTTCCTTGATGTAAGGGATAGCCTTTCTTAAAAACTCGTCATTGGTTATCAGATTTTGGAGGACCACATCTTCTAAAGAGATGTCTTCCATACTCATGTTCCCACTTTGTTACCGAAGATAGAGATGTGTACTCGATGACTGATCCAGAAACCTCTCCTTAGAGACTCGGTTACTACACGACTCAGAAAGTCGGGAGATTGCGACTCCAGAACGGAGCCTACCGGCATAATCCAAAGCTGCCAAGGCTCGCCTCGAATGAGGTCTCTAAGCGTGTCCATTTTGGAGTCGATTTCATCCCAGGCTTCCTGACTGCCGTTGTGTACGAACTTGATGGCGCCCGAGTCGGCATAGGTGATGTAAGAAGCCAGAATACCGTAATCGATAGCATCCTGTTCTCCACTCACCGTATAGAGCTTGGGTGAACAGCTCATGTGAACATGCTTGGTATAGAGATTAGCACCGAAGCGATCCACCAGTTCTTTAGTCGCATTCGTCTCGATAGTGACTTGAATGGGATTTAGGCTCCTGTGCTCCAGCTCATTCAAGATGAGTTCTATCGCTTTCTGCTGCATCATCGGTTCACCACCGGTAAAGCAGATTTGAGCCGGCATTCGGGTTTGAGTATGAGTCCAGTTATCTAAACTTTCTTCGCCTTCTTGCAGTCTTAGCCCGAGACTCTCTCTACCGACTCTTAAAATCTCATCGACGACTTCGGACACGCTGTAGTCTTTAGCCAGCTTCTTAAAGCGTGGAGACCAAGAATAAGAGGAGTCGCAGCCATACTCGAAGACCGGTAACTCGGACATAGAGAGATATCGAGATATGTCCAAATCCTTATAAGGCAAGATGTAGGTCGATGGATCTGTCGGGCACTTCTGCCCGAATCCGTCGCATTTCAAATTACAACCAAAAAACCTGATGAATATGGTGGGCATCCCAGTAAATCTGCCTTCACCTTGAACGCTTGCAAAAATCTCGGATAGTCGAATTTTCATCAATCCTCCCAGAAAGCTGATAGTGATCCTTTTGAACGCTTGTTGGTTACTCTTGGTAAAACCACCTTCTCTCCATTGGTTTCTCCGGAAACCATCTCCTCGAGCATAGATGCTTTCTTTCGAGTGAGGCGTTTCGATGGCACCATTGAACCGTATACCTTCTCCCACTCGTAGAAGGAATCCAGGTCCTTTACGAGCTTCAGCATCCCAATGGGGTCGTTACCTTGATCCCAATTCACATAAATGCGATGCAAGCAATGCGTGAAGTTGATGATCTGCCAGACATTAGACAGCGCGGTAAAGCAATGGTGGAAAACTCTTAGTCGATCATCTTCATGATCGCAATAGATTTTATCATGACACAGCATGTCTTTAACGACTTGGTGATAATAAAAGTCGATATCCGCCTGCGTGTATCCGTAATCGAGATAGATGGGTGTGATGGTATCATAATAGTTTCGGAAGTTGCTTTCCCAAAGCGGGGTATCTCTCTGAATGTCACCATCTTTATCCATGAAGTTACCGTAGGTATACGCCATGCTCAAAGTGGTGGAGTCGTAAGATACGTGAGTATCTTCGGGAACCAGTCCCGTATTGCGTAGGATGATCAGCGGTTGCAGTCGCATCACCGATCCCACACCCAGGATATGCAGATGCTTCTTGGTATACTCGACGCCGAAGTCATCTCTTAACTGACGATAGATAGCAATCTTCTCGACATCTTCTCTCTGCCCGTATCCCAGGCAGACACCTCCGATAGCCAACCCACCGATGTGATCCCAGTAATCTTTGGGTATCGTCTTCGTGGCTATTTCGAACCACTCGCTCATGTCGCTGTAGGTGTTACCTTGTACGATAAAGAATACCTTGGTCGAAGACCCCACCTTTCTGAAGTAATCGATCTGAGAAATCACATTATAGCAGGTTTCTAAAGCGCACTTCGCATGTTCTTCATACATGAAGACCTTATCCAGATACCCGGCTCGCCCGACCATCTTCTCATTCTTGATCGGTATCTCATCGAAGCACATAGCCAAATCGGTTTTAGCTTGAATAGCATAGACGTCTTGCTTGGCTTGATGATTCGCCGTCATCCCAAGAGTAATCATCTGCAATCCACCCGAGTCGGCATAGACTCGATCGAATCCGAACTTACCCGACGCGAGTATTCGCTCGAGATAGTTCTTCTCGGTAAAAGCGTTGAAAAGAATACTGATCATCATCGGATAATCGATCTCCTTCAACTCTTCTTTGATACGCATGATGCCGTCGGTTACGATTCTATCCGTCAATTCCTTTAGATGCGGGACGGTTCGTAATCTACCATGCGTTATGATTCGCAGATAGGAAGGAGCACTAAAGACAAATTCTGATGTTAAGTTATTGACAGGTTTAATCATCTTGTTATCACTTACTGTAAGTGGCGAAGACACCGCACTCGCCGTCTTCGGAGACCTCGATCTCGAGGTCGCGATTGGGATATCGAGATTGAATGACTTGTGCCAATTCATCGGCAATCATCTCGCAAGAACGATGATCGAGAACGAGAGTTTCGGCGTAAAGACTTTCGAGCCACCTTAAGAACTGATGAAACTCGATCTCCCTATCATCATGGAAAACCTCGATGCCCACTTTGAACTTGAACAGATGACGATGCTCGTAAGCCAGATAACGAACATCATCGGGAGCATCGGGGTATCTATGAAACCCCGCGCGTTGAAAAGTGACCCAGATTATCTTTCTATTCGCCATGTCTTAAAACCCTTGTGATTTGATCAGATTGAAGAACTCGGTCTTGAGCGTATCTTCTCGCAGGGCGCCTCGCATCACACTGGTGACCATCTCGGACGCTTCTTCTTTGACGCCGCGCCATGTCATGCAATGATGCTTGGCTTTGATGACCACACCGAGTCCCTTGGGATTCATGATCGACTCGAGTTCGTTAGCGAGAATGATGCTCATCTCTTCCTGGATATGCGGGCGACGGCAAACCCAATCGACGATGCGCGCTATCTTGGAGATACCGATCACCATATCCGATGGATAAACACCGACCCAGCAATACCCTTCGATTTCCACGAAATGATGACTGCATGCACTCTTCACCTTGATAGGACCAAGTGTATAAAGTTCATCCAGATCCTTGATGTTCGGGAACACCGTAATATCGGGTCGCTTCTGATATCGCCCGGCGAAGACTTCATCGACATACATCTTGGCGACTCTTCGAGCCGTGTCGTGAGTGTTATGATCGTTATCGACATCGATAACTAAACTCTTCAGAAGTTCCAGAACCCTCTGTTCCACCTCTACTTTTAGATCGGCGATGTCATTCGGCTCAAGAACTTTTGAAATGTTATCGTTAGCGTGGAACGGAAGGTTTGATTTTTGTAATTTCTGAACGATTCTTTCTGATGGCAGCAACGGCATAGACGTACCTCCTTTTGGTTGTTATTAGTTTACAACATCTCCGCCGGATTGTCAAGTGCACCGAGATTGTGCGCATCAACAAAATCGGTCATGATTTTTTCGAGAATACCATGAGCCGTTTCCTTGATCATCTTGGTCTGCTCGTCTGTTATCGTGGTAGGCAGATAGTCTTTGTGGATATCGATGTTGAGATCGTAAGAGATACCGACACCATCGGATTGATAATCGAATTCGATTTTATGAAAGTGGAAGATATAGCCCAAGAACCTGGGATCATCGACGATGACAACTTTGATGCCCAGACCATCGTCCATAGAAACATCGACAATTTCGAATTTAGGGATCATAATCATTCCTGCAATAAGCTGAAGTTGGTCCCGAGAGGCTTGACTTCTTTGATGTTATCGGCGTAGAAGCTCCTCCACCCTTTGGCTTCGGTATCGTAAACCGTGATAAGAGTTTCAGGTCGTGATGATTTTCTCTGGTCCAGATTTTCGGTTTTGGGTGCATTAGCGGTGCATCTCATCGTTCTAATCGAGCCATCGGTCTTCTTCTCGAATGTCACCTCGAGATCACCTTCTTCAAGTTTCTGGTAAAATTCGTCTCTATTCATCGTTGAGTTCCTCATAAATTGCAGTTTCATCTTCTACGGAGGCGACTCCGTACTTAAAGTTCTTCTGGACATAGTTCTCTATGATGTCCAGGATATCGGTTGTGAAAAACTTCTCAGGGTTTCTTTCGATAGCCTTCTCGAAATACTTCTTACCATCAGGCATCTCATACTTGGTTGACACTTTCTTGAAGGCTCCACTCTTCTCCGCCAAATCAATCAACCCGAAGTATCTATCGAGTCCACCACTGAAGCGAATCAGAGTCTTAACCTTGAGACCCTCTCTGGTTAAACGGCTCTTGACTACGGTACAGGAAATGACGGACCCGATTACTTCGTCGCCGTCTTTCTCTTTGGCTTTGGTGAGCGATACGGTGATGCTGCTGGCATACTTCGATCCCGAACCACCCCCTTGCTCTTTGCCCGCATAAGGCCCAGCCCCTATCTTATCGTAGACGTGATTGGTGAAGATCATAGGGATGTTAGCCATTCCCAGCTTCAGAGCGAGAACCCTAAAAGAGGCTTTGATGATTTGGGCTCGTGTCATGTCCTTCGTGTCCGAACCCGCCGCCGAGTCTTCCATCTCTTTGTTGGTCGAGAGGTTGCCCAGACTATCCAAGACGAATAGCATCGGCATGTCTTCCTTCTCCTTGAGCTTCTCGTCCACGATTCGTAGAGCTTGATTCTTGAACTCCTGTACGGTCGCCACCGGCAGATGAACGAATCGATCCAGAGCGATACCTCTACCTGACAGTATCTCCTTCGTTAGAGCGTTCTCGGTTTCAAAGTAAACGACGGCACCGTTAGGATTCATCTCGAGGAAGTTCTTGCAAGCGGCGAGCGTATAGAAAGTCTTACCTGTCGATTCCACTCCGATAAACCCCACGATCTTGTTCGACGGGAATCCCTTGAAGATAGAACCGGAGAGAATGGCATTCAGAGCATAGGAGCCAGAATCGACCCACCCCGTAATCTCTCCGCAGATAGCATCTTCTGCGACATTGGCGTACTCGTTCTGACTGAGTTTGATGATATCTTTGATATTCATTCGTGCTCCTTATTGGAAAAACATGTCTAAAGTATTGGTTTTTTCGGTGTTCCAACCAATGATGCTGGCCAGGGATTTCAATGGATTCAAAAACGTCTTATCGAACTGCGTCTCCTTATCGACGAATTTATCTAACTCGAAAGCAGTGGGTAAGGTATCCAGGAATGCAATGACATGCGATTGTGCCGAGTTGGGTACCTTCAGATAGACGAACTTGATCTTATCGCCGTTCTTGATCGGTGCATACTCACCCGAGTGTATCGTTTTTAGAAGTCGATTATACACCACCGCACCCCTGACATGGATAGGGATTCCTTTCACCATAGTTCCATTCGAGGTGACCCACTTGTCCATATCGCTCACCCCTCTCGGGAAAGCGATGTCTTGCACCGATGCGGAGACAAACTCTTCTTTGAATTTCTTCACGAACCTTTGCAGTTCGTTCTCATCTCCATTCAGGATGATCTTGATCGCCTTCTCTAAACTGTCTCTGACGATGTTGGGTGTCGACGACTTGGCAGTTTCGAGCCCCATGATCTTCATCTTCGGTGTGGTGTATCGGATGCCTTCTTTGTCATACATCTGCAAGATGTAATTCTTCTTTCCTCTCCAAAGACCCTTGTCGGCAATCACTTCTCGGTTCATGCTCAATCGATTCTCGAAGGCATTGAGATAGACGGTCAGTCTTTGGAACTCCTGTGCCAGATAGGGATTGATGTACTTCTGAACGAACTTGTCCAGGAAGTTGACAATCTTCTGCTTGTCGGATTGGTCTTCGAACATCTTATTGACGAAGTACTCGAGATTGAGCCCCGCCGAGTCGGTATCGTTGAAGATCACATAATCGACATCTTGCGTTTTGAAGAGATCGTTTAGATGAACATTCAACCTCTTGCTGATGTACCTGATAACCAGCTGCCCCGTCGTCGTAATGCCTTCCGAGATGTCTCGCGAGTTATAACGGAAGTAGGCGTTGGCAGTGGCACCATAAAGAGAGTTCAATGAGATCTTGTAGGCTTGCTGTTTGGCGGAGAATGTGGCAACTTCGGCTATCTTCTCTGCCAAGGTTGACGAGTCCGCACCCGAGTGCTTCATCTCCTCCAGCTCTTGAGTTGCCTTCAGCATGTGAGCCTTAAACGCTTTTCGGGAGGCGAACATGCCCGCAACCAACTCGGGAAGGATCCCTTGACTGTCTCGTTTGAACGTGGCACCATTAGCCAGCATAGCCACGTTGGCTTCTTTGATCCAACTCAAGTCTTCCTTCATGTCGATAAGATCATCGATTTTATCGAGATCGTAGATTGCCGTCTTATACGCCTTCTCCGGACTTAGATTGAAAGACATGATGATGCTGGGATACAGCGATGTCAAATCTAAAGTGACGATCCACGAATAGAGTTTGGGTATCGGGTCTTTAACATAGGCACCGACGATAGTGGAATCGGAACTAACTTTCTTCCCGGGTGGAATTTGAATGTTCTTCTTCAGAAGTTCGTTATAGATGTAGACATCCCACCAACGAACAACCCCCATAGAATCCAAGTAATTCGATTTACCGAGATACGTCACCGTGGCTAACAGAAACAAGAAGTTGAGCTTGTTCTCCAAGTCCTCGACGATCTTTACATCCATATAATTATAATAGCAAAAAAGCTCGAAGTTCTGTTCGTACAGACCCATCAAGCCATCGTATTCCGAGTAATCGACTTTACCGATGCTCAACTCATGACGAGCCACAACATCTAATCTATAACTCTCCAAAGTATCTGTCGAGTACTTCTTATAGAGGGGGAGGTAATCGACGATAGCGATACCCACTATTTCGAAGGAGTTGATCTTCTGCGCTTTGATCTCGTAAGGAGTGATGCACTTATCGATCGATCCGTGGAAAGGACAAAACTTCTTGGTGAAGTCTTCGCCCATCACTCTATTGCAACGATTGATTAGATAGGGTATGTCGAACCCTTCGACATTCCACCCGGTTACGATGTTGGGACCGACTTCTCTCCAGTAGGATTGAAACGATCTTAACAGATGCTCTTCGTCGTTACACTGGACATAAGAATAGTAGTTATTGACCGTATTAGCCTTCGTTCCAAAGACTATGAAAGGGTTCTTCTCCCCCAGAACCTTACAACCTATCGCCAGGATAGGTTGTTGTGCTCTATCGGGAGTCGGGAACCCGGTGGAATCATAAGCGGTCTCCATGTCGATAACCAAAATCTTGATTTTCGAGAAATCGAAGGAGACGGTTTCCTTGTACCTATTGGCGATGAACTGATATAGGAATTGCGTCTGCCCAAAGATGTCTTGCGTATCCTGATACTCTCTTACGAACTCTCGGGCATCCGCGAGATTGTCGAAGTCGACGGGGATCAGCGGATCCCCCATCAACGACATCGCCTGAACTCTGGTCTTATTTTGCGGTCCACTCTTTACGAATAGCTGTAATGGAAACTCTTTAACGATCTCCGATTTTGATTTCCCGTCATTGTCAACATATCTGTGAAAGATACGATTGCCAATCTGCTCCACGTTGGTATAGAATGCCATCGACATCTCCTCTCATAAGTTTACCACATTATACAACATCGTCTGGAAGATGTCAAGCGCCAGGCATCGCCGTGGTTAGGACTAACCCGCTCCCGTATAGTTGGTTATAATGATTGATGAGTTCTCGCTTCGGTGTGAACAAAGCGTTGAACGCCACGTCTTTCATGTTCAGTTCGATTTGAGTCTCCTCGACCAGATGAAGAAGCGGTGCCAGTATCACTTCGGTTGCTCGAGCGATGATGAGCGCAGGATTCTTGACGACGATGCGATTCTCATCGAATTCGGAAACATCACCGATGATAAGACCCTGGGGAAGATAGAATGCTTTGATCATAAGAACTCCATTAAACGACTTTGGTGCCGGTATGCCCGAATCCGCCTTCTCTGTCGGTCTTTTGCGCTATGGGTTCATCGCAGATTTCGAAGAGGGCTTTATAAACGGGGACGATTTCCGCCTGAACTAATCGATCTCCGTGGCAGATGACTTGACGCTGTTCGCTATCGTTGAAGATAAGGACCATCGTCGGTTTGGTGAAATCTTCATCGATAACACCGACGCAGTTGGATAGTTTCAGATGCTTCTTGCCGCTGGTGCCGCTTCTCGGATAGAGGGTGAGCTTGAAGTTCTCGGGAATGTCGAATACCAATCCGGTCGGAACGAATGCACTCTCTCCCGGCTCGATACTGAACCCTCGTTCTCCGTCTCTTTCCTTCATCGGTGCCACTGTCTTGATAAGGTGCATCAACATCCTATTGTAGACATCGACGTAGGCAATCTCCTTTCCGAGATAAGCCGGTAAGTCGAAGCACGCGCTCTTCTGGGTATAGTATTTGGGAGTCTCTACATCTTCGTAGAGCTTATGGATCCCGGACGATCACCTTATTTCTGATACCCCAAGTCTTCGGTTCCAGGATTTTCAATGCGATGTCGAACTCGGGTTCTTCTTCGGGTTCTGACTCGGGCTCGTTTACTTCGGCTGCTATGATTGGAGTCATGTTCAGTACACCCAAATCGGTGAAATCGGTATCTTGTGCCACGAAAGCGTTTCTAGGCTTCTGTTTTCTCATACATCATTCCTCATGAGTTTTAGATTTCTTAATTTTGCCTATCGTATACTTCGCTTTACAATTCCAATTGGGCTTTTCTGCATACGATATAACAACCACATCTGATGTCTTTTCGTTGATCTCAAACGATTTCTTCAATTTGATTAGACCCCAATCTTGCAGGAGCCAGGCTATAAGTTTGATTCTCTCGGCGTCTTCCGGAGTGAAATCTGTTTGCTTCGATCTTCCATCTAATAGAAAGAGTTGTTTGAAATGGACAATAGCATATTGCCCGCGTTTATGGAGGATATGCCCACTCTGCCAGAGTGTTGGTTTCTTATCACCCTCTTTTCTACTCACCAGACCGAATTCGAGTTAAGGTCTCTTTAACCTTAAAAAACGAATCACTATCGAGCGGTTCGATCCAAATAAAAGATGAGAGCAATTCTTCAGTGTCTATTGAATTTGTCATAGTAAATCTCCTTCATTATTTTTATTAGAACACTAAGGTTCTTATCTATTTAGAGATTTAGATGACACCCTTTTCTTGGATTTCGTCTGTCTCTTAGCACCACCTTTATGAAGGTCTTTGTCTATCTGCCCCCAAAGATCCAACTGATCCATGATCGGAATGATCTCCCTAGCCTTGATAGTAGAGTAACCGTAGTACTCTTTCAACTTCTTGATCTTCTCCTCTTCCGCGTCGTCCTTCTTAGCCCACTTCGAGAAGCGCTTCTTCTTCGTCACGCTATGGTAGTAGAATGCGAAGTTGGCTTCTTTGGGTACGCTCCAGTTTTCATTCATAGCCTGAGCGTGAAAGATCAACTCCTGAAACTGAGATAGTGCGCGGTTACCCATGAATGAAGTGTATTCCTTCATCTCATCTTCATCGGGATAGTGGTCTTTCGTATGAATGAGATTGATAACATCGAATAGCCCACTCATGTCGGAGCCCTCTTAATCTTGTTCTTCGGTCTGGTCGGTTTCCGTCTCTTCCTCGAGCTGATCCTCTTCTCTTTCCCACTTGATTAACTTCGTGACATTCTCGAACGCTTGACCGACTGCATTCTCGATATCGAATTCGACGATAACAGAAGAAGCACCGAGCAGAAGAGTGTCCATCGTATCGGACATCACGTTCTTCACAACCTTGACGACCTCTTCAATAAGCCCCTTATCGATGTCCGGCTTCTCTATCAGAACCGATCTTCCTGCTGCGTTAACCAGCTTGGAGACGATGTCCTTGACTCTAGATGTTTCCGGATGATTGATGTATAATTTCATGATTTACCTCACTTAAATTTGATTGACCCCATGATTTGGGTTAGCATCGCCGTCGTTAAGATTTCGACATCGACCACGAATGCTCGCTTGTAATCGTACTCCGAAAGGATAATGACGAGTTCGGGAATATCCTGACTTTCGATGAACTCACCCATCCTATCGTAGATGGCTCGTACCAGAGTCGAGAAGTCGATGTCCGCGTTCTGTGCAACCCACTTGCGGTATTCGCCGAACTTCTTCTCCTTGACAAAGCGCATCACCTGCTTGATCGCCTCATCGCTCACGCCCGCGAGTGCCGAGACCTTCAGCTCACCGGAATGGCTATGCCTTTGCAACTCATTTAGAATCTTTCTGTAATCGGGAAAATACTTCATGACCACTTCGGCGAGGTCTTTCTTATCGAAGACGATGCCCTCACCTTCTAGGATCGCCCTCGCTCTCTTGTTGAACGCCAGAATACTCGCCGCTTTCTCCTCCTTGTTCATTACGAAGTCGATGACGGCGCAACGACTTTTGATCGGATCGATGATTCGATTGGCGTAGTTCGCTGTCAGAATAAATCGACAGTTAGAGGAGAACTCTTCAATGAAGGCACGAAGAGCGGGTTGAGCCGCGAAACTAAGATGGTCTGCCTCGTCCAAGATAACGCACTTCGTCTTCCCCTCGGCAAAGGAAATAGTCGAAGCGAAGGAGCGGATTTCCACTCGAATCGTGTCGATACCGCCACTCTCCGAGGCATTGATGAACAGAACATCGATACCCAGCTCTCTGCAGAGCGCTTTAGCGGCGGTTGTCTTACCCGTACCCGCTCCACCGATAAGGAGCATGTTCTGCAGCTCGCCTTTGTCGACTTGAGCTTGAAAGAAGTCTTTAAGGCGCGGCGGAAGGATACACTCATCGATAGTCTGAGGGCGATACTTTTCAACCCATAGAGTTTGTTCTCTCATTCAACCTCCTTAAGAGCCTCGGCTATATGTTCGGCGGTGATGTGTTTCAGAATTGCGATGATCAAGCGATCAAACTGCTTTTTAGAGAGTTTCATCAGATTCCTGTTACCGGAAACCGAGATGATGAACTCCCCATCGTAGTCTTTTTCGATTAAGACCGTATCTTCTTTTGCATTAAAGATGCGATCCCACCCCGCTCTAAAGGCGTCCGTAGCCGCCTTGGAGGTGATGGGAGCGCCGGTGATGTCGTTCTTTGCAACCATGTTTAACCTCGCCATCTTACGGTCGGTGTGAATTGACCAGGATCTATATTATAACTGAAACGGTCGGCGAAGTCAAGTGTATTGCGAATGCTTGCCTCGATGTCGAACATCGACTTGGTCGAAAGATTCTCGAACCTTTTAATCTGAGTGCATACCTTCTCTTTTCTTGGGTTCTCGATATGCTCGATCTCCCCCTTACCGTAGACTTCTATTACCTTTTCAGCGATTCCCTGTACGTTCATGGTCTTGGTAAAGTGGTTTACTACCTTATGAGACCCTGGGGCGATATTCGAATCCATCAAGCCACTCAAACCTCTTAAGACATCGCAAAGACAGATAACGTTGGTTTGAGACGACCCATCACCGTAAACCGTCAGTGGCACACCTTTAACAGCTTGGCAAGCGAATCGATTTAGCACAGTACCGAAAATATGATCATAGTTAAAACGAGAATAAAGATGCGGATCATCTAACTCTCCTTCGACGCATTGTCCAAAAATTATACTCTGTTGAACCGTGATAGCTTTAAGACCCCAGATTTCCGAGCACATCTCGGTCAAGCCGAAAGTGTGGACCTTGGTTTGATGATAGACGTCGGAAGCCTGCATCGGTAACCACGAATCCTTGACTGCGTGCAACATCCCATCGTGATAAAAATGCATTGTCTTTCGTGTTTCAGGGATGAAATCGGTGTCGGTAGACTGATAAGCTCCTGCGGACCCGAGAGAGATGACCAGGCTTTCCGGACAATGATCTCTGACCGCCCACAGGACATTCATGCACGTCTTTTCGTTGTTCGTGATTGTCAACGCAGCGGCTTCGGCGCTCATCATCGAGTAAGGAGCCGATGGCTGGTGCGCGGCATTGATGATAACGTCGGGCTTGTATCGACTAATCACCAATTCGGTCGCACCGTAGTTGGTGACATCGATAGAAAGACTCGTTAGATTGCGTTTTCCAGTGATATCGGTGTAATTTCTAACTCTTTCCGATAAGAATGGAAAGTCGAACAGTTCCTTTATACCCAAAGACTTCTGCAAGCTCCTTTTCAAATAGGAATCTACCAGAATGACTCTGTCGTCGGTATTGAAGGCTCTATAAAGACCAAGACTCCATCCGAGGTATCCGTCACCTCCCAGTATCATAATGGTCTTCATTGCGGTTTCTCAACAGGCTTTTTGCAATTCGTCCAAACGGCATCCGACCTTCCAGGTACATAAGTTTTCTCGCAGCCTGCTTTCAAATACATCTCGGATTCTTCGATAGTGCAGCTTTTGAGAATAGATACCGTAAACACCAGAGCGATTGCCACCAAGGTCGTTACCACGATCATGGTGATTTGCCCACCATCAAGATTTTCTAAGATTTTCATAATGAATTCCTCACACCTACAACCGTGATTGTTATAAATCTATAATCATCGCAATCAGTCTCTTCTTTCCAAAGCGAGTGACTAAGTCTTCCAAAATGGTCTCATCGCGGGAATGATTCGAATCTTCGTGCTCTCCGATCTCATAGCCCTTCTCCATCAGAGCATCGAGTACGTCTGGAAGATAAGGCTCCGATGTGGCCAGACCCAACACGAACTCGTCCAGTAGTATCGAAGTATTCTCATTCACTTCCTTATAGAAATCGTCGTCGTCATCGAACTCGTCTTTCTGCTGGGTCAAAATTTCGACAGCAGCATTCATGTTTTGAACAGCATACTCGACAATCGAGGCTATTAGGGATGAAGTTCTGGAGTTATTAAGCATGTTACACCTCATGAGTTAGGGTTTCAACGAATTCGTGATAACGGCTGTAAGTCAGATCGACCACTTCTTTTGGTAAAGAGACTTTAGAGATATCGACGGTCTCGTTCGGACGAGCCGCGATATAGGATGAGACATACTCTCTTACGATGTCCTTATCATAGGACTTTTGGTTTTGCCCGGGAGTATAGGTGCCTTTATTCCAAATGCGACTACCGTCGGGCGTAATCACCTCATCAATCAAAACCAGCTCGCCGTCATCTTCATCCACGGCGAACTCGAATTTCGTATCGGCGAGGATGTAACCTTTCTTCAGAAGATGATGGGCGGCAAACTCGTAAAGGAAGATGGATTGGTTGAGGATCTTATCTGCCAACTCGGAGCCCAAGACATCGAAGAACTCCTTCTGCGACATCGGGCGGTCATGCTCGCCAACCGGAGCCTTAGTCGTCGGAGTGAAATGGGAATAGCGGAAGGCTTGAGCCTTTTGCATCCCTTCGGGGAGTGGGTCGCCATTCATCGTTCCGTACTCTGAATACTCGAGCCAGGCATTACCATACAGGAAGCCTCTAACGATGGCTTCCACGAGAATCGGTTTATACTTGCGGACGATTTGGCATGCCTTGCAGGCATTGGGACGTTCCTCCATA
>Ga0316629_10000009_pt1 | contig 25800 bp, 20 predicted proteins | sample OWC_May_M1_C1_D1_FD_207654 | JGI IMG/M metagenome (GOLD analysis project Ga0316629, IMG submission 207654) | Wetland soil microbial communities from Old Woman Creek delta, Ohio, United States - OWC_May_M1_C1_D1_A | ecosystem: Environmental > Terrestrial > Soil > Wetlands | place: USA: Ohio... | reverse complement strand
AGCCCAACGCCGACCGTGAAAGCAAACACCATAGCCGAGGCAGCCAGTTCCGCCGAGGCTGGGATCCGCTCCACGATCAGGCCCAGCGCCGGCAGCCGGGTCTCGTAGGAGATGCCGAAGTTGCCGTGCAGCGCGCTGGTCAGAAACCGCCAGTATTGGACATAGGGCGGCTGATCCAGTCCGAAGATTTTGCGGATTTCGTCGCGCTCGGCCTCAGTGGCATACTGCCCGGCCATGGAAATGACCGGATCGCCCATGTAGCGAAAAATAATGAAGCACACAAACGAGACCGCCAGAAGGACGATGACCCCCTGGATGAGGCGGCGTGTCAAGTAAGTGAGCATGGGCCGGGCAACTGAGTTGGGCGTTGCAGGGGAAACCCGCCGCAGCGGGTTTCCCCTGTAGGTTTACTTTTTCGACATATCCTTGAAAACGAACCACTGGTCGGGTCGCGGGGTAAACTGCAGGCCGTTTTTCTTGGCCACCGCGTAGAGGTCCATCTGGTAGTGCAGCGGGATCACGCGGACGCGCTCCATGGCCATCTTGTTCGCCTCCTGGAGGGTCTTGACGTACTGGGCCTTGTCGACGATCTGGTTGGTCTTCTCAAGCAGCTGGTCGATGTCCATGTCCGAGGAGCGCGAGCCGTTCCAGTCACCGAAGCCTGCGTTTTTGTCGATCGTGTGCAGGTGGCGGAAGAAGGTGCGGGCGCCGGAATAGGTCCCGTCGAACCAGCCCATCATGTAAAAGTCGTGTTTGTTCTCCATCACCTCGGTGAAGTAGATGGACTTGGGCTTGACGTCCAGATTCACTTTTATGCCGACCTTGGCGAGGTATTTCGCCACCGCTTCGCAGATCTGCTTGTCCATCACATAGCGGTCGTTCGGACCCGCCAGCGTGATCTCGAAGCCTTTCTCCAAACCGGCTTCCTTCAGCAGCTTCAGGGCCTCCTGCGGATTATACGCAAGCCGCTTGATGTCGGGATTGTAGCCCACGGTGGCCGGGTCGACCATCTGGGATGCGGCCGTCGCCTGCCCGCGCATCAGCTTCTTGATGATCTCGTCCTCGTTGATGGCCATGTACATGGCCTTGCGCACGCGCAGATCGGCGGTGGGGGTGCCCGGCCGGTTGGTCACGACCAGGAAGATGGCCCGGCGGGCGGGCCGGCGCATGACCTCGAGGTTTTTGTTCTCCTTGACCTTGTCGATCATCTCCACCGGCACGCCGTTGATCAGCTCGGTCTGGCCCGAGGCCAGGGCGGCAAACCGGGTGGACGGCTCGGTGATGAACTTCATCTCCACATTTTTAATCGCCGGCGCCCCTTCCCAGTAGTTGGGATTGGCCTCCAACTTCAGGTGGGATCCCTTGACGTATTCGGTCACCTTGTAGGCACCGGTGCCTATGGGGGCAACCCCGATATCCCCTTCGGAGCGCGACTCGGAGGACTCCTTGTCCATGATAAAGACCTGGTGCATGTTGTCGATGAACCAGGGGATCGGGTCCTTGGTCTTGACGATGACTGTGTAATCGTCCGGCGTTTCGATGGAGGCGATCGCTTTGCCGTCGTTGACGAACTGGGAGACCTCCGGGTTGGTCAGGCGCTCAAACGTGTACTTGACGTCGGCGGAGGTGAAGGGATTGCCGTTATGAAACTTGACGCCCTTGCGCAGGTAGAACTTCCAAGTCAGCGCATCCGGGTGCTCGTATTTTTCAGCCAGGGCAGGCACGATTTTGCCGTCCGTTTTCTGCCTCTGCATCAGGCCGTCAAAAATGTTGGTTACGACGCCCAGCGTGGCATCGCCGTTTTCGCTGTGGGGGTTCATCGACTTCGGCGGAGACTCAACCGCGACGACCAGGGACGGCGCGGCGAACGAGGGCTCGGCGGCGATGAAGCAGCCGCACAACGCCAGGATCAAAGCGATGCAACCGATCACAATCTTGATGCGCATAGCTACCTTCCTTTCGTAGGAGTTAACAGACCCACCGCATGCACCCGCATATAGTCGGGTGCTAATGTGCCGGATGCGGAACGCTATATTAAAACTCCTGCAAACACAACAGGCGTGCCTATCCACGAATTTCCAGCCGGGCAGCCATCGGCATGGCGGCGCCGGCCGACTCAGCGTCACAGCGCCAGGCAGGCGGCGAAGTGGCCCGGGGAGACTTCCTTCATCGCCGGCTCGATGCGGTTGCATTCATCCATCCGGATGGGGCAACGAGGATGAAAGCGGCAGCCGGCCGGCGGCTGGATGGGGCTGGGCACATCCCCGGCCAGGGCGGACATTTCGTACGGGGCGCTGAGATCAAACGTCGGCACGGCCGCAAGCAGGGCCTGGGTGTACGGGTGCCGGGGGTCGGTGTAAATGTCCCCGTAGCGGGCCGTTTCGACGATTTGACCCAGATACATCACGGCCACATGATCGCAGATGTACTCGACGACGGCCAAGTCGTGCGAGATGAGGATATAGGAAAGCGCAAACTCCTTCTGCAGGTCGATGAGCAGGTTGATGATCTGGGCCTGGATCGAGACATCGAGGGCCGACACCGGTTCATCGCTGACAATGAGCCTGGGGCTGAGCGCGAGCGCCCGGGCGATACCGATGCGTTGCCGTTGCCCCCCGGAAAACTCGTGGGGATAGCGGCCGGCCTGCTCGGAGGTGAGGCCGACCTTTTCCAGGAGGTAGGCGACCCGCTCCGCTTGCTCCCGGGCGTTCCCCTGGCCGTGGATTTTCAAGGGATCGCTGATGATGCGCTGGACGGTCATGCGCGGATTCAGGGAGGAATAAGGGTCCTGAAAGATGATCTGCATCTCACGGCGGAAACGGCGCAACTCAGCTCTGTTCAAGGAGCTCAAGTCCTGACCCTGAAAAATAACCTGGCCGGACGTGAACGGGATCAGCCTCAGAACAGCCAGGCCTGTCGTAGTTTTGCCGCAGCCGGACTCACCGACCAGGCCCAGGGTCTCACCCTCGGCCAGGGTGAAGGAGGCATTGTCAACGGCGTGGACATAGTGGCGCTGCCGGGCGAGCAGGCCCCTGCGCACCGGAAAGTGCACCGTCAGATTCTTAACCTCCAGCAAGGGTGCCACGTTTCACCTCAATGGCCGGCAAAGAGCCAGCAACGGACGCGGTGCCCATCGCCCAAATCGAAAAGCGGCGGGGCTTCCCGGCAGCAGATCGGCATAACCTCCGAACAGCGCGGGTTGAAGCTGCAGCCGGGCGGCAAGTCGAAGATGCTGGGCACGATTCCCTTGATCTCCTGCAGCCGGTTGCGCCCCAAGCGGGAGCGCTCCCCCAGCTTCGGAATGGATTTCAGCAACCCCCGCGTGTACGGGTGCGCCGGAGACTCGAAGAAAACAGCGGTGGGGCCCGCTTCGACGATCTTGCCGGCATACATGACGATGATGCGTTGAGAGATCCGGGCGATGACACCCAGATCGTGAGTGATCATCATGATGGCGGCACCGAACTCCTCTTTCAAACGCATCATCAGGTCCAGGATCTGGGCCTGGATGGTTACGTCGAGCGCGGTGGTCGGCTCGTCGGCGATGAGGATTTCAGGGTTGCAGGCGAGCGCCATGGCGATCATGGCCCGCTGGCGCATGCCGCCGGAGAGTTGGTGGGGATATTCCCTGGCGCGTTTTTCCGGGGCCGGCATCCGGACTTTTTTGAGCATCTCCACCGAGCGGACCCAGCTATCGCTGCCGCTGGTCCCACGGTGGGTCTGGAACATCTCGGCAATCTGGGATCCCACGGTGAAGACCGGGTTCAGGGAGGTCATCGGCTCCTGAAAGATCATCGAGATGCGGCCGCCCCGAATCTTCCGCATCTGTTGCGGAGAGAGCGTGAGCAGATCGAGCGCGCCCAGGCGGATCTCTTCCGCGGAGATGCGGCCGGGCGGGTCCTTGATCAACCGCATGATCGAGAGCGCCGTGACGCTCTTGCCGCAGCCGGACTCTCCCACCAGCCCCAGGGTTTCGCCCGGATACAGATCCAGCGAAACGTCATCCACCGCCTTGGCCACGGCGTCATAAGAGCGGAACTGGGTCTTGAGCCCCTTCACGAGCAATGCTGGCTGCGGCGGATGCATCCGTTATGTTTTTCCCTCGAAGCGATAGGCAGAATGTCACCCCCCGTGCGGGGGATCAATCAGATATGGGGTACCAGCTCGACCAGGTCGGCCATGACGTTGAAGACCTGAAAAGCGTCCAAAACATTCCGGGCCTCGTACCGCAGGATCGTTCCATCCCTGAGTTCCGCGCCCGGCAGGCGCAGGCAGCGGTCGATGGCCGAGGCCGTGGTGAATCTCACCTCTAATACGGTCGGCTGGCCGATGGACGGCACGGCTCCCCGTTCGGTCGATGATAGTGCCTGCTTGGCGGATTGATGGATCAGGGCTTGCGCTTGCTTGGGGTGAAGGCACAGTGCGGAGTAGGCACCCAGCCCCTTTTTTACGGGGACGGCAAGGATGTGGGGTAACAGCGCCCGGGCCTCGGCGCAAGCCGCCTCGTCGCCGCTGATCAAAACGACCGGCACATTGAAATGACCGGCCAAGGCGGCGTTGAACCCGATCTCACCCACTTTGCGGCCGTTGAGCCTGATTTCAGCCACTCGCCGACGGTAGCTGTGGGCGATCACGGCCTGGGCCGTCCCGGCCGCGGCGTGGTAGCCCAGGAAAAAAGCGGCATCGAATCCCAAATCCACGCCCTCCATCATCCCCAGCCGCCGGGGAGTGCCTAAGATCAATTTGGCCCGCTCGTCGACCTCATCGCTGATAAGATTGAGGCCGATGCTATGGGCGTCGGTGACGACAACCTCCGTGGCCCCGCCGTCAAAGGCTCCCCGGATGGCCGAATTGACTTCGGCGGTCATCAGCTTTCGAGCGTGGGCATAATCGGCGGTGTCGCGGCTGGACTGCTCACCGCGCACCACCCCGCCGACGCCCTCGATGTCGGCTGAAATAAAAACCTTCATTAAGCCTCCGCAAAAAAGCCCAACCGTTTATTTAAACACCGCTCTTCGACCGCAAGAGATGCCACGCCTGCTGCGATAGGCTGAGTCCGCCCACCATCATCAACGATGCCGCCAGAAAACTCCGAAAGAGTTTGAATTCGTTAACTGCTGTGGATCAACGCCATTGGAGTAGTTAAGGGTTCTAAGTGGAAATTCAACAAAATGCAAATCAAAACAACCCCGCCTCAAACTGCCAGAACTTTCCTGGGTTTCCATTAATTCGACGAGTCAGCATCTCACACATTTCAGAGGTAGCCCCTGAAGTCTGGAATCCTTGTCCGGACGAAAGATAAGAAGCTTTACGCTGTTTGTTTTGAAGATCTTGGCTTTACTGAAAGGCGCTTGCATTTGGAAACCGGTGGTTCTAAAATAAATTTCAGATCCGGTTCTTAAAACTCAATATTCCTCCCCCCACCTATCCCAAGATGACCGGCCCGGTTTTTATTTTGCAAGGCTTTTGAGAAGGAGGCTGCCATGCACCGTGCACCCCTCTCGGCACCGTCTCTATCAGTAGCCGTTTTTCTTCTTGTAATGGCAGCGGCGGCCGCTGCTGGCGCCGCAGCCGCGCCTCACAAATGGGAGGATTATTCCACTATCTTCTTCCCTACAACGCCAAGTATGACAACATCGCCGTCACCGGCTTTCCCATGTGGGACATCGAAACCGCCCTGAAGCGGTTCATCAAGGCCAGGCGCGTCGTCATCATCGCCGATGCGTGCCATGCGGCCGGCGTCGGCCAGGCCTTCGACATCGCCGTGCGCGCGGACCGCGGGCTGCAGGTCAACCCGATCAACTCCGGCCTCCAGAACCTGACCGAAATCGGCGAAGGGGTCTGCGTGATCAGCGCCTCCCGGGACAGGGAGTTTTCGCAGGAGGGGCGCGAGTGGGGCGGCGGCCACGGCGTGTTCAGCTACTATCTGATCGAGGGGCTGAAGGGGGCGGCGGACTTCGACAAGAGCGGCTCGGTGAGCGTCGGCGAGATTACCGTCTATGTCTCCCAGGAGGTGCGCCGGGCCACCCGCAACTCCCAAAACCCGATCGTGGCCGGGCGGTTCGACCCCTCGCTCGTGATCGGCAAATGAGCCCGGCCGAAATCCCGGCCGGCATGAAATGGGGGAGGTCTCGGATTGGGGAGACCATCCCCTACAAGCCCGGCCTTAGGATCGATAAAGCTGCGCAAGGTAGGCGGCGGACGAATCGCCCCAGGAGAAACGGGCAGCAGAGGCATTGCGGCGGATGCCCTGCCATCGCTCCGGCTGCATCTTCTGCAGTTCCATCGCCTGCAGGCAGACGGAAACGAAGTTGTCAGCCTGCTCTGCAACCGTGCCGCCCTCGAAGCAAAATCCGTTCACTCCGTGCGTGACCGTGTCCTTCAGGCCACCTGTGCGGTGGACCACACACGGCTGGCCGTCGCGCATCGCCAGCATCTGGCTGATCCCGCAGGGCTCAAAGGAACTGGGCATGATGAAGAGGTCGCCGTTGGCGTAGAGGGCTCGAGCCGCTTCGTCGGAGTAGCCGTTCAGGAAAATGAAATTGCGAAACCGCACGCCGGTTTCCATCAGGAACTGCTCATAGCCGGCATCCCCTGTCCCCAGCAGGATGAAGATCCCCCGGGGGCCGAGGGCCTCCAGCAGTGCGTGCAGCGCCGGCGAGCCGTTTGTTCCGGGTGCCTTCAGGAGAAGGAGCTTCTGCTCGACCACCCGGGTGACCGCGGTCAGCACCGTGGCCGGCCGACCCGGCAGGGCGCCGCGTTCGGCCAGCCGGCTGTGGGCCGCTAAATGCGCCGACGCGGGCGCGGACGCACGCTCCGCCCAGCCCAGGACCGTTTCTCGCAGAAGGCGGCAAAGGCCCCGGAAACCCAGCGCGCCCGGCCCGCGGTCTTTCGGGTAGCGGCAGCCGTTCAGAATTCCGAACAACCGACCCTGCGCCCGTGCCGCCAGCAGATCGGCTTCGAGCCCTTCTCCGCCGAAAAAACCCGGCGGCGCGCTCGGCCTGCAGATTTCCTCGGCATAGGAGGGCGAAACCGTGTGAACGGCATCCGCCAGGCGGATGCCCGCCGCCATGGGGTTCACGCAGTTCGGCCAGCGCGGGTCCGCAATTTCGTGGCGCGGCAGCACCAGGTGAGGATACCAAGCCGCCAGTGACGATGGGTTGCCTTCGAACGGCCGGATGCCCTGAAACGCCAAGTTGTGGATGGAAAAGACGCAGCGCACGCCGTCCAGGACCCGGTAGCCGCTGTCGTAGCGGCGAAAAATCATGAGAAACGCCGCGTGCCAGTCGTGCAGGTGCAAAACGTCCACGGCGCCGAAGGCGTGCTCCTTGAAGGCTTTGGCCACTGCCGCTCCGAAAAAGGCAAAGCGGGTGGCATCCGTGGCGAACGGTGCTTCGGCGGGGTCGGTGCAATATATTCCGTTCGACTTGAAGCCCTCGGCAGGCGGCGCGAAGATCGGGTGATCGATGACGTAGTGGCGAACCCCCTCGCCGGGATTGGACGACGGTTTTACCGCATGCAGGGCGGCCTGATGATCGGCCCCGGAAAACCGGAACGAGAGCCTGCCTGCCGCCGATGCTTCATGCCGACGGTGAAGAAACCCGTAAGAGGGCGTCACCACGGAAACCGAGCAGCCTTTTCGGGCCAACGCCGGCGGCACTTCGCCGATCACATCCCCCAACCCGCCCACCTTGCCGCCGGACAGCGCACCGTTCTCGGCGGATACCATCAGGACATGCATGGCGGGTTTGACGCTATTTCTTTTTGGGCGCCGCCGGGGCCTTGGGCGCCTCCTTGACCTCGACTTTCGCTGCCTGCATGGTGTAGAAAACCGTCACCTTGGAACCCACCTTGAGGTCGCCTGAAACAGCGGTGGCCTTGTCGCGGGCGATCTCCCATTTCTCGTTGCCTTTCTGCACCACGATCGCGTCATCTCTCACTTCCAGCACCGGCCCCGTTACCTGGTATTGCGCCGGACCTGCAAGCGCGACGGTTGACAAGAAAAAAACGGCACACAGGATCAGGACACTCTTTTTCATGCGGCATCCTCCTTTTTTTGAAAGACCTTGTTCATTTCAACCTTGAACGCCGACAGCAGCGTCAAGGCCGGCTCCCGGCGGACCTTGGTCGAGAAGGCCGCTTCGAGGCTCTCATAATACCACTTCTGTTTTTCCCGGGGGCGGTTGAAGCGCTCCCAGAACGTCGCCCCATCGCTTTCGAGCCCCTCGCGGATGGCGCGGATGTTGTCAAGCTTGTCGGCCAGGGCGACCAGCAGGACATCGTCGCTCGCCTGGTTTCCGAGGTACCGGATGGTGTGCGCCTTGCGGTCCTCCCACGGTGCCCGCTTGTCGGGTTCCGACAGGGCCACGACAAGCTCCGCCACCTCCCGGCCGAAATGGGACCGGATCTCTTCGACCGTGACGGGCGTGTCCTCGAGCACGTCGTGAAGCAGCGCGGCGATGACCGTGTGCTCGGGGCATTCGAGCCGGATCAACCACCCGGCAACGGCCAGCGGGTGGACCACATAAGGGATTTCCGTGCCCTTGCGGACCTGGTGGTGGTGGGCCCTTGCGGCCAGCTCGATGGCGTCGTAGAGCCTCGGGCTGTATCGTCTGGCGTGTTGCGGCATGCGCTGCGAGCCCCTAAGTGGTTTCTATAGCCGCCTTACGGAAATTCATCGATAGGAGATGTAGGCATGAATATAATAATTACGGACCCATATCAACAGGGTTGCCATGCCGCACGGCGAAAGCGCCGGGACCCCCCGGCGAATCATCCCGGTGCGAATTCTTTTCTTTTCAGCATCCTAGAATTCGGCTATGGTTGACTCTTTTTAAAATGACATGAATGTTGAGGGAGAAGCTGCGAATGTTGTTGTGGATCCTTTACCCGGTTTTCGGCTCCATCGCCGGCGTCCTGGCCGGCCTGCTCGGCGTCGGCGGTGGCGTTGTGATTGTGCCGATGCTGGTCTTTCTTTTCACCACCCAGGCATTTCCCCAGGAGCACATCATGCAGATGGCGCTCGGTACATCACTGGGCAGCATCATGTTCACTTCGATCTCCAGCTTCCGGGCCCACCACAAACGCGGCGCGGTCAACTGGGACATCGTCAAGCGCATCACGCCCGGGATCCTCATCGGCACCTTCGGCGGTACGTGGGTGGCGGCCATGCTCTCGACGATTTTTCTCAAGGTGTTTTTCGCCTGTTTCCTCTATTATGTCGCCGCCCAGATGCTGCTGAACCTAAAGCCGCGACCGGCCCGGCAGCTCCCGAAGACGGCCGGCATGTTAGGTGTCGGCGGTGTCATCGGAGCGGTGTCAAGCCTGGTCGGGATCGGCGGCGGCTCCCTCTCGGTGCCGTTCATGTCCTGGTGCAACGTGCCGATGCACACGGCGATCGGGACCTCGGCCGCCATCGGCTTCCCGATCGCGGTCGCCGGGACGCTCGGCTACATCGTCAACGGCCTTTACGCAGCAGGGCTGCCGGCGTGGAACCTGGGGTATCTCAATCTCCCGGCACTTCTGGGGGTTGCGGTCTTCAGCATGCTCACCGCCCCCGTGGGAGCCGGGCTGGCCCACAAACTGCCGGTCATCACCTTGAAGCGCGTGTTCGCTTTCTTCATCCTCTTCATTGCCACTCGCATGGTGTGGGGTATTTTGTGAGAAATCAACGCGGTGGGCGGCGCCGGACGGTCCCCACACGAAAATTCGGGTTGTGCCTGCCGGGATTCTTGGCTATAGTGATTACTCGCTAAGGGACGACCCATCGCGCCGCCATGTATCCGGAACAAGCCTTCAAACCTTATAGATGGATTCGATTACCACCCAGATAGTCATCATTCTTGCGTTGATCATCGCCAACGGCCTTTTCAGCATGGCGGAGATCGCTATCCTGTCCGCCCGCAAGGTGCGGCTTCAGCAGCGGGCCGATGAAGGCGACCCGCGGGCCAAGATAGCCCTTGAGCTGGCCAGTTCCCCCAGCCAGTTTTTGTCCACGATCCAGATCGGCATCACGTTGGTCGGCATTCTCGCCGGCGCCTACGGAGGGGCGACGATTGCCGACAAATTGGCGCCGGAGCTCAACCGCATTGCCTGGATCGCGCCTCGCGGGGGAGCCGTTAGCCTGTTCGTCGTCGTTTTGGCCATCACCTTTCTGACCCTGATCATCGGCGAGCTGGTCCCCAAGCAGATCGCCCTGCAGCATGCCGAGCGCATTTCGGCGGCGCTCGCGCCGGCCATGAAAACCCTGGCATGGGTGGCCTCCCCCCTGGTCCACCTGCTCAGCCTCTCGACCCAGCTGGTGCTGCGGCTTTTCGGCATCAAGCCGTCCGGGGAAACCTCCGTCACCGAAGAAGAGATCAAGATGATGATCGAACAGGGGACCCAGGAAGGGGTGTTCGAGCCCACCGAGCAGGAGATGGTCGAGCGCGTGTTCCGCCTGGGCGACCGCACCGTGAACGCCCTCATGACGCCCCGGCCGGACGTCGTCTGGCTCGATCTCAATGATTCGCCTGAGGAGATCCAAAATAAAATCACTTCCAACAGCCACACGCACTACCCGGTGGCGGAGGACCAGATCGACACCATCATCGGGATGGTGAACTCCAAGGACCTGCTCTCCCAAAACCTGAGCTGCCGGCCGATCGATCTGCGCTCGGTGCTGCGGCCGGCCCTGTTCATCCCCGAAACCATGTCGGCCTTGGACGTGCTCGAGCGGTTCAAGAAAAAACGCACCCACGTGGCCCTCGTCATCGACGAGCACGGCGGGTTCCAGGGCCTGATCACCACCAGCGATGTCCTGGAGGCCATTGTCGGCGACATCCCCACCCCGGGCGAAGCCGAGGAAGCCGACGTCATCCGGCGCGAGGACGGCTCCTGGCTGGTGGACGGGAAGGTGCTGGCAGACGAACTGAAAGAGTTTTTGGACCGGGACGAGCTGCCCTTCGAGGATGAAAATCTTTACCAGACCCTGGGCGGCCTGGTGATGGCCTTCCTGGACCGCATCCCCCGGTCGGGGGATCACTTCGAATGGAACGGCTTCCGCTTCGAAGTCGTGGACATGGACGGCCACCGGGTGGACAAGGTGATGATCAAACCCCTGGATCCGGAGCCCCCCGCCCTGCCTGAGGAGTGACGTCTGCCAAAGAGCGGCGCTTGTAAAGCCTCTCGGGTTGAACTATAAAGGCGACTTGCCGATTGCTGATCAATCAACCTGCCAACACAGAAAGGAGAGCTTCGATGGGAAGAAAGATCGTTTTGTTGGGTATTGCTGCCGTGGCCCTTGCGACCGTCCTGACGCTGACCCCCGGCTTTGCCCAGGACAAGGTCTACATCAACGGCTTTGACGCCGACTACCCGCCCTTCTCGTTCGTCGGCAAGGACGGCAAGCCCGCCGGCTTCGACATTGACGCCCTGGACTGGATCGCCAACGAGATGGGCTTCAAGGTCAAGCACCAGCCCACGGACTGGGCCGCCATCGTCCCGACCCTGCAGTCCAAGAAGATCGACGTGATCGCCTCGGGCATGAGCATCACCCCCGAGCGCCAGGCCGCCGTCAACTTCACCGCGCCTTACTGGACGGTCGTGCAGCTCCTGGTGGTGAAAAACGACTCCCCGCTGACGGACAAGCAATGCCTGGAGCCCGGCCGCAAGATCGGCCTGCTGCGGGGCAGCGCCGAGTCCAAGTGGATGACCGAAAACCTGCTGAAAAAGGGCTACAGCTTCGAGCTGAAGGCCTACGACACGACCCCGCTCGCCATCGAAGACGTGGCCAACGGCCGGGCGGACTGCGCCGCCGTTTCGAACACGGCGCTCAAAAACGCCCAGGACAAGGGGCTGAAGGTCAAGACCATCGGCAGCTACGGACAGCCCGACACGAACTACGGCTATGCCGTGCGCAAGGACGACGCCGAGTTTTTGAACAAGCTGAACGAGGGCTGGAAGAAGCTCAAGGCGTCGCCCAAGTTCCAGGAACTCGTGAAGAAATGGGAATTGAAATAAACCGTCGGCGGTAGGGCGTGCCGCCGGTTGATTGCAGGTTCAACATGGACGGGAAGGCTGAGGAGCGGCTTCAGCCTTCCTCTCGTTTCGGGCTCACATGCACAGCGGTTTAGCGGCCATCATAGAAGGCCTCCCCTACATCCTCGGGGGGATCGGCGTCACCCTCACGGTCGTGGGCGGGGCGCTGGCCATGGGTTTGGCCTTGGGCCTTTTTCTCGCGGTGGCCCAGGTCTACGGCCGCCCCTGGCTTAAGCGGGCCGTGGGGGTCTACGTCTGGTTTTTCCGGGGCATCCCGCTGCTGGTCCTGCTGTTCCTGATCTACTTCGGCATTCTCGCCGCACTGGAAATCGACCTGTCGCCGTTCACCATCGCCATTGTCGTCCTCGGGCTGATCAGCTCGGCCTACCAGTCCCAGATCCTGCGGGGGGCGATCCTTTCGGTGCCGGAGGGGCAGATGAAAGCCGCGCGCGCCATCGGCATGAGCGACGGCCGGGCGATCGCCTTCATCATCCTGCCCCAGGCGGTGCGCCTGGCGCTTCCCGGCTGGTCCAACGAGTTCACCGTCATCATGAAGGACTCCGCGGTGACCTATGCGCTTGGAGTCGCCGAGCTCATGGCCCGCACCAATCACACGGCATCGCGCACCTACCAGCATTTCTGGCTTTACCTCATGGTGGGGTTCATTTACATGCTGTTGACCTGGGTGGGGACCAAGGCCCTGCACATCCTGGAGGAGCGGGTGGCCATTTCGGGTTACACGCGGTGAGGGGGCCGAGCCGATGAGCCGACCGGAACCGATCCTCAGACTGGAAAACATCCACAAGAGCTACGCCGGCCAGGAGGTGCTCAAGGGGGTGTCCCTCGAGCTTCACCGCGGCGACATCAAGGTGATCATCGGCCCCTCGGGCAGCGGCAAGAGCACGCTGCTGCACTGCATCAATTTCCTTGTGAGCTTCGAACAGGGGCGAGTCTGGCTGCACGAGTCGGAAATCGACCCGGCCGACAAGCCCCGGCTTTATGCCTACCGGCAGAAGGTCGGGATGATCTTCCAGGACTTCAACCTCTTCGACCACCTGACGGCGCTCGACAACGTGCAGATCGGCCTGGTGCGGGTCAGGAGAATACCCAAGCGCGAGGCCCGGGAACGCGCCATGTCCGAGCTGGTCCGGGTCGGTTTGAGCGACCATGTCTTCAAGTACCCGGCGGAGCTTTCAGGGGGGCAGAAGCAGCGCGTGTCCATCGCCCGGGCCCTGGCCATGGACCCGGAAGTGATGCTGCTCGACGAGCCGACCTCGGCACTGGACCCGGAGCTCATCGGCGAAGTCCACGCGGTGATCCGCGACCTCGCGGCCGGCGGCATGACGATGGCGCTGGTGACCCACGAGATCGGCTTCGCCGCGGCACTGGCCAAAGAGATCCTCTTCATGGAAAACGGGCTCATCCTGGAGCAGGGGCCGCCCGCCGTCATTCTCAACAACGCGACCCTCGACCGCACGCGCGAGTTCTGCGCCAAGATCGCACGGCTGCACACCGATGGCCGGGAGCCCGCTTGATCGGGATGGACCTGTCTTTCTACACTCAGGAAGTCGCCCCGGCCCTGCTGAGAGGCCTCTGGGTCAGCCTGGGCCTGATCCTGCCCTCGGCCGTGTTCGGACTCGCCGCCGGGGTTCTCGCGGGAACCCTGCGGGTCTACGGCCGCCCCTTCTGGAAACGCGCGGCCGAGGTCTACGGACTCCTGTTCCGAGGGTTCCCCCTGCTGGTGCAGCTTTACCTGTGGTATTTCGGTCTGCCCCAGCTGGGCATCTACCTGAGCCCCTATGCGGCGGCGGTGATCGGCTTCTCGCTTTGCAGCGGGGCCTACCACGCGGAGTATATTCGCGGGGCCCTGCGCTCCATCAAGCAAGGCCAGCTTCAGGCCGCGCGCGCGCTCGGGTTCAGCCGCACCCGGGCGGTAATCTCCATCCTCCTGCCCCAGGCCATCCGCCGGGCGCTGCCCGGCTGCGGCAACGAACTGATCTACCTCATCAAGTACTCCTCCCTGGCCTACATGGTCACCTGCATCGAGCTGACCGGCGAGGCCAAGATCCTGGCCTCGATGTTTTTCAAGTACTTGGAGGTGTTCTTCGTGGTCGGTGCGGTGTACCTGGCGCTGGTGTCGCTCGCCAGCTGGGGGCTGAACCGGTTGGAGGACATCGTCACCATCCCCGGGTTCGAGTATGTGCGGCGATAGACAGGCAGTTGAAAAACCGCGTCTCAAGCCGTGACCCGGCGCTGCACCCTTGATCCTATTGAATTTTGTCTGCAGAAGGCTGATAATAGAGAAACACACCAAAAACATCTGCAGGTGAAACACCCTGAAAGGCATGTGCATGACCGGCCCCCCTTCGACCGCAGCCAAGCGCAACCATTTGAAATCCATTGGGATAGCCGCAATCCTGATCGCCGGCGCCGTCACCATGGTTTTCATGACCCGCAGCGAGGGGACCCCGCAGCGCGAAAAGCGTGAAGCCCTTGTGCCGGTGAAAGCGACGGCCGCCGTGCAGAAAGCGGTGCCGGTCCAGCTGCAGGCGGTGGGGACGGTGGAGGCCTATGCGACGGTCTCGATTAAATCGCGGGTAGACGGCGAACTGATGAGAGTTCATTTCCGGGAGGGCCAGGACGTCAAGAAGGGGGACCTGCTCTTCACGATCGATCCGCGCCCTTACGAAGCAGCCATGAAGGAGGCCCGGGCCCGGCTCGAGCGCGACGCGGCCCTGGCCGAAAAGGCGGACCTCGACGCCCGGCGCTATGCCGGGCTGGTCGCCAAGAACTACGTCAGCAGCGACAAGTTCGAACAGTTCCGTGCCAACGCCGAAGCGCTGCGGGCGACGGTGGCCGCCGACCGCGCGGCGTTGGAGAGGGCGCAGCTGAACCTGGAATATTGCTACATCAAGGCGCCCATGACCGGACGGACGGGGCGCCTGCTCGTGGACGAGGGGACCCAGATCAAGGCCAACGACGACAAGGGCGGCATGGTGGAGATCATGCAGATCATGCCGATCCACGTGGGGTTTGCCGTGCCGCAGCAGTATCTGGCCGAGATCAAGACCCACATGGCGGCCGGCCCCCTGAAGGTGGAAGCCGACATCCCGGAGAGCGCGGCAAAGCCCGCAGCGGGAACGCTGAGCTTTTTGGACAACAAGGTGAGCACCCAGACGGGCACCGTGCTGCTCAAGGGGACCTTCGCCAACCAGGACCGCCTCCTCTGGCCCGGCCAGTTCGTCATGGCGACCCTGACCTTGACCACCCGCAGCGACGCCATCGTCATCCCGTCGGTGGCCGTCCAGGTCGGTCAAGGCGGCCAGTTCGTCTACGTGGTGAAGCCGGACATGAGCGTGGAGTCCCGGCCGGTGGTGCCGGGGATGAGCGTCGGCGAGGATGTGGTGATCGAAAAGGGCCTGGCTGCCGGCGAGAAGGTCGTGACCGAGGGGCAGCTGCGGCTGGTTCCGGGGGTCAAAGTCCAGGTTTCCAACTCATGAACATCTCCGAGCTTTTCATCCGCCGGCCGGTCATGACGACCCTCGTGATGCTGTCCATCCTCATGTTCGGCATCATGGCCTACACCAAGCTCCCGGTGAGCGACCTGCCCAATGTGGACTACCCCACGATCCAGGTGAGCGCCCAACTGCCGGGCGCCAACCCGACCACCATGGCCACGGCCGTGGCCACTCCCCTGGAGCGCGAGTTCTCGACCATCGCCGGGGTGGACTCCATGACCTCGGCCAGCAGCATGGGCACGACCCAGATCATCCTGCAGTTCAATTTGAACCGCGACATCGACGCCGCCGCCCAGGACGTGCAGGTGGCGATCTCGCGGGTGGCGCGCAACCTGCCGAAGGACATGCCCACCCCGCCCTATTTCCGCAAGGTCAACCCGGCCGACCAGCCGATCCTGCGCATCGCCCTCACCTCGCCGACCCTGCCCCTGTACACCCTGAACGAATTCGGCGACACCATGCTGGCCCAGCGCATCTCCATGGTGAGCGGGGTCGCCCAGGTGCAGGTGTACGGGGCGCAGAAGTACGCCGTGCGGATCCAGCTCGACCCCAAGGAGCTCGCCTCGCGCGGCATCGGGATCGACCAGGTGGCGGAGGCGGTGAGCAAGGCCAACGTCAACCTTCCCACGGGCACCCTCTACGGCGCCCAGCAGGCCTTCACCGTGCAGACGAGCGGCCAGCTCACCCAGGCCGAGCCCTACCGCTCGGTGATCGTCACCTACCGCGACGGCCACCCCGTGCGCCTGGGGGACATCGGCGCGGTCTATGACAGCGTCGAAAACAACAAGGTGGCGGCCTGGTACATCGATCAGCGCTCCATCATCCTGGCCGTTCAGCGCCAGCCCGGGACCAACACCGTCGAGGTGGCCCGCGAGGTCAAGAAGCTGCTGCCCACCTTCAAGGCCCAACTGCCGGCTTCGGTCTCCCTGCACATTCTCTACGATGCCTCGGTGTCGATCGAAGAGTCGGTCAACGACGTGAAATTCACGCTGCTCTTCACCCTGGCCCTGGTGGTCCTGGTGATCTTCCTGTTCCTGCGGCGGCTGTCCTACACCCTGATCCCCAGCCTCGCCATGCCCATGTCGCTGGTCGGCACCTTCATCGTGATGTACCTGATGGGGTACAACGTCGACAACCTGTCGCTCATGGCCCTGATCCTGGCCGTCGGCTTCGTGGTGGACGACGCCATCGTCATGCTGGAGAACATCGTGCGGCACCTCGAGATGGGCGAGGCGCCCATCAAGGCGGCCCTGAACGGCTCGCGCGAAATCGGCTTCACCATCGTCTCCATGACGCTCTCGCTGGTGGCGGTGTTCATCCCGATCCTGTTCATGGGCGGCATCCTGGGCCGGCTTTTTCAGGAGTTCGCCGTCACCATCGGCGTGGCCATTCTCATTTCAGGGGTGGTCTCCCTCACGCTCACCCCCATGCTCTGCAGCCGCTTCCTGCGGGCGCACGGCGAACAGCCGCCGGGCCGGCTCTATGAAGCCTCCGAAAACGTCTACAACCGGATGCTCGGACTCTACAAGGTGAGCCTCGGCTGGTTCCTCGACCACCGCCGCATCACCATGGTCTTCCTGCTGCTGGTGGTGGCGCTCACCGTGGCGGCCTTCCGCGTGGTCCCTAAGGGGTTCATCCCCAGCGAGGACCGCGCCATCGTCTACGGCCCGACCGAAGCGGCCGAGGGCATCTCCTTCGAGGCCTTGAAACGCCTGCAGCAGAGCCTGGCCGAGATCGTGCGCCAGGATCCCGACGTCGAGGCCTTCATGTCCAACGCCGGCTCGCGGCCCGGCGGGGTCGCCGGCGGCAACACCGGGACCCTGTTCCTGCGCCTCAAACCGCGCCACGAGCGCGAACTCTCCGCGGACGAGGTCATCCAGAAACTGCGGCCCAAGCTCGCCCAGGTGCCGGGTATCCGCGTCTTTCTGCAGAACCCGCCCGCCATATCGGTCGGCGGCCGGGTGACGAAGAGCCAGTATCAGTACACCCTGCAGGGGACCGATGTCGAGGAGCTCTACCGCATCGCCCCGCAGCTGGCCGCCAAAATGCAGGCGCTCCCGGGCTTCCTGGATGTCACCACGGACCTGCAACTCAGAAACCCCCAGGTCAACATCGACATCAACCGCGACCAGGCCTCGTCGCTGGGGGTCTCGGTCGAGCAGATCGAGGATGCCCTCTACAGCGCCTACGGCTCGCGCCAGATCTCGACGATCTATGGCGACACGAACCAGTTCCAGGTGATCCTCGAGCTCAAGCCCGAGTATCAAATGGACCCGGCCGCCCTGGCGCTGCTCTACGTGCGCTCCTCGAAAGGGGCCCTGGTGCCGTTGAACGTGCTTGCCCGGATCAGCCAGGGCTACGGCCCGCTTTCCATCAACCACAGCGGGCAGCTGCCGTCCGTGACCGTTTCCTTCAACCTCCGCCCCGGCTACGCGCTGGGCGATGCGGTCGCGGAGCTGAACGCCCTGGCGCGCGCCACGCTGCCGGCCACCATAACGGCCAGTTTCCAGGGCACGGCCCAGGTCTTCGAGTCATCCATTAAAAACCTGGGACTGCTGCTGGCGGTGGCCGTGGCGGTCATCTACATCGTCCTCGGCATCCTCTACGAAAGCTTCATCCACCCGGTCACCATCCTCTCGGCCCTGCCGCTGGCCGGGCTGGGCGCCCTCTTCACGCTGCTGATCTTCAATTCGCAGCTGGACATCTACTCCTTTGTGGGCCTGATCCTGCTGGTGGGGCTTGTTAAGAAAAACGGCATCATCATGATCGACTTCGCCCTCGAGGCGCAGCGCGTTGAACGCAAGTCGCCGAGAGACGCCATTTTCGAGGCCTGCGTCGTGAGGTTCAGGCCGATCATGATGACCACCTTCGCGGCCCTGGTGGGAACGATCCCCATCGCCGTCGGCTGGGGCGCCGGCGGCGAGTCCCGGCAGCCGCTGGGGCTGGCGGTGGTCGGCGGTCTGTTTTTCTCCCAGATGCTGACCCTTTTCGTAACGCCCGTCTTCTACCTCTACATGGACGCCCTGCAGAAAAAACTTCGGCGGCTGCGCTCGGCCAAGATCGAACCAATCCCCCAGATCGGCCGCCCTGAATAAACTCAAAACCAAAGACATGGGCATGCCGAGCAGCGAGGCGGAACATGATCTCGATCGATTCTCGTGACTCCGATCGGAAATGCCGGGGGGCGCTCTGGGGGCTTTATATCGGCGACGCCCTGGCCATGCCGGTGCACTGGTACTACAACCGCAAGGCGCTCTACGACGACTACGGCTGGGTCTCCGACTACCTGGCCCCGAAAAACCCGCACCCGGACAGCATCCTCTTCCGCTCGAGCTACACGGCGCCCGGCCCCAAAGGCGAAATCCTGCACGACCAGGCGTCCTACTGGGGCCGGGAGGGCACCCGCTACCACTATCACCAGTTTCTGCAGGCCGGGGAAAATACGCTGAACCTCAAGTTGTGCAGCCTGCTGATCCGGTCGCTGAACGAATGCGGCGGGTACGACGCCGAGGACTATCTGCGCAGATACATCGCTTTCATGACCACTCCGGGCGGCCACCGGGACACCTACATCGAGGAGTGCCACCGGAATTTTTTCGTCAATTATGCCAAGGGGGTGCCGCCGCGGCAATGCGGCGCGGTCGAAAAGCACATCGGCGGGCTCCCGGGCATCGTACCGGTCGTGGTGTATTATCATGCCCAACCCGACCGTGCCCGGGAAGCGGCGCTCGAGCATCTGGCCCTGACGCACCCCGGCGAAAAGATGAAGTCGGCGGCCGGCCTTCTGATCGAGTTGCTGCTTTCGGTGCTGGCTGGAGAAGCGCTGACGGCCGCGATCCGCCGCATGATCCGCGAGCAGAAGTACGCGTTGGTGGGCCATCCCTTCGAAAAGCTGATCGGCGATGCGGACGACTGGGTGATCGGCCCGCGCTTCAGCACGGCCTGCTACGTCGAGCACTCGGTGCCGGCAGTGCTCTACCTGGCGCTGAAATACCCCAACGATCCGGAAAAGGCCCTGGTGGTCAACACCAACCTCGGGGGGGACAACGTTTACCGGGGGGCCGTGCTGGGCGCACTCCTCGGCGCGGAGAACGGCCTGGACCGCTTCCCCCGGCGCTGGGTCACGGGGCTGCTGAACCCACCCCCGGCGATGCCGGCGCCCGCGATGTGACGCCGGCAAGGCCCATTCTGCGCTAAGCGGCGCTCTTTCGGCCGCGCACGCCGATCGGCTCTGTTTGACGACCCACGGAAGAGGATGAAGACCATGCTCTACGAAAAGGAAGCTCTGAGGTATCACCGTGAGCCGCGGCCCGGCAAAATCGAGGTTGTGCCTCTCAAGCCCTGCCTGACCCAGGCGGACTTGAGCCTCGCCTACTCGCCCGGCGTGGCCGTCCCCTGCCTGGAAATCCAGAAGAAACCGGAATTGTCCTACGAGTACACCTCCCGGGGCAACCTGATTGCCGTCATCACCAACGGTACGGCAGTGCTCGGCCTGGGCAACATCGGGCCCCTGGCCAGCAAGCCGGTCATGGAGGGCAAAAGCGTCCTGTTCAAGCGCTTCGCCAATATCGACGTCTTCGACATCGAAATCAACACCACGGACCCCGACGAGTTCATCCGCACGGTCAAGCTGCTCGAACCCACCTTCGGGGGAATCAACCTGGAGGACATCAAGGCACCGGACTGCTTCTACATCGAGGAGGAACTCTCCCGGCAGATGTCCATCCCGGTCTTCCATGACGACCAGCACGGCACGGCCATCATATCGGCGGCGGGGCTTTTGAACGCGGCCGAGCTGACAGGCCGCCGCCTGGAGCGCATGCGGGTCGTCATCAACGGCGCGGGGGCGGCCGGCATCGCCTGCGCCCGCATCTACACCGCGCTGGGTGTGAGCCAAGAGAACATCATTCTGGTGGATTCGAAGGGGGTGGTTTACAAGGGCCGCACGGACGGCATGAACCCCTACAAGGAGGCCTTTGCCCAGGATACGCCGATGCGCAGCCTGCCGGATGCGGTGGAGGGGGCGGACGCCTTGGTGGGGCTTTCGGTGAAGGGCGCCTTTACCCCGCAGCTTCTGCGGCGCATGCGCGACAAGCCCATCGTTTTCGCTCTGGCCAACCCCGAGCCCGAGATCGACTACTTCGAGGCCAAGCAGGCCCGGCCCGACGCCATCGTCGCCACCGGCCGCTCCGACTTCCCCAACCAGGTCAACAACGTGCTGGGGTTTCCCTACATTTTCCGCGGGGCGTTGGACGTGCGCGCCACCAAAATCAACGAGGTCATGAAGATGACGGCCGTCCGGGCGCTGGCCGAACTCGCTCGCGAAGACGTGCCCGACGCCGTAATCCGGGCCTACGGGGGGACGCCCATCCAGTTCGGCACGGAGTACATCATCCCGAAGCCGTTCGACACGCGCGTGCTGCTGAAGATAGTTCCGGCCGTGGCCCAGGCGGCGGTTGACAGCGGGGTCGCCCGGACGAATCTACCGGAGGCGGGCGCTTATGTCCGGCGTTTGGAGACCCTGCTGGGGCCGGAGCGGGAGGTCATGAGCAAACTGGTCTCGAGCGCCCAGAAAAACCCCAAGCGCATCGTGCTGCCCGAGGGATGCCACCCGGTGATCTTGCGGGCCGCCCACTTTGTGATCAAACAGGACATTGCCCAGCCCCTGCTGCTCGGAAATGCAGAGGAGGTCCGCACGCTGGCCGAACAGCTGCAGATACCTCTCGAAGGCATGGAAATCCTTGACCCGCCGGACAGCCCCCTCTTCGATGAGTTTGCCCGCAAGCTCTTCGACCTGCGCCAGCGCAAGGGTTGGACGCTGGACGAAACCAAATCGCAGCTGCGCAGCCCTTACGTTTTCGGCGCCATGATGGTCCGCGAGGGCCTGGTCGATGGCCAGGTGCACGGGATCGCCCGCAGCTACCCCAGCGCCATCCGGCCGGTCCTGCAGGTGATCCCGCGGCGCAACGGGGTCTCCACCGTTGCCGGGCTCTACCTGATGCTGTTCAAAAACCGCACCCTGCTGTTTGCCGACTGCACCGTCAACGTCGCGCCGGATGCCTGCAACCTGGCTGAAATCGCCATCCTCGCATCCGAGATGGCGGATTTTTTCGGTATGGACCCGCGCGTGGCGATGCTGTCCTTCTCCAATTTCGGCAACGCCCGCCACGCGCTGTCGGAAAAAGTGGCGCAGGCGGTGAACATCGCGCGTGGCCGCAAGTCCGGCCTGGTCATCGAAGGTGAGATGCACGCCGACACCGCGGTGGTGGAGGGTCTGCTGACGAAGATGTTTCCCTTCAACCGACTGGGGGGATCGGCCAACGTGCTGATTTTCCCCGATCTGAATTCCGGCAACATCGCCTACAAGCTGCTGGAACGCTTGGGGGGCGCCACGGCCATCGGCCCGCTGCTGATCGGGTTGAGCAAACCGTTCAACGTGCTCCCGCGCAACACAGACATGGAAAACGTGGTAAACGTGATCACCGTCACAGTGGCGCAGGCCCAGCACCTGGACTACACCCAATCGCCGGTCTGAACCCTGTCCGACGGGCTCCCGGAGCCTCCCGAAACCGAACGTCCGGAATAGCTCGGACGGCTCATCGAAAGCCGCGGCAAGGGCTATTCGATGCGTTGCGAGCGCCAAAGCTGCGGCAGGTAGCGCTGGGCGAGCAGGTCGGAGCTCACCACCCCCAGCACCCGCCCGTCTTCGACGACCGGCATGGCCGAGATGCGGTTCTGCTCGAGCTCGCGCACGATGTCCGGGATGCGCGAGGCCGGCGCGGCAGAGACCACCTGCCGGGTCATGATGGCCGCGAGGCTCCCCTCGCAGGCGCCCTCGGCCACGGCGCGGGTGACGTCCCAGGTGGTGAGCACGCCGGCAATCTTATCGTCGAGGCCGAGCACGGCGATGATGTTGCCGCGGCCCTGCACGATCAGGGCCGCCACCTCGGTGAGCGGGGTGTCGATCCGCACCGTGGGCATCGGCTCCATGATGTCCTTGGCGGTGCGCTCGCTCTCCCTGGCCGCCAGCCGGCGCACGCTGATGCGCTCCGCCGCCTGGCAGGGCAAGAGCTCCGCGTTCGCGGCGAGCAGGTCCACCAGCTCGGTCATGTTGCGGCGAATGACCTTCTCCCGATAGGCCAGGCCGACCTCCAGGCGCTTTTCGGAAAGCCGGGAAAAACCCCCCGCATGCTCCCGCAGCCACTGGTCCACGGCCTCGCGGTTGCCGAGCTTTTCGGAGGGGATCTGCAACTCCGGCGGGGTGGGCACGAGCTGCTCCTGCGCGGCGAAGATGACGCCGCCCGAGTTGACCAGGTAGTCGGTTGCGATCATGACCCCCCTCTGGCGGTAGACGACCTGCTCCATGCGGGTGCGCGCGGCCTTGCGGTTGGGGTCCGGCGAATAGGTGTTGGCGCCCTCCACGATGAGCGACCAGCTGCCCATGCGCTCGACGCTCATGGAACATTTTTCGGACGGCAGCACCCCCAGGTAGTTGAAAACCGGCGCGGCCGGCACGAAGCAAAACGCGGACTCCCGCAGCAGGTTGTCGGCATCGGTGGAAAAGCGGGTGGGATGGCGGCGCCCCTGCGGCCGGATGCGTTCGTCGTACCAGCGGCCGGTCACCCTTCCGTGCTGCTTCCAACAATCAAACAGATCCTCCGCATCCAATCCGGCAGGGTCGAACAGGTAGCCCTCGAGATCGCTCACCCCGATCACCCTGGCCGCCGGGAGCCTTTCCTTCAAGATCCGCCCTGCATGGGCGCCGACGGCGCCGAAGCCCTGAATGAGAACCGTGAGCTCCTGGGGGCCGGGCATTTTCAACTGGCTGAACTGGTGCAGCACGGCCAACCGCGGCAGGATGTCGAGCAGCCGTTCCAAGGCGATGACCACGCCGCCCGCCGCTGCGCCCAGTTCGTCGATGCGGTTGCCGCCCATCGCCGCCGGCTTGGAGACGGCGCTGTCCAGCCCGTTTTCGGCGGCGATGGTTTGCATGTCCGCGTCGCTGGAGCCGACATCCGGCCCCGGAACGTACAGATCGCGGTAGCGCCGGATCAGGCGCGCAAAGCCGCGGATCACTTCCCGGTGCTCCTCCGGTGGACCGCCCGGGTCGGCGATGATGCCGGCCTTGCCCCCGCCGAAGGGCAGGTTGGCGGCGGCGTTCTTGAGGGTCATCCCGCGGGCGAGGTTGTGGATGTCGGCAGGGGTGATCTCGGGCAGCATGCGGATGCCGCCCATGGACGGCGCCCCCATCGCCAGGTTGTCCACCACCAGGTAGCCGCCGATCTCGAGGGCCGAGGCCTCGTCCCACACCAAGGCCACGAGCTTGGGCCCGAGCGTGTCGCAGACGATTCCCATGCGGCCGAGCAGGTGCTCATCGCGGTATCCCAGCACCAGATGGCACCGCCCCTCTTTGCGCCGGGTGCGCTGGCGCAGGATCGCTTCGGGAACGTGTTCCTGCAGGTATGCTTGCAGCCGGTCGGGGATCATGGACGGGATCTCCCTGGTTGAGGGAAGAAAGCCCAAGGGGAAAAGGATGCTGACGGACTATAAGAGGAATTTCATGGAAAAGTCAAAGGGTCTGAGAAGGCATCCCGGGCGGTTCGAAGCCGGCTTCGAGTCAGCTCTTGCCCATGGGCGGCCGCGGCGGCATGATCGGGGCAGCCGCCGGTGCGACGGCCCGGGGCTCGGCCTGAACCGAAGTGGCGAAAGCGACCAGGATGGTCACGCGGCGATTGGAGAAATCCAGGGGCTTGGCGTTGTTTTTCAGTCGGCGGTCGGCATACCCGTTGACGCTGGCGATCTGCCTTTCGCGCATGCCCCCGTCCTCGAGCACACGCCGCGCGGAATTGGCCCGGTCGGTGCTTAAATCCCAGTTGTTGTAGCCGGATCGCACATAGGGTCGGCTGTCGGTGTGGCCTTCGATCGCAACGTCGTTGGGAAAAGCGCCGATGCGCGAGGCGATCAGCTTGAGCAGCTGGACGGCATCCGGCTTCAACCGCGCGCTGCCGATGTCGAAGAAGAGCCCTTCCGACTGCTCGATGAGCTCGATGCGCAGGCCTTCCTTGGTGATGGTGATTTGGATCTGGTCTTTGAATTTGGCCAGGTCGGGGATGGCGGCAATGGTTTTGATCAGTTTGTCCCCCTCTTCCCGGAGCTTCTCCACCTCCGACGGCTGGGGGGCGCCGGCCGTCTCGCCGGGCGCTTGGGCTCTGTTCGGGGCCGATGGTGCCTGCAGGGGGGCGGAGTCGGAGAAGGGCCGCATCGTGTTGGTGCCGCTGAGCACGCCGGCGGACGTTTTGTGCATGGCCCCCGGGTCCCTGAAATAGTCGGCCACGGACGACCGTATGGTCACGTTGTTGGCGACGATCCACAACACGATGAAAAGCGCCATCATCGCGGTGACGAAATCGGCGTAGGCCACCTTCCAGGCGCCGCCGTGGTGGACTTCGTGCCCGCCGCGCTTCCGGACCTTCTTGATGATGATTTTTTCGCCGTCGCTCACTGCTTGTCCTTCACATGGGCTTCCATTTCCGGGAACTCCGGCCGGACCTCGCCGGGAATGCTGCGCCGGGCGAACTCCACGCAGACCAGCGGGCTGAACCCGCGGGCGAAAGCCGAGATGGCGTTCTTGACGACTTCGAAGACCTGCATCTCTTTTTCGCCGGCGATCTCGAGGTTCGAGGCCAGCGGCTGGATGAAGCCGTAGCACAGCAGGATGCCGAGAAAGGTCCCCACCAGGGCGGCGGCGACCTTCTTGCCGATTTCCCCGGCAGGCCCGTCGATGGCCTGCATGGTGATGACGATGCCGAGGACCGCCGCGACGATCCCCAGGCCGGGCATGGTATCCCCGATCTTCGACAGGATCACGCTCGGCTTCTTGAGGTCGTTGTGGTGCGTGTCCATGTCCCCCTCCATGAGCGCCTCCAGGTCGTGGGAGGCGATGCCGCCGATGATGACCATGCGGAAGGTGTCGGTCATGAAGGAAATGAGCGTGCTTTGGGACAGGATGTCGGCGTACTTTGAAAAAATGGCGCTCTCCGCAGGCGTCTCTATGTGCTTTTCCAGGGCGATCAGGCCCTCTTTCTGCGCCATGTAGAGCAGCTCGTACATAAGCTTCAGGACCGACAGGTAGGTGGCCTTGCTGACGGTATCGCCTTTCAGTGCGCCGATGGTTTTAGTCAGGATCTGGTGCAGGACATTTTTCGGCGCCGAGGCGAGGAGCGCCCCCAGGCCCGCACCGCCGATGATCATGAACTCGGCCGGC
>Ga0316629_10000007_pt1 | contig 26364 bp, 27 predicted proteins | sample OWC_May_M1_C1_D1_FD_207654 | JGI IMG/M metagenome (GOLD analysis project Ga0316629, IMG submission 207654) | Wetland soil microbial communities from Old Woman Creek delta, Ohio, United States - OWC_May_M1_C1_D1_A | ecosystem: Environmental > Terrestrial > Soil > Wetlands | place: USA: Ohio... | reverse complement strand
GGTCCGGTCCTTGAGCTGGGCGAGGAGTTGCGCCAGCGCCATGGCGGGGTTCTCGATGGAGCCGCCAAAGCCCCCGGAGTGCAGGTCACTCTTCGCCACCTCGAGGTCGATCTGGAAGTAGACCAGGCCCCGCAGGCCGACGGTGATGCCGGGGGCGTCCTTGGCGATCATGGCCGTGTCCGAGATCACGACGACGTCGGTCTGCAGCATCGCCTTGTGCTGCCGGATGAACGCATCCAAGCTCGGGCTGCCGATCTCTTCCTCGCCCTCGATGAGCAGCCGGACGTTGACGGGTAGCCGACCGGCGGTCTTCAGGTGGGCCTCCAGGGCCTTCAAGTGCATGAACACTTGGCCCTTGTCATCCACGGCGCCGCGGGCGAAAAGCTCGCCGTTCCGGACGGTCGGATCGAAGGCGCCGGTCGTCCACAATTCCAGCGGCTCGGCCGGCTGGACGTCGTAGTGGCCGTAGATGAGGGCCGTGGGTTTCCCGGCCGCGTGCAGCCAGTCGGCATACACCACCGGGTGCCCAGCGGTCGGAAGGATCGCCACGTGCTCCAACCCCATGACGCGCATCTGCTCGACGAGCCACTCGGCGGCCTTTTGCATGTCCGCCTTGTGCTCGGACTTGGTGCTGACGCAGGGAATGCGAAGGAACCCCTTCAGTTCCTCCACGAACGCCGACCGCCGCTCCTGGATGTACTCGATGGCAGGATGCATGCGTTCCTCCGTGTGGGTTGAGAGGGTGGACGCGGTCGGGTTAGGGAACCACGATACCGCCGGCCCGGACGATCTTGAGGCCGAGCCGCTGCAATTCGTCCAGGTAGAAGTTGACGCCGATCGAATCGCTGGCCATGTGACCGGTGACGATGAGATTGCCGACCAGTCGCTGCTCTCGCGCCTCGCGCAGGTCGGCCTCGGGGAAGTGCATCATCAGCACCGTGCCGATCCCCGCCTCAAAGTAGGCCCGCAGGACGTCCACGCCGCCATTGGTGTATCCGCCGATGGCCACCGCCACCCGGCCCGCCAGCCGGTCGGCGGCCCCCAGCCGCACCTGGGGAGCGGTGGCGGCGGCCTGTTGTTCGGGAAACTCCTGAAGGGCCTCGATCACCTCGGCCACCGTGGCCCGGCTCTTCGGATCGTTGAAGCGGGCCAGTCTCTCTGCGATCAGCCGGCGGGTGATGACGTCGCAGGGGACGTGCACGTTCAGGAAGGCCAGCTTCAGCAGCCGGGCAGCCTGGACCACGCGCCCGTAGTTTCGGGTGTGGCTGTTCAGCTCCACCTGCTGCATGCGCCGCTGGAGAGCGGCCTCGGCCTTGGCGACGGGGACGCCGCACTCCACCATCTGCTCGATCTGGTTCCGCATCACCCGCCAGCCGTTCAAGGCAGCCGTCCCTTCGGGGTGGTGCGCCAGCACGGTGTCGCACTTGAGCTCCCGAGCCAACAGCAAGTCGCTGACGTCGCAGTCGATGGTCGCGAACACCTCGCGGACGCTGTCGCTTCGCACGTGGATGCCGGAATCGCCGGGGATCTCGGTGAGCTGCGCCAGGTCCAGAGCCACTTCCATGATGTCTTCGCTGGTCATGATGCCTCCCTTTGCCGCAGGGGCCGTGTGTGTTCCCGCGCCGGCTCCTCCTCTAACACGCTCCGGCACGGCGGTCAAGGTTCAAAAGCGGCACCGCGCAAATTCTGTTGACACTGGTGGTCCGATCAAGTAAATAACGCTACACTTCTCATCCAGAGTGGCTGAGGGACTGGCCCGAAGAAGCCACGGCAACCCCGCGCGACGTGCGGGGTGCTAACTCCTGCCCCACGACCGGCGCGCACCGCTACGGCGCAGGCGTCAGCGGGGAGAGATGGGAAGGGGAACGGAGACGTCAACCCCTTCTCACGACCCCGGTGGGAAGGGGCGTTGTTTTTTGGCGCCGGCCGCCGGGCCGTCGGGATCATACGGGTGCAATGACTGGATATCTCGTTCGCCGCTTGTGGCAGTCACTGCTGGTCCTGTTCGGGATCTCGATCATCATTTTCACCATCCTCCATCTGACCGGCGACCCTGCCGTCCTCCTGATGCCGCCGGACGCCACCAAGGAGGACATCGACAACTTCCGCAAGGTGATGGGCTTCAACGACCCGCTCTTCCTCCGGTGGCCGCCCTGGGAACATCTCAGCCCGCCCTGGCGGTTCCTCACGGACACGCAGTACGGTCGATTCTTCGCGGGGGTGGTGCGGGGAGACTTCGGCAACTCCTTCCGGCATCAGCAGCCGGCGATGAGCCTCGTCATGGAACGGATGCCGGCCACCATCCAGCTCACGCTGACCGCCATGGCCATCGCGGTCTGCGTGGCGGTGCCGGTGGGCATCCTCTCGGCGGTCCGCCGCAACAGCACACTCGACCATGCGGGCATGGTGCTGGCGCTGCTGGGGCAGTCCATGCCGGTCTACTGGCTCGGGATCATGTTCATCCTGCTCTTCGCCGTCCGGCTGAATCTCCTGCCGGCGTTCGGGGCCGGCTCGTGGCGACACCTGATCCTCCCGGCCATCACGCTGGGCGCGTTTTCCATGGCGCGGATCGCCCGCCTCACGCGCTCCAGCATGCTGGAGGTGCTGGGGCAGGAGTACGTGCGGACCGCGCGCGCCAAGGGGCTCTCGGAGCTCCGGACGGTGCTCAAACACGGGTTGAAGAACGCCGCCATCCCGGTGGTGACGGTGATCGGGCTGGATATGGGCACGCTGCTGGGCGGCGCGGTCATCACCGAGACCATCTTTGCGTGGCCGGGAGTCGGGCGGCTGGCGGTGCAGGCGATCTCGTACCGTGACTACCCGCTGGTCCAGGCGGCGGTGTTCACGCTGGCCCTGATTTTCGTCCTCATCAATTTCCTGGTGGATATCCTCTATACCTATCTGGATCCGCGGGTGGCGTACAAGTGATGCGAGAGCCGAGAGCCGAGCGTGGAGCGCCACGGGAAACGACCAGAAGGTGCGCGGCCGATGAGTGACGGAAGTGTGGCGATCGAGATGAGCGGCGCGACGACGCGGGAGGGGCGGCAAGACCTCCGGCGCGTGCTCAAGGAGCTCGTCCGCAACAAGGCGGCCTTGCTCGGACTGCTCATCCTGATCGGGATCGCGGCGTCCGCGATTGCGGCCCCCCTGCTGGCCCCCTTCGACCCGACGCTGCAGGAAGTCACGCTGCGGCTCAAGCCGCCCGGTTGGACGACCCCGGACGGCCAGCTCAGCCTCTTGGGGACCGACCACCTGGGCCGGGACATCCTGAGCCGGCTCATCTTCGGTGCGCGGATTTCGCTGATCATCGGCGTGTCGGCGGTGGCGCTGGCGGGCACCCTGGGCACGCTGCTGGGTCTGGTGGCGGGCTACCGGGGCGGGCGCGTGGACGACTTCGTGATGCGCCTGACCGACACCATGTTGGCCATGCCGTTCATCCTGCTGGCCCTGGCGGTCATCGCGGTTCTCGGGCCGAGCCTGCGGAACATCATCTTCGTGCTCGGCATTACGAGCTGGGTGTCCTACGCCCGGGTCGTGCGGGCCGAGGTGCTGACCCTGCGCACGCGGGAGTTCGTGTCCGCGGCGCAGGCGCTGGGCGGCGCCGGGTCGCGGATCGTGTTCCGGCACCTGCTGCCCAACGTCCTGACGCCCGTCATCGTGATCGCGACGCTCGAGGTGGCGCGGATGATCATCCTGGAATCCGCGCTCTCGTTCCTCGGTCTCGGGGTGCAACCCCCCACGCCGACGTGGGGTGGCATGCTGGCGGACGGACGGGCCTACCTGTCGACGGCGTGGTGGCAGGCGACGTTTCCCGGTGTGTCCATCATGCTGACCGTGCTCGGGATCAATCTGCTGGGCGACTGGTTGCGGGATGTTCTGGACCCACGTCTGCAACTCTAGGGGCGTGAACCGCCACCCGGGAGCCGCGCCTGCGGCCGGGCGGCATCGTACGGACTCGATGGTAGAAGAGGAGGGAGTGGCATGCGAAAGTGGACGGCATGGATCTGGGCCGCGGCGTTGGTGCTGGCGGTGGCGCCCCTGGCCTGGGCGGCGCCCAGTGGGAAAGTCGTGGTGGCTCAAGGCGTGGACCCGACGACACTGGACCCGCAGGACCACGAGGAGACCCCGGCTTTCAACGTGCTCCTGAATATCTACGACACCCTCTTGATCCGGGACAAGGACCTGAAGATCACTCCGTGGCTCGCCACCTCGTACAAACTCGTCAACCCCACCACCTGGGAGTTCAAGCTTCGTCAGGGGGTGAAATTCACCAACGGCGAGGAGTTCGACGCCGAGGTCGCCAAGTTCAGCCTGGAGCGGATGGCCAATCCCGCCAACAACCTGAAGATGACCGCGCTTCGCACGATCGCGCGGGTTGACGTCAAGGACAAGTACACGATTCAGATTGTCACGCACAAGCCGTTCCCGACGCTGGACGCCCATCTCACGCTGCGCGGCGCCATGTTGCCGCCCAAGTACTTCAAGGAGAAGGACAAGGCCTTCCTGGCGCGGAACCCCGTCGGGACGGGCGCCTTCAAGTTCGTCACCTGGGTCAAGGACGACCGGATCGAGTTCGAGGCGAACGAGCAGTGGTGGCACGGCGCTCCGCAGATCAAGACGCTGATCTTCCGTCCGATTCCTGAGGAGACCACCCGGATGTCGGCCCTGCAGACCGGTGAGGTGGACATCGCGACCAACGTGCCGCCCCACCTGGTCAAAGAGCTCAAGAACCACCCCAAGATCACCATCTCGTCGGCGCCCAGCGTCCGGACGATCTTCATCCCCATCTACAACGTCCAGTGCGAGATGGCCCAGGGCTCCTACGATTGCACCAAGCCCTACCCGGGGCCGACGGCCAATCCCAAAGTGCGCCAGGCAATAAACTACGCAGTGGACGTGGACGCCATCATCAAGAACGTCCTGGAGGGGCAAGCGATCCGGACGGCCACACCGCTCACGGCCAAGCACTTCGGCTATGATCCAACGCTCAAGCCGTTCCCCTACGACCCCGCCAAGGCGAAGAAGCTCCTGGCGGAGGCCGGCTATCCCAACGGCATCGACCTGGTGCTGAACTCCCCCAACGGCCGCTATCCCAAAGACAAAGAGGTTGCCGAGGCAGTGGCGGGACAGTTGACCAAGGCGGGCATTCGCACCCAGCTCAAGGTCCATGAGTGGACCACCTACATGACCAATTTGTCGTACCGCCACAATGCGGGACCCATGTGGCTGATCGGTTGGGGCAACACGGCGTGGGATGCGGACTACACCTACACTCCCATGTTCCGGACGAACCAGATCCTGGCCAACTACTGGAACCCGGACTTCAATAACCTGCTGGAGGACGGGCAGACGAACATGGACCAGAAGAAGCGCCTGCAGATCTATGCCAAAGCGAGCCGCTTCTTCATTGATGATGCGCCGGCCATCCCGCTGTATCAGCAGATCGACAACTATGGCGTCAACCGGAAGGTCCAGTGGACGGCCCGGCCCGACGAACGGATCGAAGGCTTCAGCATGGCCGTGAAACCGTAACGAGCGCTTTCGGCCGTCAGCGATCAGCGTTCAGCCGCACGACGGAGGGCATGAGAGCCTGTCGGGCCGTCCGGAACCGGGCTGGGCGCTGATTGCTGATCGCTGATGGCTCCGCGAGGTGGGTTCCATGTACGTTGTCTGCGTCACGGTACGCGTCGTGCCGGAACGGACTGATGCCTTCCTTCAGGCCACCCTCGACAACGCTCGCCAGAGCCGGCAGGAGCCCGGGAACGTTCGCTTCGACGTGCTGCAGGCCGAGTCTGAGCCCAGCCAGTTCTTCCTCTATGAGGTCTATCGCGGGAAGGACGACTTCGCCCGCCACCAGCAGGCACCGCATTACCTGCGTTGGAAGGAGACCGTTGCCCCCTGGATGGCGACTCCCCGGCAGGGCGTCCGTCATCTGAGTTGTTTTCCCGATGCGGCTGGATGGGGATAGGGGGTCGGGCGGAGACCAGCCGCGGGGTCGGATCGCAGCCCGCCTCGGACGCGTCCGGGCCGTGCGCGGAAGCGTGGGCGGGTTTCGGCGGGGCTCTCGAATCGAAGGTCAGCGCGCGGCAGCGAGCTTGGCGAGAAACCGGTCACGGGAGAGCAGCATGCGTTCGTGGCGGCCCTCGCCGATCGTACCGCGGTCGTCGTAGGCGATCACGGTGAACGTGAGCTTCCGACCCTCCACGGCGACCAGCGTGGCCTCGGCCCGGACCTCGGCGCCGACGGGCGTCGCGGCGAGGTGGGTGACCTCGAGGCGGGTCCCCACGGTGGTCTCCTCCGGCGCGAGGCGCCCGGCGAGCGCATTCACCGCAGCAGCCTCGACGAGCGCCACCAGGGCCGGAGTGCCGAATGCCGGCACGTCGCCGCTCCCCAGGGCCGCGGCCGTTTGGTCCGCGGTCACCCGCGTGACGACCTGACCACGTAGCCCCACCACGATTTCAGGCATGGACGGCGTTCTCCTGATGGCAAGGTTCCCGGTGGAGGACTCGTCCGAGCGGCACGGGAGGCGCGTTACAAACCGGCCGGGATGACGGCTTCGGCGATGAGGTCGCCCATGCGGCGCGTTCCGACCACCTCGGTCCCCGGCTGTCGGATGTCGACGGTGCGGTACCCCCGTTCCAGCACGCGCCCGACCGCGGCCTCGATGGCGGCGGCGGCGTCCCCGCGGTGCAGCGAGTATTCCAGGAGCATGGACCCCGACAACACGGCTGCGATGGGATTCGCCTGGTCCTGGTCGGCAATGTCCGGTGCGCTCCCGTGGACGGGCTCGTACAGGCCCACGCCGGTGCCCAGGCTGGCCGAGGGGAGGAGCCCCAGCGAGCCGGCGAGCACGGCTGCCTCGTCGCTCAGGATGTCCCCGAACGTGTTCTCGGCTACCAGGACGTCGAAGGCGGCGGGCCGCTGCAGGAGCCGCATGGCGGCGGTGTCCGCGAGCAGGTGGTCCAGCGCCACGTCGGGATAATCTGCCGCGATGCGGGTGACGACGGTTCGCCAGAGCTCTCCGCTGGCGAGGACGTTCGCCTTGTCCACGGAAGTCAGACGCTTCCGCCGGCGTCGGGCCGCCTCGAAGGCCGCGCGCGCAATGCGCTCGATCTCCGCCGCGGTATAGGTCAGGGTGTCCACCGCCCGCTCGCCGTCCGGCCCCACGACGATCCCCTTGGGTTCACCATAGTAGAGGCCGCCGGTCAGTTCCCGGATCACGAGGAGGTCCACGCCGTCCAGGACCTCGGGTTTCAGCGGCGACACGTTCATCAGGGCCGGGAACGGCTTGACCGGTCGGAGATTGGCAAAAAGGTCCAGGGTCTTGCGGAGCGCCAGGATGCCTTGCTCCGGCCGCATCCGGCGGGGGAGCGCGTCCCAGCGGGGGCCACCGGCGGCCCCGAAGAGGATGGCGTCGGCCTGGCGGCACAGGCTCAGGGTGGCCTCCGGCAAGGGCGTGCCGGCGGCGTCGTACGCGCCGCCGCCGATCGGCGCCTCATGGAAGGTGAGCGACAGGCCAAACCGGTCGGCTGCCGCGCGCAGGACCTTGACCGCCGCGCGAATCACTTCGGGTCCGATCCCATCGCCGGGGAGCACCGCAATCCGCGCCATCCGCACCTCGTCGCCTGGCGAAGTCGCCTGCCGGCCACTCGGCCCGTGTGCACCAGCCGCGCGGCCCGTCTCTTGTAGCACGCCCACGAAAACGAGGTCAAGTGCTACCGCGCCTGGTATCCGGAGGTTGGGAACGCCGGTCTAGGGTGCTATACTCTCTGTCAGGCGCCGCTCGCGAGGGCCAGTGCGGGGCCAGGACTCGGCGCAGCGAGAGGGTCGGACGATGCGTATTCACACCGCGGAATTTCTGCAGAGCGCAGGGCGGACGGACCAGTTCCCGCGCGGGGGTCGGCCGGAGGTGGCGTTTGCGGGCCGCTCCAACGTGGGGAAATCCTCGCTCATCAACCGCCTGCTCGGGCGGCGCAGCTTGGCGCACACGAGTTCGACCCCCGGCCGGACGCGCACGCTGAACTTCTACACGATCAACGACGGCTTCCTCTTCGTCGATCTCCCCGGCTACGGCTACGCGAAGGTTTCGCGGGCCGTCCAGGAAGAGTGGTGGACCCTGGTCGAGGCGTACCTGGCCGAGCGGGCCCCGCTCCGTGGCGTCGTCCATCTCGCCGATGCCCGACACCCGCTCACCGAGCTGGATCTGGGGCTGCAGGAGTTCCTGGTCTCCGTCGGAGTGCCCCGGCTCCACGTGCTCACCAAGGCGGACAAGGTGCCGCGTGGAGAACGGGTGGCGGTGCTGGCGGCGGCGCGCGCGGCGCTTCGGGTGGGCGAGTCGGAAACCCCGCTGTTCTTTTCGGCGGTCACCGGGGAGGGCGTTCCGGAAATGTGGCGGGCCGTCGAGGCGGTGCTGGGGTCTCCGCCGCCCCGGCCGGTGGCGTCCGGTCCCGGTTCTGCCCCGCGGCGTCGGGGGGCAGAGACCGGCTCGAATTGAGATTGACGCCTCCGGGGCGTCCTGCTAAAGTCATCGCTAACGGCCGGGGCCTCCCCGGCCGTCCGCTTCTGACCACGAGGAACAGCGCATGGGACGGTACAGGACAACGCGATGGATCTCGGCGGCCTCGCTCGCGGTGGCGCTCCTGCCCGGGTGCGCGGACGTGATCGCAGAGCAGCGCAGCAACCGGTCCGATCCGCGCGCGGCCGGCGCCACCGCCGTCTCCGCCCGCGGCGAGAGCCGAGGGGATCGGCGGGCCTACTACGCCTACTCCCGCAGCGTCTGGGCGGAGATCCAGGGTGACCTGGACGCGGCGGTGATGTGGGGCCGCGAGGCGATCCGTCACGACCCGACCTCTCGCCCCCTTCGCAACCACCTGGCGTCGGTCCTCCTCAAGAAAGGCGATTTCCGGGGGGCCATCAGCGAAGGGGAGGAAATCCTCGCGCTGGCGCCCAACGACGTGCAGGCCCACCTGTTGTTGGCCGCAGCCTATCAGGGGCTCCGCAACGTCCGCGGCGCGGAAAAGCACTACCAGGAGGTCATCCGTCTGGACCCCAAGCGACCTGAGGCGTACCTCTTTCTGGGCAACCTGTACGCCGAGACCCGGAAATATCCCGAAGCCATCGCCGCCTTCGAGGCCCTGATTCGCTCCAACCCACGGAGTCACCTGGCGTACTACAGTCTGGGGCGGGTCTACCTGGAGACCAAGGAGCCCGACAAGGCTCGCGCCGCTTTCCAGTCCGCCATCGAGCGGAACCCGGATTTCGATCCCGCCTGGATCGGCCTGGCGGGCAGCATGGAACTGCAGGGGCGGTACGACGCCGCTGCCGAGGTTTACCAGCGCGCCCTGGCGAACGATCCGGACAACCGCGAATTCCGGGAGCGGCTGGCGCAGATCCATTTGCGACGGGGCGATCTCGACGCGGCGCTGGCCGCCTACGAAGAGCTCCGACGCACGGATCCGACAAACCCGGCGCTCCTGACGCGGATCGGGCAGATCTACGCCGAAAAGAAAGAGTACGACAAGGCGCTGGAGATCTTCCGGGCGGTCCTCGCGAAGGAGCCGGGGACCGGCGAAGCGCGGCTTGCGCTGGGGCTCAGCCTGGAGGCGATGAAGCGGTACGACGAGGCGCTCGACGTCCTGGGGCGCATGTCGCCCAAGGACGCGCGCTACGTGGACGCCCTGCTGCACCGAGGCTACATCTACGGGCAACTGGAGCGCTTCGACGAGGCGACGGCGGCGTTCACCGAGGCCGCCCGGCTGCGGCCCCAGGAGGGCAACGTGCCGTACTTCCTGGGGCTGACCTATCTGCAGAAGAAGGCATATCCCCAGGCCGCCGAGCAGCTGGAAAAGGCGGTGGCCCTGGATCCGACCAACGTCCAGTTTCAGTACCAGCTGGGGGCCGCCCTCGAGCGGTCGCGGCAACTGGAGCGTGCCGAAGGCGTGTTCCGGAAGGTGCTGGTTCTGGACCCGAACCACGCCGACGCCTACAACTACCTCGGCTACATGTTCGCGGACGAGGGGATCAAGCTGGACGAGGCGGTGGTGCTGATCCGTAAAGCCTTGGCGTTCGAGCCGGAGAACGGCGCATTCCTCGATAGCCTGGGCTGGGCCTACTTCAAGCTGGGTCGGATGGACGAGGCACTCGCCGAGTTGCTCCGCGCCGTCAAATACTCCCGCCGAGCGGATGCCACCATCCACGAGCATTTGGGGGACGTCTATTTCCGCAAAGGCTTGCTCCAGGACGCCGCGCGGGAGTGGGACCGCGCGCTGACGCTCGACGAGACCAACGCGATCCTTCGCCAGAAACTCGACGATCTCCGCAAGCGCATCTCCCGCGACGGCCAATGAGGTTTCCGGTCCGCCCCTTGGTGGCGGCGGGGTTGCTCCTCACCGCCGCCTGCGCCGTGCTCCCCGCGCCGCGCCTCGGCACGCCGCCGGAACTCGAGACGGTGCGAGACCTACTTCTGCACGACGAGGCGACGGCGCAGACGGTGCGGGGTCTCGCGCGGGTGGGGTTCGACGGCCCGCGGGGGAGCGGGTCGGCTACTCAGGCGGTCGTCGTCGCCTTGCCGGACCGCGCGCGCGTCGAGGTCCTCACGCCTCTGGGGACCACGGCCCTGGTGGCCACGCTCCGGGCGGAGGAACTACGGGTGCATTCCCCGATCCGCCACGAGTACAGCGTCGGCCGGGCGACGCGGGAGACGCTGGCGCGGCTGGTCATGGTGCCCGTGCCGCCCGCCTTCCTGCTGCGGCTGCTCGCCGGGCTCCCGCCGCTCGCGGTCCGAGCGCAGGACCCGAGGCTGACATTGGTCGCCGAGGGGCCGGTCGTGCGCGTGGAAACGGTGGACGGAGAGTACTGGCAGCGGCTCTGGACGGGGACGGAGGATCCGGGGGTGGCGCGCGGAGAGGTGGGGCGAGCCGCCGAGCTCCTGCTCACGTTTTCCTTCGCGGACCGACGCCTCGTGCAGGGACGGGCGTTCCCCTTCGAGCAACAGGTGGGGGATCCGGCCACGGGAAGCCGGCTCCGGGTGCAATTCGAACAGGTGGCATTGAACGGGCCGGCGGAGGCCGCTCTCTTCGACCTGCCCCTGCCCGCGGATCCGCAAACCCGGATCATCGAATTCGGCGGCGCCGAGCCGGGCCGTCCGGGGGGTGTCGCCCCGTGAACGAGGTTGTCATCCCGTCGCCGGCCAAGATCAATCTATTCCTCGAGATCGTGAGCCGGCGTCCCGACGGCTACCACGAGATCGAGTCGATCATGCAACTGGTGGATCTCTGCGATGAGGTGCGCCTGCGCCGGCAGCGACGCGGTATCCGTGTCCAGGTGAGCGGTGCCGAGCTACCCGAGGGGCGGGGCAACCTGGCCTACCGCGCCGCGGCGCTCTTCTTCGAGGCGGCCGAGGTCTCGGACGGGGTCGAGATTCACTTGACCAAGCGTATTCCGGTGGCGGGGGGGCTCGGCGGCGGATCGAGCAATGCCGCCGCGGTCCTCTTGGGGCTTGACCGTCTCTACGCGTTGGGGTGGTCCCGGGAGACCCTGCAGGAACTGGGGAGCCGACTGGGGAGCGATGTCCCGTTCTTCCTGAGCGATGGGCTGGCCATCGCCCGAGGGCGGGGGGAGCGGCTGACTCCGCTGCCGGCCTGGCCGCCTCGCTGGGTCGTTCTGGCGAACCCGGGGATTCCGATTTCGACTGCCTGGGCATACCGGGAGGCCAGTTCGAAATTGACAGAGTGGCAGGCTCGGGTTACACTGCCGACTTTGACCGCGGAGGGTCCGCCGGGGTGGCCCCCGGTCTGGGCGTTCAATCGCCTGGAAGAGGTGGTGCTGCCGCACCGGCCGGAACTCCTGGCCCTGAAGGCGCTTCTGCAGGACGGCGGCGGCATGCCGGTGCTCATGTCCGGCAGCGGCGCTTCCGTGTTTGCGGTGGTACCGGATGCCAACGCCGCCCAGGCTTTGGCGGCCCGGGTCCGAGACAGCGGAGCCTTCGCCGTGGCCGCGCAGACGCTGCCCAGCAACCCGATGTTCGACGTCCTCGGCTGAGGCCGCCGGGCAGGCGGAACGGACAGCGCAGGATCGAGGAAGGGGATACGCATGGCCGGGGAACTGGTACTCACGTCGGGGCGGGCAAATCCCCGACTGTCGCAGGAGATCGCAGAGTCCCTCGGCATGCGTCTGGCCGAGACGGACGTGATGGAGTTCTCGGACGGTGAGGTGTTCGTCCAGGTGAACGAAAACGTCCGGGGTGCGGACGTCTTCGTGATCCAGCCGACCTGTCATCCGGTCAACCGGAACATCATGGAACTCCTGATCATGATCGATGCGCTGAAGCGCGCCTCGGCGTTTCGGATCACCGCCGTCATTCCCTATTATGGCTACGGACGCCAGGACCGGAAGGTGCAGCCGCGGGTGCCCATCACCGCCAAGCTGGTGGCGGACCTGATCACCGCCGCGGGCGCTCATCGGGTGCTCACCATGGACCTGCACGCCGGGCAGATCCAGGGCTTCTTCAACATTCCGGTGGACCACTTGTTCGCCGCCCCGGTGCTGCTGCAGTATTTCCAGGAGCGGCTCGGGCAGGGGACCTGGAAAGATCTGGTGGTGGTGTCGCCGGACGCCGGCGGGGTCGAGCGCGCGCGGGCCTTTGCCAAGCGGTTGGGGACCTCACTGGCCATCATGGACAAGCGGCGAACCGGGCCCAACGAGGCCAAGATCATGCACGTGATCGGCGACGTCGAGGGCCGGGACGTGATCCTCTTGGATGACATGATCGATACCGCCGGGAGCATCACGCAAGCCGTCGAGGCGCTCAAGCAGGAGGGGGCACGCCGGATCGTGGCGAGCTGCACCCACGCCGTCCTCTCCGGGCAGGCGATCGAGCGCTTGGAACGCTCGGAGATCGAAGAGGTGGTGCTCACGAACACGATCCCCTTACGGGAGGATCTGGCGTGCACCAAGAAAGTCACCGTGCTCTCGGTGGCACCCCTCTTGGGGGAAGCGATTCGCCGGATTCATACCGAGACCTCGGTCAGCTCGCTGTTTGTCTGATGGGCAGACGAGCGGCCGGGGAGAGCACACGTCACGTTGGTTGATGGGAGCTGGAGGAGCGCATGGCAACGGTTGAGCTGAGAGGGGAAGTTCGGAGCGCGACAGGGAAGCAGGTGGCCAAGCAGCTGCGCCGGGCGCAGCGGATCCCCGCGGTCGTCTATGGCGGCCAACGCGGTCCGGTGTCCGTCACCGTGAATCCGCTGGAGCTGCTGGCGGTGCTGGAGGCCGGAGCGAACGTTCTGATCAATCTCTCCATCACGGGCGGCGAAACACCGCAGACCTCCCTGGTGATCCTGAAGGATCTCCAGCGGGATCCGGTGAAGTGGCGTCCGCTGCACGCCGACTTCCAGGAAATCTCCATGGAGCGCAAGATCCGCGTGGAGGTATCCGTGGTCGTGAGCGGCGAGCCGATTGGGGTGAAGGACAAGGGCGGCATCCTGGAGCAGTCGCTCCGCCAGTTGCTGGTGGAATGTCTGCCGGGCAGCATCCCCGATCGGATCGTGGTGGACGTGACCGGTCTCGACATCGGCGACGTGCTGCACGTGCGAGACGTCGGGGTGGCGGAGGGTGTCCGTATCCTGGACGACGCCGGACGGGTGGTGGCGTCGGTCATCGCCCCGGCGGCCGAGGAAGTGGCGGCGCCCACGGAAGAGGCGCCGACCGAGCCGGAGGTGGTGGGCAAGAAGGAGAAGGAAGAGGGTGAAGCCGCCGCACCGGAAACCAAGAGCAAGGCGGGCGCGGAGGCCAAGACGAAGTAAGCCGTTGTAAAAAATAACTTGACCGGAGAAATTTCGGGACCGGCATAAGGAGCCGTAACGAAATTGCAAAAAATGGACAGGTTATTTCGTAACGGCTCCTAAGTGGCGGCCATGGGGGCGGCGCGCTGGCTGGTGGCGGGGCTGGGAAACCCCGGTGCCGATTATTCCGGCACCCGGCACAACGTGGGTTTTGCCGCGGTGGAGCGGTTGGCCGCGGACGGTTCGACGCGATTCTCCGACGGGGGAGGCGACGCGCACGCGGCGCTGATCCGGGTGGCGGGGACGCCGGTCGTACTGCTCAAGCCGCAGACGTTCATGAACCGAAGCGGCGCCGCGGTGGCGGCGTGGCTTGTGCGGCTGGCGTTGCCGGCGGCGGGGCTGGTGGTCGTGCACGACGACCTTGACCTTCCGCTGGGCCGACTGCGCGTCGTGGCAGCGGGCGGAGCGGGCGGGCATCGCGGGGTGCGCTCTATCCAGGAAACCCTGGGCACGACCGGGTTTCCGCGGGTTCGGGTCGGGATCGGCCGGCCCGACGCGGGGCAGGCGGCCGCTGATCGCGTACTGACGGACTTTACACCGGAGGAGCGTCCGGTGGCGACGGCCGCGGTGGCCCGGGCGGCCGAGGCGGTGCGCTGCCTGATCCTGGACGGGCTGGCGCCCGCCATGAATCGATACAATGTGCGCCCGGAACCCGGCTCGGGTCCGCTGGCGATGACGGGACCGCAACCGGAATAGATTCCAGACGACCAAGGGAGGTGAGAAGCGTGCGAGCGTACGAAATGATCTTTATCCTGGACCCGGCGCTGGGTGACGACGGCGTGGAGGCGGCCGCCGTGGCGGCCAAGGCCGTGCTGGCCAAGGCCGGCGGCGAGGTCACGGAAGTCCAGAAATGGGGCAAGAAGCGTTTGGCCTACGACATCAAGAAGCGGCGCGAGGGGCACTACGTCTAGTTCCGCGCGCAAGCGCCGGCCAAAGCCGTGGCGGAACTGGAGCGCCACCTGCAGATCGCGGAGCCGGTGCTCAAGTACCTCACGGTGCTGGTGCAGACGCCGCGGCGCAAGGCGGTGAAGGCCAGCGCGCCCGCAGCCGTCGAGGCGACTCCTCAGGAGGCCTGACCATGGCCAGCTTCAACAAAGTGATTCTGATGGGGAACCTGACGCGGGACCCCGAGCTGCGGTATACCCCGAGCGGGGCACCGGTGTGCAACTTCGATCTGGCGATGAACCGGTCCTATACCACCCAGGGCGGGGAAAAGCGGGACGAAGTCTGCTACATGACCGTGGTGGTGTGGGGAAAGCAGGCCGAGAACTGCGCCGAGTACCTGGCAAAGGGCCGGACGGCATTGGTGGAGGGCCACCTGCAGCAACGGTCGTGGGAGACCCCGGAGGGCCAGAAGCGTTCCAAGCACGAGGTGGTCGCAGAGCGTGTGCAATTCCTCGGGCCCCGCAAGGGGGCGGCCGGGCCGGCCGGCGGCGAGGACGATTCGGAGCCGCCGCGCGGCCCCGAGCACGAGGAGGTCCCGTTTTGAGGTGGAGCGTGACCGTCCCGCGCGACCCTGGCGGGACGGATAGGCGTCGGAGAGCCCCGGAGGCGGGGCGGAAGGAGAGCGAGGCGTGCTGAAGAAACGGCGAACCTATCGTCGCCAAAAGGTGTGCAAGTTCTGTCTGGACAAAGTCCTCTTGGTGGATTTCAAGGACGTGAAGCGACTGCGCGGCTTCGTGAGCGACCGGGGCAAGATCATCCCCCGGCGGATCTCCGGGAACTGCGCCTATCACCAGCGGCAATTGACGGCCGCGATCAAGCGGGCCCGCAGCATCGCCCTGCTGGCGTTTGCTGCGGAGGCCTCGTAAGTCACCCGGAAGGACGGACGCCGTGAAGGCTCGGGTGCGGGGCAGGCGGTTCCTGGCCGCCACGGTGGAAGCCGTGTTGGCCAGTGTTCTGGCGGTCGGCCTGTTCGCGTCGGGCAGTTTCTTTCCGTTCCTGGGGATCGTGCTGAGCCTGTTCTGCCCGCTCCCCTTCGTGGCGGTTGGGCTGCGTCATGGCCGGACGATGCTGGCTGTGGCCTTGGCCCTGGCGACGCTGATCCTGATCGTGCCGCTCTCGCTCCAGCAGGGGATGATCTTCCTGCTGGAGTTCGGTGCGCCCGCACTGGTCCTGTACGAAGGGCTGCGGCGCGGCACCCGGTCGGACGTATTGGTGGTCGGTACGGCCGTGGTGCTGCTGGTGGGGGGCGTGGCGGTGTTGTCGCTGGCCACCGGCCGGTGGGACGAACCGGTTCGCGCCATCGAACAGCATCTCGACGGCCTCTTGGGCGGCATGGAAACTCTCACCGCTCAGCTTGGCCTCTCCGATAGTCCGGGGGCGGCGGACGCGCCCGCGCAGCGGTTACGGGCGGCGCTGTTGGCGGCGTTTCCCGGCCTCCTGTTCGTCGGCAGCCTGCTCACGGCGGCGGGGTACGCGGTCACTCTGCAGGCCATGATCCGCCGTTGGCCGGCACAGTTTGGCGGGGTGCAGCCGGCTGCGTTCCGCTGGGAACTGCCGGAACTCTTAGTCTGGCCGTTCATCGCGTCGGGGGTCTGTTTTCTGATCGGGATACCGTCGCTCCGGGTGGTGGGGCTGAACGGACTGATCGTGCTTCTCGGACTCTATTTTTTGCAGGGCCTCAGTATCGCGGCCTTTCTGTTCCGGCGGTTTCAGTTGCCCAGGTTCCTGGCGACCTTGTCGGTGATCCTGCTGGTCTTCCAGCCGTTCTTCACGTTGCTGGTGGCCGGGTTGGGACTCTTCGATGTCTGGTTTGCATTTCGGCGCCTCAGTTTGAACCGCCCACCGGGGCAAACCTAGCCGGGGGGCGCCGAGCGTGGAGAGTGGCGCGTCACATTCGGAGGACGGAGCGAATCATGAAAGTGATCCTGATGCAGAAAGTCGAACGGTTGGGGGAGCCCGGGCAGCAAGTGGACGTGGCTGACGGGTATGCCCGGAATTTTCTCCTGCCGAAACAGCTTGCCGTGCTCGCCACCCCGGGGCGACTGCGGTCCCTGGCGCAACTCACGGCCCAGGCCCGCAATCTGGAGGATCGGCTGAAGCAGGAGGCGACGGCCCTGGCCGAGCGGCTGGCGGCGGTCCAGATTACGCTGACGCGCCGGGCGACGGAAGACGCCCCCGCCGATGTTCCCGTCACGGCCCCGGCGGCCGCGACGGAAGACGCCCCCGCCGAGGCGGCGGTCCCCGCGACCCCGGCGGCGCCGAAGCTCTTCGGCTCGGTGACCAGCCAGGATCTGAGCGATGCGCTGGCCGCGCAGGGGCTGAGCATAGAAAAGAAGAAGATCCTCCTTCCCGAGCCGATCAAGACGCTCGGCGTGCATCGGGTTCCGATCCGGTTGCACGCGGAGGTGCTGGCCGAGCTCGCCGTGACCGTGGATCGTGAGGCCTGAGGCGTTGCCGCCCGTCCCGTGTCCCCATGTCTGAAACGGCCGTAGGATCGGACCGAATCCCTCCGCAGAACCTCGAGGCGGAAGTCTCCGTCCTTGGGGCGGTGTTGCAGGAGACGGGGGCGCTCCTGAAGGCCATGGAGTTCCTCCGGCCGGCCGACTTTTACAAGGAGGCCCACCGGAAGATCTTCGGCGCGTGCGTCGAGCTCTTCGAAAAGAACGAACCGGTCGATCTCGTCACGCTGGCCAACGAACTGATGCGGCGCAAGGTCCTGGACGAGGTCGGCGGCGCCAGCTACCTCGCCTCGCTGGTGGATGCGGTCCCGACCGCGGCCAACATCGGCCACCACGCCCGGATTGTCAAGGACAAGGCCTTGCTGCACGCCTTGATCCAGAAGGCGACGGCCGTCGTGGGCCGGGCCTACGCCGATACCGAGGACGTGGACGAGGTCCTGGACTGGGCCGAACAGCAGATCTTCGAGATCTCGCAAGAGAAGATCAGCCGCTCCTTTGTGCCCGTGAAGAGTATCCTCAAGGGCACGTTCCAGCTCATCGAGACCCTCTACGAGCGGAAGAGCCACGTCACGGGCGTGCCCACCGGGTTCCGCAAGTTCGACGAGATGACGGCAGGGTTGCAGCCGTCGGACCTGATCGTCGTGGCGGGCCGCCCTTCCATGGGCAAGACCAGCTTCTGTTTGAACATCGCCCAGCATGCGGCCGTCCAGGAACATATCCCGATCGCCATCTTCAGCTTGGAAATGTCGAAGGAGCAACTGGTGCAGCGGATGCTGTGCTCGGTGGCCAAGGTGGACTCCCATAAGCTCCGCACCGGGTACCTCTCCGACTCGGACTGGCCGAAGCTGACCACCGGGGCCGGGATCCTGTCCGAGTCCCCCATCTTCATTGACGACACCCCGGGCATCTCCCTCTTGGAGATGCGGGCCAAGGCGCGTCGGCTCAAAGCCGAGCAAGGGCTGGGGCTGGTGGTCATCGACTACCTGCAATTGATCTCAGGCCGGGGGCGGTCGGAGAGCCGGCAGCAGGAGATCTCGGAGATCTCTCGCTCGCTGAAGGCGATGGCCAAGGAGCTGAGCGTTCCCGTCATGGCCCTCTCGCAACTCTCCCGGGCGGTGGAGTCGCGCCAACCCCCCCGACCCCAACTCTCGGATCTGCGAGAGTCGGGCGCCATCGAGCAGGACGCCGACGTGGTCACGTTTCTGTATCGCCCCGCCTTCTATCGCGTCCGCAAGGACGACGAACCGGAGGAGCCCGAGGACAACACCACGGAGGTGATCATCGGCAAACAGCGCAACGGCCCCACGGGGACCGTCAGCCTCGCCTTCTTGCGCGAGTATACCCGGTTCGAAGAACAAGAACGGCAGCGGGACTTCTGATGTGCCCCCGGGGTCGCGTGCGCGCCGAACGGACGAGTCGGTCGTGGCGAGAGGGCACGGGGCGCCTGGCGGCGGTTGCGGCGTGTTGCCTGGCGGTCCTGTTGAGCATCGCGCCCGCAGGCGCGGCGGAGGACGGTCCCTCCGCGACCTTGAATCTCTGGCCGGTATTCGACGACCGTGTGGACCCCCTGGAGAAGGCCCGGGTCCGCTCGGGCGTGGGGCCCTTGATGCATTCCAGTCGCTCCCTGGACGGCGACGTGACGGAGTTCGCCCTCCGCCCGCTCTTCTTCCGACGCGAAGAACTGGGGGCGCAGCGCCTAGAGTGGGAGTTTCTCTACCCCCTGATGACCTATCGGCGCAGCGGGAACGACTGGGACTTCCAGTTCCTGCGGCTGCTGACCGCGCGCGGGGAAGGCAGTCCGCAGGCAGGGCGCGAGGAGCGCGCCGACTTCTTTCCGTTCTACTTCAGCGGCGTTCGCGACAATGGCGAGTCGTACCTCGGGGTCATGCCGTTCTGGGGGCACGTCTACGATCGGTTCTTCTGGGAGGAGTTCGAGTGGGTCATGTTTCCCCTCTACGCCCGGAGCGTCCGGCTGGGGACCGAGACCCACTACTTCCCCTGGCCGCTGATCTCCATCACCCGGGGTCTGAATCCCGAGGGGAACCATCGCGGATTTCGGTTCGTGCCGCTGTACGGGCAGGAGGTGAAGGACGGGGTATTCGAGAAGTATTTCGCGCTCTGGCCGCTCTTTCTGTATCAACGGACCGGTCTGGACGGGGACGAACCGGAGACGGTCATGACCGTCTTGCCGTTCTACGCCGCGCGACGGTCCGTGAAGTGGGACCAGACGACGGTGCTCTGGCCGCTCTTCATCTACACGGATGATCGCGAGCGGGGATTCGAGCAGTGGGATGTGGCGTGGCCCGTCGTCAAGGTGGCCCGCGGAGAGAATCGCCAGGCGCTGTATATCTTCCCGTTGTACATGCAGGACCGCAAGGTCCTCCACGACGAGTTCCTGTTTCGGGAGATCATCTACGACGACCTTGCCGTCCTGTATCCGGTGTTCATCCGGCAGACGGAGGAATTCATCGGGAGCCGCAAGGTGCGCACCCGGATCCTGTTTCACCTGTACTCCGACGCGCGAGAGGAGGGGCGGGACGGCTCGACCCGCCGGGTCGACGCCTGGCCGTTCGCCCGCTACCAGCGGGATCGAGAGGGGAACGTGCTGTTCCAGAGCCTGGCGCTGCTGGAGGCGTTCATGCCGGCCAACGAATGGATCGAGCGCAATTACTCTCCGCTCTGGTCGGTGTACACCTACCGGGCGAACCCCGCCGGTGAGACGGTCCACTCGTTTCTCTGGAATTTTGTGCGCCACGAGGAGACGGAGACCGGCCGCTCGATCGAGGTGCTGGGCCCGCTCTTCGCCTACCGCGAGACCAGCGAGGGGGCGCGAACGACGTTCCTGGGCGGGCTCGTCCACTATGAGGTGCAACCCGGCGCGCGCTCGGTGCGCCTGGCGACCGGGTTCGAGATGACCTGGACCGATCCACTCCAGGCGGTGGCGGTCCTCGACCTGGCAGGAGGGAACCGGTGACAGCCTTGCGCGAACGCTTCCAGCGCATGCTGCAGGCGCTCGGCGAAGGAGGGGTCCTGTTGGTCCAGGCGCTCTACTGGTCCAAGGCGGCCCCCCGGAATGCCGACAAGATCCTGAGCCACTTGCTGGAATTCGGCAACGCCACGCTTCCCATCGCCTCCCTCATGGCCGTTTTCATCGGGGGCGTGCTGGCCCTGCAGACCGGGTCGCGGCTGGCCCAGTTCGGCCTGGAGGGGAACATCGGCGGGATCGTGGGGCTGAGCATGGTGAAGGAGTTGGGCCCGGTCATGACGGCCCTCCTGGTGGCGGGTCGGGTGGGATCCGCCATCGCGGCCGAGGTGGGCGCCATGAACGTGTATGAGGAGATCGACGCGCTCAAGACGCTGAACATCAACCCGGTGCGCTACCTGGTGATGCCGCGGTTGGTCGCCGCACTCATTGCGGTGCCGGCGCTGTGCATGTATGTGAACGTGATCGGCCTGGTGGGCGGGGCCATCGTGGCGGCCGTCAATCCCAAGATCGACGTCAGCATCCGGCTCTTTCGGCTGAATTTCCAGGAGATCGTCAAGTTTTCGGACGTGATGGACAGCCTGCTCAAGGCCGTGGTCTTCGGCGTGGTGGTGTGCATCACGTGCTGTTTCGTGGGTCTGCGAACCACCGGCGGGCCCGAGGAGATCGGCCGGGCGGTGACCCGGGCGGTCGTCCTCTCCTTCATGTTCATCTTCGTCCTGAACTACCTCATCACCCGGATGATGATGTGACGGCCATGAGCGCTTGGTTTCGATTCCTGGGCACGAGCGACGATCCGGATGGCCGCGAGGCGCTGACCGCGACGCGGGCGGTGCCCGGTGTCCGGGTGGAGGTGCAGGGCCTGAATAAATTCTTCGGGCCGAAGCGCGTCCTCCGCGATCTGACCCTCACCGTCGAGCCGGGGGAGACCTTTGTGATCTTCGGACCCTCGGGGTGTGGGAAATCGGTTCTCCTGAAGCACATCACCGGCTTGCTCGTCCCCGACTCGGGTCGCATTCTGGTGGACGGCGAGGAACTCCAAGCGGGCGGCGGGACCCAGGGGTTCCGCATGGCCATGGTGTTTCAATCGGCGGCCCTCTTCAACTCGCTGTCGGTGGGAGAGAACGTCGGGCTCTGGCTGAAGGAGCACCGGGTGTGCGGGGCGGCCGAGATCGCGCGGATCGTGGCGGAGAAGTTGGCGCTGGTGGGCCTGGCCGGCACGGAGCGGGCCAGGCCGGCGGAGCTGTCCGGCGGCATGAAGAAGCGGGTGTCCATTGCCCGCGCCCTGGCGGTCAACCCGCACCTCATCCTGTACGACGAGCCGACGGCCGGCCTCGATCCGGTCCTGACCGAGCAGATCGGCACCGTCATCTCCGACCTGAAGCGGCTCCGGATTACGGCCATCGTGGTGACGCACGACCTGAACTTGGCGGCAGCCGTGGCCGATCGCATGGGGATGATCCACGAGGGGCGGGTGATCGAAGTCGGTACGCCGGCCCAGATCTGGGCGACTTCGAATCCGGTCGTGCGGGCATTCCTCAGCACGCAGATGAAGGTCCCGGGCCGCTAGGGCCCCGGAAGGAGGTTATACCGATGGCGGCGTCGCGAGAAGTGCGGGTCGGGTTGTTCCTGGTGGTCGCCTTCCTGATCCTGATCGCGCTCTTCGAGGTGCTCGGGAAGGACACGATCTTCGCCCGGATGGTGGAGTACAAGACCTCGTTCAAGTCCATCCCCAGCTTGAAGCTCGGCGATCCCGTGCGTCTGGCGGGCGTGGACGTGGGAAGCGTGCGGGACATCCGGGTCATCGGCGCGCGGGTGGAGGTCACCGTGCGGGTCAAGCCCGGGACGCCGGTCAAGACCGACTCCATCGCGACGATCAAGTTGACCAGCCTGTTGGGGACCAACTTCGTGGACCTGACATTCGGCTCGCCGGTGGCGCAGTTGGCGCCGCCAGGCAGCGTCCTGCAAAGCGCCGAGCCGCCGGATCTGAATACCATGCTGGCCCGGCTGAACGACGCCGCCGGGGACGTCCAGATACTCGCCAAGCAGCTGAACGAGGGCCTGGGAAAGAGCTTCGAGCCGATCACGAGCGCCTTCCAGAGCATGGAAAAGATCGCCAAACAGATCGAGAAGGGGCAGGGGACGCTCGGCAAGCTGATCGCCAACGACGACCTCTACCGGGAGATCCAGGGGATCGCCACCAACATGAACAAGCTCAGTCAGCAACTCGCGCGCGGCGAGGGCACGCTGGGAAAATTGGTGAACGATGACGCCCTGTACAAGGACCTGCGGTCGCTCACGGCGGACCTGAAGGTCGCCTCCCAAGGGCTGGCGCGCATGTCCAAGGATATCGAGGCCGGCAAGGGAACCCTCGGCAAGCTGGTAAAGGATGATGCCCTCTACGAGGAGGCCAAGACCACGCTCACCCAAGCTCGCGAGGCGCTGGGAGGCATCCAGCTCATGTCGAAGCGGATCACCGAGGGGAAGGGTACGCTGGGGCGCCTGCTCAACGACGACTCCCTCTTCACGGATATGAAGGGAGCCGCGGCCAGCCTGAACGGCATCATGAAGAAGGTGGAGCGCGGCGAAGGGACGCTGGGGAAGCTGCTCAACGACGACTCCCTCTACTTCACGACCAAGGACAGTCTGAAGAAGGTGGGGAAGGCTGCCGACCAGCTCCGCGAGCAGGGGCCGATCAGCATTATAGGGCTCGGCATCCAAGCGCTGGGTGCCTTCTGACGGGTACGCGCATGGGTGCGAGGCGCAGCCATTTCGAGTGCCAGCAGTGCGGCTACCAGGCGCCCCGTTGGCTGGGGCGCTGTCCGGATTGCGGGGCGTGGGCAAGCCTGACCGAGACCGCGGCCCCGGAGGTCGGTCCGGGACGAGGGCGTGAGCGGCCGGTGCCCGGCGCGGCCCCGCCCGTGCTCCTGTCGGACGTCCCCGGGTACGCCCATCGGCGGGCGCCGACGGGAATCGGCGAGTTCGACCGGGTCTTGGGCGGGGGGCTGGTGCCGGGCGGCGTGGTGCTGGTCGGCGGGGATCCGGGCGTCGGGAAATCCACCCTGCTGCTCCAAGCGGCGGGCGCGTTGGCCCGCCGCGAATTCGCGGTGCTGTACGTGTCGGGGGAGGAGTCCCTGGCACAGGTGAGCGAGCGCGGCCGCCGGCTGGGAGCAGACGCTCCGGGCCTCTACCTCGCCGCGGAGACCTCCCTGGAGGCGGTGCTGGAGCAGATCGCGGGGCTGAAACCCGCGGTGGTCATCGTGGACTCCATCCAGACCGTCTGGAGTCGTGGCCTCGAATCCGCTGCCGGCAGTCTCAGTCAGGTGCGCGAGGTGGCGGGCCGTCTCACCGAGGTGGCCAAGCGCGAGGAGATCAGCGTCTGGCTGATCGGCCATGTGACCAAGGAGGGAAGCCTGGCGGGTCCTCGGGCTCTGGAGCACCTGGTGGACACGGTGATCTATTTCGAGGGGGACCGTCAACACAGTCACCGGATCCTGCGGGCAACCAAAAACCGGTTCGGCCCGACCGACGAGATCGGAGTCTTCGAGATGCGGGCGGATGGACTCGCCCCGGTGGATAACCCGTCGGCGCTCTTTCTGGCGGAGCGGCCGCCGCAGGCCACCGGGTGTATCGTGGTGGCCACGCTGGAGGGGACGCGCCCCATTCTGCTGGAACTCCAGGCGCTGGTCACCCCTACGGGAGCCGCCGTCCCGCGCCGGGTGGCCAACGGGCTGGATACCCAGCGTGTCGCGATGCTCCTGGCCGTGCTGGAGAAGCGACTCGGTGTCCGGCTCGGAGACGCGGATGTCTTTTTGAACGTGGTCGGCGGGCTGGAAGTCCGGGAGCCGGCGGCGGATCTGGGGGTGATGGCAGCCGTGCTCTCCAGCGTTCGGAACGCGCCGGTCGAACCGACCTGGGCGTTTTTCGGTGAGGTCGGGCTGGGTGGCGAGGTGCGCGGCGTGCCGCAGGCGGAGAAGCGTCTGCTGGAACTCGCCCGTTTGGGGTTCACCCGGGCGATCCTCCCGCGCGCCTCGGTGGAGACCCTGGTCGGCAGTCCCACGCTGGAGACCACCGGTGTGAGCCACGTGGGCGCCCTGGAGGATCTCTTCCCCGCCAGGCGCGCGGCGGGGCGAAATCCGGTTTGACTGCAGGCGTGGAGTATGGTTTAATTCACCGAAAACTTCCGTCCAGAAAAGGGGACAGCAATGTTCCAGGTTGGCCAGAAGGTCGTGTATCCGACGCACGGCGTGGGGCGGATCGAGGCCATCGAGCAGAAGGAGGTTTCCGGGAGTCGGCAGTCCTATTACATCTTGCGTATCCTGGGCAACGACATGCGCATCATGGTGCCAACGGGAAACGCCGAACGTGTCGGCCTGCGCCAGTTGATCGGTCCCAAGGAAGTCCGCAAGGTGATGGAGATCCTCCGGAAGAAAGACATGGAGATCTGCCCCAACTGGAACCGGCGATTCAAGGACAACCTGGAACGGATCAAGACCGGGTCGCTCTACGAGGTGGCCACGGTTCTCCGCAAGCTGGTGCTGCTGCAGAAAGAGCGCAACCTGTCGTTCGGCGAAAAGAAGATGCTGGAGACCGTCCGCCAGCTCCTCGTGAGCGAGATCTCCCACGCGGTCGGGATGAAAGAGGGGGATGCGCGCTCCATGGTCGATCGAACTATCGCCAAGGCCTGAGACCTCCTGACTTAGGAGGAGGGGACTCCGCGTGTCGGAATCGGTGCTGCGCATCCTGGTCGTGGCCTTGTGCGGTGCGGCTGGTCTGCTGGGCGTGACGTTACGCCACTCCGGGGAGTGGTGGGCGATCTTGGGGGGCGTGGCCGGTCTGGCCTTCGGGTTGATCCTGGTGCTGGTGGAGCGGCAGCTCCGCCGCGCTCCGGGCCGGGTCATCCTCCACGTGCTGGCGGGGTTGATCGTCGGTCTGCTGGTCGGGGGGCTGCTGTCCGTCCCCATCGCCAACCTGTTCATCGGCCTCCCGCCCGAGATCGGCCTCTTGGTCCAGACCCTCTGCCTGCTGGGCGGTGGATACCTCGGTGTCCTGGTTGCCCTGGACAAAGGGGACGAGTTCAGTGTCGCGGGATTCATCCGACTCCTCAAGGAACAGCCCCGCGCCGAAAGCTACAAGCTCCTCGACACCTCGGTGATCATCGACGGCCGGATTGCGGATATCACGGAGGCCGGGTTTCTGGAGGGGACGTTGGTGATCCCTCAGTTCATCCTGCGGGAGCTGCAGCACATCGCCGACTCCTCCGATCCGCTCAAACGGAACCGGGGCCGGCGCGGTCTGGACATCCTGCAGAAGATCCAGAAGAAGGTGGACATCCGGGTCGAGATCAGCGACATGGAGTTCCCCGAGGTCCGGGAGGTGGACAACAAGCTGGTCGCGATGGCCAAGGTGCTCCATGCCAAGATCGTGACCAACGATTTCAACCTCAACAAGGTCGCGGAACTGCACGGAGTCGGGGTCCTGAACATCAACGAACTGACCAACGCCCTGCGCCCGGTGGTCCTGCCGGGCGAAGACATGCGCGTCTACGTCCTGAAAGAGGGCAAGGAATACAACCAGGGGATCGCGTACCTGGATGACGGGACGATGGTGGTGGTGGACAACGGGCGACGGCACATCGGCCAGACCATCGACGTGTGCGTGACCTCGGTCTTGCAGACCACCGCCGGGCGGATGATCTTCTCACGCCTCAAGGAAGAGGCGGAGGCAGCCTAACCTCGGCGATTCCCAATTCCCAATTGCCAATGTCCACACCGGGGGTGGCGGTGGCCACCCGGCTTGGGATTTGGTCATTGGGAATTGGGAATTTCCTTTTGAGGGTGAGATGCACGTGACATCCATCGTGCCCGCAGCCGGGGCGGGGACGCGCTTCGGAGGGGCCGTTCCCAAGCAGTATCTGGCGATCTGCGGCCTGCCGATCTTGGCCTGGACACTCAGGGCGCTGGCGGCCTCCGGCCAGGTAGATTGCGTCATCCTGGTGGTGCCCCCCGGACAGGAGGCCCGGTGCCGGGCCGAGATCCTCGGGCCGTGCGGTCTTGCCGTGGAGCGGCTGGTGCCGGGCGGCGCGGACCGGCAGGCGTCGGTGTGCGCCGGGTTGGCGGCGGTCCCCGGGGAGACC
>Ga0316629_10000006_pt1 | contig 29601 bp, 34 predicted proteins | sample OWC_May_M1_C1_D1_FD_207654 | JGI IMG/M metagenome (GOLD analysis project Ga0316629, IMG submission 207654) | Wetland soil microbial communities from Old Woman Creek delta, Ohio, United States - OWC_May_M1_C1_D1_A | ecosystem: Environmental > Terrestrial > Soil > Wetlands | place: USA: Ohio... | reverse complement strand
ACTTTGCCGGTGCCGAAGGTGAACCGGGGGTTGTCGGCGTGCCGCCGGGCGAAGTGGTATGCCAGGGCCGTGATGCCCAGGGCCACCGCGTGGGTGCCCATGTGCCAGCCGTCCGCCAGCAGCGCCATGGAGCCGAAGGCCAGGCCGGCGCCGATCTCGACCACCATCATGACCAGGGTCAGTGCGATCACCCGGTGGGTGGACCGCTCGCTAGGGCCGGTATCCGGGTCGAAACGATGGTTGTGCTGCCAGCGATCAAGCGTATACCGATGCATGACTGTAATCCTAATCAGTGAACTCTTTCAAGTAAACACTTCAAGGAGGATCCAATGGAAGCAATCGAAATAGTGGCCAAGTTGATGGAACTGTCGGCGATGACCGCCCCCAAGAGCAAGGGGGTGAATTTCGTATTCACACGGGTCTTGACAGGCGACGCCCTTCAGAAACTCGCAGATGAAATGGTCCGCTTCGGCGAGCGGACCGGCAAAAAGGACTTCGACCGCGACGCCAAAGGGGTTGCCCGCTCCGGGGCCGTGGTGCTCATCGGGCTGAAAGACTCAAAGGCGGTCGGCCTCGACTGCGGGGCCTGCGGGTACCCGGACTGCAAGAGCTTCGAGCAGCAGGTCAAGAAGGAGAAAGAGTTTTCCGGACCGGTCTGCGCCTTCCGGCTGCTCGACATGGGCATCGCTTTAGGTTCGGCCGTCAAGACCGCGAGCATGCTCAACGCGGACAACCGCATCATGTATCGGATCGGGACCGTGGCTCGCGAAATGAAGATGGTGGACTGGGATTTCGTGATGGGGATCCCCCTTGCGGCCACCGGGAAGAATATCTTCTTCGACCGTTAGGGATGGTGTTCTTGATCAGCGTGCCGAAATGACCGATAAGCGCCGTGTTGTTGTACCAGCAGCGGCAGTCCCGGTCGCAGGAAAGCCGTTTGCGTTCCTGTTCCAGGGCGGTCGAATTCCAGATTGCGGAAAACGGCGCTTCGCGAAGGGAGCCGACGCTCACGTGCTGCTCCAGGCAGGGATACACGTTGCCCCAAGGGTCGATCCGGGCCATCAGCACCCCTGCATAACAAGGGGCGTGCGGCACTCCCTCCCCGGCTTCGATGCTGTCGATCCATTGTTTCATGTAGGGGTCTTTGGCCAACTTCGTGCCCTGCAACTGCTCGGATATCACGGCGGCATCCACGCTCAGGGAGGCTCGCTGCATCCCGGTGTAATACGCATCGCCGCACTGATGGACCGGCTGGAAAAGGACATCGTCGGCCACCCCGCGCCAATCCGTGTAGAATTTACGGACTTCGCGTGAATTGTCATCCGAAACGGTCATGCGGACCCGCAGGATCGGCGTGCCGTTTGCCCGCTGCGCCAGGAAGGACTCGATGCCGCGTTCGATCTCGTGATAGGAGCCGGCCCGGCCGCGAATGCCGTCGTGGCAGGCGGCGGTGGCGCCGTCCAGGCTGACGGTCACGCAGGTGGCGCCGCTGCCGGCGATTTCACGCCGGTATTTCTCGACCAGCATCCCGTTGGTGCAGAGGTTGACGGACATGCCGCGCGCTGCAAAGCCTTCGATGATGCGGAACACATCCTCGCGCAGCAGGGGCTCCCCGCCGGCAATGCTGATCTGGTGGACGCCCAGCTGCTCGAATTCGCGGGCGAGGTCGCGATAGGTTTCAAGGGGCAGCGCGTCCCGCCGCGGGTCCTGCCAGCGTTGGCACATCCGGCAGCGCAGGTTGCACTGGTAGGTGATGTCCAGCTCGGCCATGTAGGGCCCGGCCGGCAAAGGGAGACGGTATTGGTCCGCCAGGAGGTTTTTTCTGGAGTTCCAAAGGGACTTGGCAAACCCCCTGGAAAGCAGCATGTGGCGATAGGACCAAAAGTTATGAAATCGCATGTCCGGTTACCGGTGCCAAAGAGAGAACGCTTGCGGCTTGCCGACGCGTCATTCGAAGAACCCGCTTTCAGACAGTTCGAGCTGTTATACACACCTGAACGCCTATCCTATTCATCACTGTCGAAAAAGGCAACTTTCTTGATTCATTCAGGAGAGATGAAAGGAGCTCTGACTATCGCCGCCCGGGCGTAGTGGAGCATCGTGACGAAATCATATACCGGCAACCCCACCGCCTCCTGGACCGCGGCCGCGTAGGGCGGGAGGTTCGAGCACTCCAACAGGACGGCCCGGATGGCGGCGTCTGCCGCCACCATGCGCCGGGCCTGCGCCACCACCTCGGCTGAGACTTTTTCGACCTCCAGCCGTCCGTTGCCCGAGAAGATCGCCTCTCTGAAAAAGGGCTCATTTTCAAGGCCGCGCACCGTGAGCCGGCCCGCATCGCCGCCGGCGCGTCGCACGTGTTCCGGGGTGAGGTTGGCGGCATCTGCTGTCAAAACCCCCACGCGCGCCTGCGGGTGCAGCGTGCGTTCGATGAACGGCAGCTGCAGCAGGCTGGAGGTGAAGACCGGCACGGGGAATTCGGCCGCGAGTTCCTCCTGAAACAGGATCATGAAGCCGCAGGTGGTGGTCAGGGCCTTCACGCCCTGGCGCACCAGCTCCCATCCGGCTTCGATGAACGGTTCCAGCAAAGACCGGTCGCGCTCGCCGATGAGGCGTCCGGGGGTCGCACCGGCGACCGTTCGGCAGATCACCGGGAAGGGGAACGTGGCGGGGTTGCCGATATCCCCCGGGATACGCCGGATCCGGGCGTCCATCACCAGGATGCCGATGGCGGGTGCGGCGGTTGGTCTCGCGCTCATGCCGACTGTTTACCATCAGCCGTTCCAACAGACAACCCGCTTTCCCAATAATTGCTTGACACTTTTTGTTTGGCGCTGCTATTTGCTGACAGTTCAACCCGCAGAATCGGCCGCGCGGCCGGTTTTCCAACCATTTCGGGAGGTGTCGAATGAAAAGGAGCATCGGGGTTTTCGCAGCTGTTGGTGCGCTCATGGTCTTGGCGGCCCTGCCGCTGCAGGCGCAGCAGGTCACCCTCACCTGGACGGCCGGCGGGGCCGGCGGCGGCTGGTACAGCATCGCCGGCGGCATCGCCACCATCGTCAAGGAAGCCGACCCGGACATCGTGATCAAGGTCGTCCCCGGCGGCGGGCTTCAGAACCCGGCCGTGGTCGCGAGCAAGGGCGCGGAAATCGGCTGGGGCCTGCCCTTCCTGAACGCGGCGGCCTACAAGGGCATGGCACCGTTCGAAAAACCCCTCGATGAGCTGCGCGCCCTGGCCGGCGGCATGAGCATGAACTACTTTCACTTTTACGTGGATGCGCAATCCCCGCTCAATACGATGGACGAGATCTTCGGCCAGAAGAAAAAAGTGCGCCTCGCCATTTCCCAGGCCGGCAGCTCCGACACCTGGGTCCTGGAGCGCGTGCTCGACTCCTACAAGACGAGCATCCCGGACCTGGAAAAGGCCGGCTTCACGTTCCTGCGCGGCAACTATGCCTTCCAGGCGAACCAGTTCAAGGACAGCAACGCCGACGGCGTCTTCACCTTTCTCGCCATCCCCGGCGCGGCCGTGACCGAGGCCTCGGTCGGCCGCAAGCTCAAACTGATCGATTTTTCGGACAGCTCGCTCAAACACCTCGAGCAGTTCGGCATCACCAAGGGCAAGATCCCGGCCGGCACCTATGAAAAAGCGGCGAACACCAAGGACGTCGTCACGGCGGTTGCCGGCAGCGTCATCACCGTCCACAAGGACATGAGCGATGAGCTGGCCTACCGGCTGACCAAGGCCTTCAACGACAGCTATGAAAAAGTCCGCAAGGTCCACTCCAGCATGGAGACCTATGAGATCAAGGACGGCCCGACGGGCTGCGGCGTCCCGCTGCACCCGGGGGCCATCAAGTATTACAAGGAAAAGGGAATATTGAAATGAAACGCCTGCGGCGTTTCATTTGTTGAAGATGGCTTTTCAGGCAGAGCAAACAGCCATCGCGTTCACGATACTGCTCCATTGCAACACGGGAAGCGGCTTTTGTCGTCTCTGCACTAGCGTAAGAAAAGCTCGGGAACCGAGGCTATGCGTCAACTGAATCGGCCCTGGAAGGTATTGATTCTGGCAACAGCGGTAATCGCCGCTGTCTTCCACTATTATTGCGCGGGGTTCGGCTCCCCCGAGCCCCGCACCTTCCGGGGGCTGCACCTCTCCATGCTCCTGCCTTTTGTCTATCTGCTCTACCCGGCCTGGAAAAAGTCCCCGCGGCACCGGCCGAGCGTGATCGACCTCTTAGCGGCGGTCCTTTGCCTGGCAGCTTCGCTTTACACGGTTTTTTACGCCGACCGCCTGAACCAGAGGTTTGTCGGCTTCCATCCCGTGCGGCCGGAAGAGGTGGTGCTGGGGGGGCTTCTGGCGCTCGCGGTCATCGAAGCCTGCCGGCGGTCCATCTCCAAGTGGTTTGCCGCGACCGTCGGCGTCACCCTGGTCTATCTCTTGACGTGCCAGTTCTGGCCCGGGATGTTCCACTACAAGGCCTTCACCCTCGACCGCGCCGTGGAAATCCTCTATCTGCCGACCGATGAGGGCGTTTTCGGCTTTCTCATGGGAATCTCGGCCGACATCCTCTACATTTACATCCTTTTTGCGGCGGTGCTGCTTCAGACCGGGGCCGGGGATTTCCTGATCGAGTTTGCGGGCTGGGCTGCCGGGTGGGCCCGGGGCGGGGCGGCAAAGATCGCCGTCATCTCCTCCGCCCTCTACGGCACCGTTTCCGGATCGACCGTTGCCAACGTCTACGCGACCGGTTCCTTCACCATCCCGCTCATGAAGCGCAGCGGCTACACCCCCAGGCAGTCCGCGGCCATTGAAACCGTCGCGGGCATCGGCGGGCAGATCATGCCGCCCATCATGGGGGCCGGCTCTTTCATCATGTCCGAAATAACGGGGGTCCCCTACTTCACCATCATCAAGGTAGCGGTCATCCCGGCTTTGCTGTATTACTTGGGCGTCTTTTGCATGGTGCACTTCATTGCGCTCAAGCGCGGGATTCTGCCGGTCGATCGGGCGGAGCGGCCTGCCTTTCGCAGCCTCGTTCGCCGCGGCTATTTTTTTATTCCGTTTCTATCGGTGGTGGGGCTTCTGGCCTACGGCTATTCGCCTTCCAAGGCGGCCTTTCACACCATATGGATCACGCTCCTCCTGAGCTTTCTCGATCGCAAAACCTGGCTCAACCCGCAGAAGCTCATGGACATCTTTTTCGGATCCATGGTCAACTGTGCCCTGATCGCCGCGGTGCTGGCCGGCTCCGGCATGGTGGTCGGTGTGCTGACCCGCACCGGCGTCGCCCTGGCCTTCGGCTCCATTCTGGTCTCGTTTTCCCTGAATTCGCTCCTGCTGGTGCTGCTGTTGGTTTTCGTCGTTGTGAGCATCATCGGGACCGGCATCCCCACGACCGCCTCCTACATCATCGCCGTCACCGTCGGCGCTTATGCTCTCAGCAAATTCGGCGTGCCGGCCCTGGCCGCGCATTTCTTCGTCTTCTACTACGCGGTACTGGCCGACATGACCCCGCCCGACGCCGTCACCGCCTTTGCGGCCGCCAACATCGCCGGCGCCGAGCCCATGGCCACCGGCTTCGAGGCATTCAAGCTGGGGATTGCCGGGTTTCTGGTGCCCTTCGCTTTCGTCTTTCAGCCGGAACTGCTGCTGAACGGAACCGCCTGGAAGATCGCTTCGACCTTGGCGACGACGGTCTTCGGTGTGATCTGCCTCTCCGCCGGGGTGATCGGGCACCTTTTTGCACCCCTCAAGTTCATCCAGCGAATCCTTCTCGTCGGTGCGGCCTGTTTCCTGGTGTTCGCCGAGGAGATCAATTTGATCATCGGGCTCTGCACCGGGCTGGGAACCTGGCTTTGGTCATACCTGGAAAGCCGATCGGCCGCGGCGCAACCGTCGGACGCCGGCCAGGAAGTCTGAGGGGAACTTTCTCCGTGGCCCCCCAAACGGCAGATGTCCTCATCATCGGCGCCGGCGTCATCGGCGCTTCCATCGCGTTCCACCTCACCCGCCATGGGATCAAGCCGCTGCTCGTCGAAAAGAGCGACCCTGCCGCCGGCAGCTCGGGCGCCTGCGACGGGCTTGTGTTCCTGCAATCGAAGAAACCCGGCCTGCACCTGAAGCTCGCCCTGGAAAGCCGCAAGCGTTTCGACCGCCTGGTGGATCAGCTTGGAAGCGGCATCGAGTTCAGGAACCCGGGAGGCATGTGCCTCATTGAAAGCGAGGCGGAGCTCGCCGCCATGCGGATTTTTGTGGAAGAGCAGCGCACGTCCGGACTCGATGTAGAACTGATCGACGGCGATGAAGCCAGGCGCCGCGAGCCGTGCCTTTCGAGGAAGGTGATCGCGGCGACGTTCTCGGCAATGGACTCCCAGGTGAACCCGTATGCCCTCACCTTCTCGTTTTTGCGTGCGGCAGAATCCGCGGGGGCGCGGATTCTGAGAGGGGAAGAGGTCAAGGGGATCGAGGTGGTCTCGGGTAAAGTCACAGGGGTCTTCGCGTCTAACCGCCGCATCAGCTCACCGGTCGTCGTCAATGCAGCGGGGGCGCTGGCGGCTGAGGTAGGGCGCCTGGCCGGCCTGGAAATCCCGATCACGCCGCGCCGCGGACAGATCATCGTCACGAAGGCAGTGCCGCCGCTGCTGCGGCACTGCCTCATTTCCGCCCAGTACGTGGCGGCCAAGTTCAAGCCGGAACTCACCGCCACGGGCGGCATGGGATTTTCGCTCGAGCAGACCGACAGCGGCAACATCCTGATCGGATCGACCCGCGAGTTCGTGGGCTTCGACCGCCGCACCACCTTCGACGGTGTCCGCACCATCGCAAGCCGCATCGTTCCCGTCATCCCGGCCCTCAAGCACGTGCCGGTGATCCGCACCTTCGGGGGGCTTCGGCCTTATACCCCGGACGGCCTGCCGATTCTGGGGAAGGTGGCGGGATTGGAAGGGTTCATCATGGCGGCCGGACACGAAGGCGACGGCATCGCGCTTTCAGCCATCACCGGCGAGCTCATTGCCGACCTGATTGCCACGGGCCGGACGCAATTCCCGCTGGACGCCTTCCGCCTGGAGCGGTTCCGGGAAGGTGCGGCATGAGCGGATTGAGAATCAATACCCACCGCCGAGGAACACAGGTGGCGCTCTCGGTGAACGGTATGCCGGTTAAAGCATACTCCGGCGAGACGGTTTTTGCCGTGCTGCTGGCAGAAGGCATTCGAGCACTTCGCCATCCCGTAAAAAACGATTCAGAAACCGCCAGGGGCGGTTTCTGCGGGATGGGGGTTTGCCAGGAGTGCCGCGTGACCATCGACGGGATGCCCGACCGCCGCGCCTGCATGACCGAAGTCCGCGAAGGCATGGAGATCCTCACTGATGGACGATAGGAAGGTGGATGTCGCCATCGTCGGCGGAGGACTCGCCGGTGTCGCCGCGGCCGAAGTGCTGGGCCGCCACGGGGCCAATGTGCTGGTGCTGGACGACAACCTTTACCCGGGCGGGCAATATTTGCGTGGGGGAAGGCGCTCGGGCGGATTGCGGAGCGACGTAATCGGGCGCCGGGGGCTGAGTCTGATCGAGCGCCTGTCACTGTTCGCCATTGAAATCGCAAGCCGCGCGGAGGTGCTCGGCATCGAAGCCGGTTTCAAACTTCTGGTTGCGGATGGAAACGGAAACCTTTCGATCGTGAAATGCGAGCGAATCCTGCTCGCCACCGGCGCCCGCGAGCGGTTCATCCCTTTCAAAGGCTGGACGCTTCCCGGTGTCATGGCCGCCGGCGCCGTCCAGATCCTCATCAAGCAGTCGGGCGTCCTTCCGGCACATGAAACCCTGGTCGCCGGCGCCGGGATCTTCCTGACCGCCGTCGCCCGCGACCTTCAAAAGAGCGGCGGCCGGGTGCCGGCCGTTCTGAACGAGACCTCCTTTTCCCGGCAGGTGCCGCCGCCGGGTCTTCTGGCCCGGCAGTTTGCCAAGTTCGCGCAGGGCGTCGCCATGCTCGCCCGGCTGCGGCTTGCCGGCACTGCCGTTCGCAGCAGCACCCGCATCCTCGCGGCACGGGGAGACGAAGGCCTGCGCGAGGTGGTGGCCGCGCGGGTGGACCAAAAAGGAAATATGATCCTCGGTAGCGAAACGGTTTACCCCGCAGAGAGCCTCGCCGCGGGCTTCGGCTTCACCGCCAACGTCGAGCTGGCCCAGCTGGCCGGCTGCGGCCTGGCCTATAATTCAGGGTTGGGCGGCTGGGTCGTGAAAGTGAACGAGGACCTCAAAACCAGTGTCGACGGAATCCATGCCGCCGGCGAGATCACGGCCATCGGCGGGGCGGCTAAGTCCTTGACCGAGGGCCGGCTGGCCGGCTTTTCGATCCTGCAGGATATGGGCTTGCTGAAATATGAGGAGATGAGAGGGGAAATCTCCGCCCTGAAGAAGCTGCGGCAGCGGCAGATGGCCTTCGCGCGCTATTTCAACTCCCAATACACCTTTGCACCGGAATATCTGGCCGGCTGGATACGCCGCCTGCCGGACGACGTGCCCGTCTGCCGCTGCGAGGAGGTGAATTTAGGCGACTTGCGCCGGGCTGTCGCCGAGGGCTTCGATACGCCCGCCGGTTTGAAAAAAGCCACCCGCTGCGGCATGGGGATCTGCCAGGGGAGCACCTGCAAGACCATCCTGCTTGATGCGATTGCGGCGCTCACCGGCAAGCCGCTCTCCCGCATTCCCCCTCCATCCGTGCGCGTACCGGTGAAGCCCGTTTACCTCGGCACCCTCTCCGGAGCAGGGCCGTGAGAGCTCCCGGCGAAGTTGGACCCCTTCCCGTGGGAGCGGCATCTTGCCGCGATGCTATAGTGGTTGGAAGCCAGTTCCACTTCCCGCAAGAATGGCGTTGCGCACCATGACCAACTTCTAGAGAAGCAGGTCGGCGTTGTGTTTATTTATTGCTCCGGCAAGTAAATATGTCGAATTTCCTCATATCACGCAGAGGCGGGCACCCCGATCCGCCTGACAACGGCTGCAGTTGCACCTGTTTATTTGCCGGTTTAATGACACGAGGTCACTATAAGTCATGGAACCCTTGACGATACAAGCCGCCCGCCGCAGCCGGCCCGTGGCGGGCGGTCTGCTGGTGCTCACATCGGCCCTGCTGTTCGCCGGAGTCGGGGCGCTCGTCAAGGCCGCATCGGCGGACCTGCCCAGCGAGGTCATCGTTTTTTTCCGCAACGCGGTGGCCATGGCCTTCCTGCTGCCGTGGCTTCTGATCCGCCACCGGAACCTGAGCCTCAAAACCAACTGCCCGCACCTGCACCTGTTGCGGGCCGCGGCCGGCCTGGCCGCCATGTATTGCTTTTTCATCGCGTTGAAGCTGCTGCGGCTGGCCGATGCCATGCTGCTCTGTTACACGTTGCCGATCTTCATCCCGATCATCGAATGGTTCTGGTTGAAGGAACCGGTCAGCCGGCAGACGAAAATCGCGGTGCTCGTGGGGTTCATCGGCATCGCCCTGGTGCTCAAGCCGGGTTTCGGCCTGTTTCAGGCGGCCGGGCTCGTGGGACTTGCCAGCGGCCTGCTGGCGGCCCTCGCCATCGTGGGCATCCGCCGCATGACCGTCACCGAGCCGGTCGTGCGCGTCGTTTTCTACTTCACCTCCTTCGGAACCCTCGTTTCAGCGGTTCCGCTCGCGTGGACATGGCAAAACCCCTCGGGCCACATGCTCGGGGTGCTTTGCGTGATGGGGGTCTTGGCGATCATGGCCCAGATGTGCCTGACCAAGGGGTACAGCATGGCCCCGGCCGGCCAGGTGGGGCCCTTCAACTACGGGAATGTGGTTTTCGCCGCGCTTTTGGGGTGGCTGATCTGGGGGGAAACCATGGACGGATTGACGCTGGTCGGTGCGGTTCTCACGTGTTCGGCGGGGATCATCGCGACCTATCGCAGCGAGGGGCACATCAAACCATAGGAAAGAGAGAGGTGTTTCAATGAAATGCGCACGTTGTGAATCATCAATTCCAGAAGGGGACGGGCGGGAGCACCTCGGCCGGATGCTCTGCGAAGATTGTTACATGGATGCGCTTTCGCCTGCCAAAACCTGCGACCCCTGGGCGGTGCACAGCGCCAAATCTTTCGGCAAGGAGACCGGCGGAAAGTTCGATCTGACCGAGATGCAGCGAAAGATACTGGAGATATTGAATGAAACCGGCGGCGCCCCGCCCGAGCACTTGGTGGAGCGTTTGAACATTTCCCCCATGGACCTCGAGCGCGAGATCGCCGCCTTGCGGCACATGGAAAAGGTTCGCGGCGAGCTCCGGGGCGGGAAAAAATACATTCGGCTGTGGTAGCAACCGTCATCTGTGTTTGATGAAAGTCCCGTTGCCGTACTCCTCGAATGCGAGCTTCAGCTCTGCCTGGGTGTTCATCACGATGGGCCCGCGCCAGGCCACCGGCTCTCCGATGGGTTTTCCCGAAATCAAAAGAAACCGGGCAGGCTCCTCCTGTGTCGTCACCGCCACCTGGTCTCCGTCTGAGAAAAGGACCAGGCTCCCGCCCCCCGCCGGTTTTGCTTTCTGATCGCCGAACCGGCCGCTGCCTTCGAAAACATAGGCAAAGGCGGTGTGCCCTCGCTTTATCGCATGGGTGAATTCCGAGCCGCGCGGGACGGAAACGTCGAGGTACTGCGGGTCGATGACGATGTTCTGCACGGGGCCCTTCTTTCCCTCGATTTCCCCGCAGACAACCCGGATCTCTATCCCGTTTTTCAAACTGACCACCGGGATCTGTTCCCTTTTCACGTCCCGGTAGCGCGGGTCGATCATCTTTTGCGCTGCCGGCAGGTTGGCCCAGAGTTGAAAGCCCCCCATCCGGCCACCTGCGTCGCCGCGCGGCATCTCCTGGTGGACGATGCCGCTGCCCGCCGTCATCCACTGGACATCGCCCGGGCGGATCACCCCTTTGTTCCCCAGGCTGTCACCGTGATCCACCTCGCCGTGCAGCATGTAGGTGATGGTTTCGATGCCGCGGTGGGGGTGCCAGGGAAAGCCCTTGATGTACTGGTCGGGTCTGTCCCCGCGGAAATCGTCCAGCATGAGGAAGGGGTCGAAAAGCGGCACTTCGGCGAAACCGAAAGCCCGCCTCAGGTGGACGCCGGCGCCCTCGATGGTGGGTTGGCTTTTATACATTTTTTCGATTTTACGGGTCTCCTTCATCGGTTTGCTCCTTATTTGGACGGCGGCAGCTTGTGAACCATCGTGTAGGCGTATTCGACGCCGGACCCATAGGCCCCGCAGTGCTCCTTGACGATGTCGATCACGGCATCATAGGTCTGTTTGCGGGCCCAGTCGCGCTGCCACTCCAGCATCACCTGGACCCAAGTCACAGGCACGACCCCAGCCTGGACCATCCTCAGCACAGCGGTGTCGTGGATCTCCTTGCTCATGCCGCCGGAGGCATCCACTACAGCATACACTTCATATCCGGCGCGCAGGGCATCGATGGCCGGGAAGGCCAGGCAGACTTCGGTCCACAGGGCCGCGATGACGAGTTTTTTACGGCCGATGCGCCCCACCTCCGCCACGAATTTCTTATCCTCCCAGGAGTTCATGCTGGAGCGCTCGATCGGTTTTTGGCCCGGGAAGACGCGCAGCAGCTGGGGCCACATGTACCCGCTGAAACTTTCGGTCTCGACCGTGGTGAGGATCGTCGGCACGTCGAAAGCCTTGCCGGCTTTGGCCAGCCCGACGACATTGTTGATAAGGACCTGACGCTCGATGTTGGCTACGCCGAAGAGCATCTGGGGTTGATGGTCTATGAAAATCAAGGTGCAATTCTCAGGGGTCAAGAGGCTATGGACGGAGGCGTTTTTGGAAGTGCTCTTGTCTTTGGCAGTCATGGTGGTGCTCCTTCACTCACGATAAGGGAGGTTATTCAGGTTTTTTCGTTTCCGAGCCCGAGTTTGCGGCAGAGCCTTCCCATCTCCGCCATCTCGGCTGCACTAAGCACGCTCATTTCTTCGACTACGCGCGCGGCGTGTTTTGGGAAAAGTTTCTCCATCAGCTTCTGGCTTATGGGCGTCAGATGCACATGCAGGAGCCGCCGGTCCTGAAGCGAGCGCTTGCGCACGACAAGCTCCCGTTCAGATCGATATCGAATAGTTTGATCTGAACCTAATTTGGCCCCCATCGCTTGTCAACACCGTCGCAGCTCGGGACCCGTTGGGTGAACCGAACCGGTCCGGTATGCAACCTTTCCTGATAGCCTGTGAAGGCTCTTATGGAACTGTTCCACGAGGACGTCCTCTTCGAGAACCGGACCGGCGGGAAGGCGGAAGGCAGGGAAAATCTGCGCCGGACATGGTCGGGCCGGTTTCCCCACCACGGCGGCTTCCGCTTCGTCGAAGAAAAGGCCTTCATCGACGAATCCCAACAGAAGGTCCTCTACCCCTGGTGCCTCGAGTGGCCTTCAATCGAAAAAGGCTGCGAGAGCAAGCCCGAAAAGCGGCGGCGGGTCGATGTGATGCATTTCAAGGACGGCATGATCATCCGGAAGCTGACGTATTTCAAAACAACGATTGAAATCGATGCTCAGAGAGTACGCCTTCTGCCGGAGCGTTTGAAGTGACAACCGGAGTTCTTGCCAAATCCTGCTTCCGTGCTGGAAGGGATGGCGCTGAGTCTTTCCATCAAATAGCTGAATCCTGGCTCCAAAACGGTCGTGCCGCCGTGGCCGTATCCTCCGGGGAAGTGAAGGTGGCCATGTCGCCCAGCATGACCTCGAAGCCGGTGTGGTCGTTGCGCGCCCAAGGGGCGTAGTTTGACCGGGCAAGGATGACGATGCGCAGTTCAAGCTTGCTGGCACCGTCCTCGACCGCCAGCATGCCGAGGTTGTACCCGTTGCGGTTCAGGCTGCGATAATACCGCTGGGCGTTGAGAACGCCTGCCGCCAACTCCCTCCAGCCGCCGGCCGTCACCTGGGATAGCGACGTCGCTCCCGGCAGGATGCCCCAGATTTCGAAAAAACCCTCCGGCGCAAACGCCGCCAGCCACTCCCAGGCGCCCGTGGCGCCGATCGTTCGCTTGCCCTCCCGCCGCTCGCACTGCAGGTAGTCGGAGAAAAGGAGCCGGCCGGTTTCCTTGAAATGGCTGGCCGCCCGAGATTGCAGAAAGCGCTGGTGGTTGGCGGCGACCCGGTCCGCTTGGATTTGAAGGTGCGGGTGCAGGAGCGACCCGCCGGCGGAAGGCAGGTGGTTCTGGGTGATGGCCATCCAAACGGCATCAGGATCATGGGCGAGGACGCGCTTGAGGTAGTCCGCGCAGTTCAGGAAGCTGTTGGCGTAGGACTCCACGGACGCTGTCCCGATCTCCACGAAATGCCGGTCGTCGAACAAACTCACCGCGGAATGGGCGCCATATGGGAACAGGTTCGGAAACACCACCGACGCGCCTCTTACCAGCCGACCGGAGGCTCCATAGGTTTTTAAGAGCTGCGGGGTTTTGGCGGAAAGATTGATGGAACAAAACGGACAGTGAATGGTGTCCCCGGCAAGCGGGGGCGGGTCCGGAAACGAATCCGTGGCGGCTTCGTGCTCTCCCGTCCGGCTGAAGGCGATGCGGCTGGTGCGGCCGGTAATCGGGTTGACCCGGATCTCAATAGGGGCCTCCACCGCTTCGCCCGTGAGCTGCCGGAACCGCGCGTGAACCGCTTGCCCTTCGAACCGGATCACGGATGCGCCTTTCTCCCTCATAGGTTCTCGGCCTGGCTCCGATAAGCCGCCAGCCGACTCCGGACCTCTTCGGCCGCCGAAAGCCGCGTGCTGAGCTGCGAGAGCGTGGCGGAGACTTCCGTCTCGCTGCGGTCCTTGAGCGACGTGTAAGCGGCAGCCATTCGGGAACCTCCCTAAAAAAATGACCTCCACTGAGAGCGCAACGCTCAAAGCAGAGGTCATCATCCCAATCCGAATGCATGGGCGGTTTCGGCTGACCTCATAGCCCGCAGAATTTGTGCCAGAATAGCTGCATGCCAGGAATCTGTCAAGACAATCAAGAGACAATCAAGAGGCGTTCACGAACCCCATCGCCGCCCGCCTCCGGAGTTGCCGTTCAACCCAAATTGATGCGGCGAAACGGTGACAAACAAATGCTGCGCACCTGTAGATTTCTTTTGACAAGTAACGATTGTTACAATAATAATGTATTATGAAAAAACAATCCTGGCTGCTGTTCACCTACAAAGTCCCGCCGGAACCCCCCCGCAAGAGGGTCGCGTTGTGGCGGAGGCTTAAAAGCATGGGCGCGGTATACCTGCAGAACGGAGTTTGCCTGCTGCCCAAGATCGGCGACCACGCGCGCCGCCTGAAGGTGCTGCAGAACGATGTGGCCGAGATGGGCGGCGAGTCGGTCATCCTGGAAACGGCGGCGCTCGATCGGCCGCAGCAGGAAAAAGTGCTCACGCGCTTCAAGGCGGACCGCGACGAGGAATACCGCGAGTTCATCTCTAAGTGTGAGGACTTTGAAGCCGAGATCGCAAAAGAAACTAAAGCTCGCCACTTCAGCTACGCCGAAATCGAGGAAAACGAGGTGGATCTGAAAAAACTTCAGACTTGGCTGGCAAAGATCCGCAAGCTGGATTTCTACGGTGCAACGTTGAGGGTTGAAGCCGAAAAACGGCTGCGCGGCTGCGAAGCGCTGCTTGAAACCTACGCCCAGCGCGTTTTCGAGGTGCATGATGGAAACCACTGAGAAATATACATCCGTTGCAAGGAGCCATCAGAAGGCGAAGCCGAAAAGCTGGCTGAATCGCACAGTGGCCGGTGCCGGTCTGACCAGCGCGCTGGGCGACTTCTGCTATGAGACCACCACCGTCATCCTGCCCGGTTTCCTGGCGGTGCTGGGGATTCCGGCGGCGGTGTTGGGAATTATCGAGGGGGTTGCCGATGCGGTCGCCAGCTTCACGAAAATGATCTCGGGCTACATCGCCGGCAAGCTCGGTCATCGCAAGCTGCTGGTGGTGGTCGGCTACGGGTTGACCCCGTTTGGGCAGGTGCTGATTGCGATGGCGGCCGGTTGGCCGCTGCTGCTGGCGGGACGGGTGGTTTCCTGGTTCGGCAAGGGACTTCGCGGCCCTCTGCGGGACGCCATCGTCACCCAGGCCATCCGCCCCGAAACGCGCGGGCGTGCGTTCGGTTTTCATCGGGCGATGGACACGGTGGGGGCGGTCGCCGGCCCCTTATTGGGTGTAGCGCTGCTGGGCTGGGCGCAGGGGCGGTCCTGGGAAGATCCCGCCGGGCCGTTTCGCCTTGTCCTGTGGCTCGCCGTTGTCCCCGGGGTGCTGGCGGTGTTGGCTTTCCTGACGCTGGTGCAGGACCCCGAGAACTCCCCGAACCCGGCGCTGCAATTCTTCCGAGCCCTGCGGGGGCTGCCGTCGCGGTTCAGACGCTACCTGGGCGCTGTGGGTCTTTTCGGCATCGGCGATTTTTCGCATTCCTTGCTCATATTGGCGGCCACTCAGTTGCTTGCATCTTCGACGGGAGTGGTGCAGGCCGCCCAAACGGCGGGCATGCTTTACGTGTGGCGCAACATCGTGCAGGTCGTCATGTCCTACCCGGTCGGAATGCTGGCGGATCGCTTCGGGTCGCTGCCGGTACTGATCGTCGGCTACACACTGGGGGCCTTGACGGCCATCATGACCGCGATGGCTTTTTGGTTCGGAATCGACAGCTTGCTGCCGCTGGGCACGATCTTTTTTATCGCCGGCCTTTACATGGCCGTGCAGGAGGCGCTGGAGTCCACCGTGACGGCCGGGATGGTGAGTGGGGATATGCTCGCGATGAGCTTCGGCGCGCTCGGCACGGTGAACGGCACCGGCAAACTCGTTTCCAGCACCGTGGTGGGCGTGCTGTGGACGGTTGTCTCGCCCGTCTTCGGCTTCGGCCTGGCCGCATTGCTGATGGCCGCCGGCACGATGGGTTTGACTCGAGTGCGCAGGTGACGGAAGGGAATGGAGGCGCTCCATGGCATTTGAAGGCTGGAAAGCAAAGGCACGAAAGCTCAAGCAGGAAGTGCATGCGCTCTATCTTGCCTCCAGAGACCGACGGGTTCCTTGGCATGCGCGGGTGCTGGCGGTCGTGGTCGTGGCTTATGCCTTCAGCCCGATCGACCTGATTCCCGATCCCATCCCGGTGCTCGGCTACCTGGATGACCTGATTCTCATTCCCCTTGGAATCGCCCTGGTGATCAAGCTGATCCCGGCAGACGTCTTGCAAGAGTGCCGTGCGCGAGCCGCCTCAGCCCGGACCGATGGCAAGCCCAGGAATTGGATCGCCGGCGGTATCATCATTCTGATCTGGCTGAGCGTATTCGGGTTCACTTTTTATTATTTGAGTGCTATGTTCTCCGCCTCTGACTGACCTGTCGACATCTCGGCCGGCCAGCGAGGGGATGGAGTCCCCCTTACAAATGCTCATTTTTCGGGCTGATGACTCCTGCCACATGGCCTTACATGCGGTGGGTGCATCGGTTCTGCGATTTTACCCGCCGCTTGGCGGTTTTTTATTTTTTCAAAGAGGTTACCAAGGAGGACTCCATGACCGAAACCTTTACACTGGCCGCCCTGTGGCTTGCCCTCGCCGTTGTCGCCACCATCATCGCCAATCACCTTAAGATATCCATGGCTCTGGTTGAAATCTGCGTGGGCATTACCGCCGGTTTTGCGGCTGATCGATTTTTTGGCCCTGACGCGCTGGGCGCAAACGTCGAGTGGCTGAGGTTTCTTGCGGCATCCGGGGCCGTGCTCCTGACTTTCCTGGCCGGGGCCGAGTTGGAGCCCACGGTGCTGCGCGCCAAGTGGAAGGAAGTGACCGTGGTGGGGCTTGTCAGTTTCGCGGCGCCCTTCCTAGGCTGCGCCGCTCTGGCTTACTATCTATTAGGGTGGGATTCCCGGGCGAGCTGGCTGGCCGGGGTGGCGCTTTCCACCACCTCCATGGCCGTGGTCTATGCCGTCATGTTGGAGACCCGCTTCAACCGCACCGAGTACGGCATGGGGATATTGGGGGCATGTTTCGTCACCGACCTGGGCACGGTGATCGCCTTGGGGCTCATTTTCGCGCCGTTTACCTACAAGACGGTCATTTTTGTCGTCGCTAGCGCCACGGTGATCGGCCTGCTGCCGTTTATCACCAACCGGATCAGCCGCCGCTACGCCCATCGCACGGCCGCTATCCGCGCCAAGTGGGTGCTGCTGGTTCTCTTCGGGCTGGGAGCCCTGGCGCTCTGGTCGGGGAGCGAGGCGGTGCTGCCGGCTTACATCGCCGGGATGGTGCTCGCGGGCATGGCGTCCGAAGACCGCCTCTGGGTTCGCCGGATGCGCACCCTTACCATCGGCTTTCTGACCCCCTTCTACTTCATCCGCGCCGGTTCGCTGGTTTCCCTGCCCGCGGTCGTCACCGGCCCGCTGGTTTTTTTCCTGCTTCTCGGGGGCAAGGTGGCGACCAAAGTTTTTGGATTGTACCCGGTGATCAGCCGGTTCCGCAAAGAACGCAACGAGCGCTGGTATTACACCCTCCTGATGTCGACCGGCCTCACCTTCGGCACGATCTCGGCCATCTACGGGTTGTCCAACGGGATCGTGTCGCGTGAGCAGTACTCGTTTCTCGTTGCCACGGTGATCGCCAGCGCCGTTGTGCCCACTCTGGTAGCCACCCTTGCCTTCGTCCCCCGGCATCTGATGCCGCAGCCGTCCGTAGACACCACAAACCCGCAACTGATTGTGGTCTGCGCCCCGGATCCTCAAACCGATGGCCCGGCGGACGAATAGCAACCCGCTGAAAGGGCACGCAGGCAGAAAAGGCCGGCAGAGAATGCGTCCCGAGTTGGCCCAAAACTGTTTTCTGCCGAGAAAAATATGATCGTGGTCACAACGCCTTCCGCCAGCTGAATTGAGCGCTAAGCCTTGACTCCGGCGCCGGGATCCGGGGCCGTGGAATCCCCCAATTCGCAGGCGGCAATATCTCCGATAGATTGAGAGCCCATCCGGGCGCTTAGCCTGTGAACCAGGAGTGTGGCTGGCGCCAGCAGCAAAACGCCGGCGGTGGCAACGCCAGGGCTCCAAATGTGAGCCGGCAGGGTGTCATAAAGCCCCCAGACGCCGAAGCCCATAAAAATAATCGAGGCCCCCCATTTGATCGCTCGTTCGGGTATTCGTTTTCCCATGACGACAGCGACAACGACTCCGATGGCATTCGAAATGAGCATGCCGATCGTCGTGCCGTACCAGACCGAGAAAATCGAGTTGTATTCGACGGCCAACGCCACAGTGGCCAGCTGGGTCTTGTCACCCATTTCCGCGATAAAGAATGGAACCGTCACCGTCCAGAACGAGTTGAAGGCGAACCGCTTGTCTTCGCCTTCAAGTTTGTCTCCGCGGATCGTCCACAGACCGAACAAAATGAACGAAGCAGCGGCTGCCGCCTTGATCCAGTCGAGCGGTACGATCGTTGTAAGATAGCTCCCAAGCGCAGCGGCCATCAGGTGGTTGGCGGCCGTCGCTACAAAAACGCCCCACATGACTGTTTGCCAACGGTATCTGCACGAAAACGCCATGGCCAGAAGCTGCGTCTTGTCCCCCATCTCTGCCAGCACAACGAACACGAGCGATGCGAGAAACGCCTCCATTTTTTCTCCTTTTGCGGGATGACGTGTTTATTCCAACGGACACGTTGCTGTTGAAATAGGCCCGGGTTCAACCGCGGTAAAAGTGGGGCGGGGAAAAAGAAAGGTGCTTTTTGAACGGCTCATTCTTTTACCTCCGATGATTGTGCACGGCAGGTAAAAGAAAAACCTTTACCCGATGCACCTGATGCATTGGATAAAGGTCCGGCAAAGCCCGCTGGATTTGCGGATGCTCTATCTCCGGGTGGCTGCGCCACCGGTATGTCGAAGAATGGGCCATCGGCTGTCGCCGATGGAAGCTACTCCCCTCTATCTAGTATCGCGATGTCACCAGAGAACCGCTCAGCGTGTCAATGCGTGACGACGGAGATGCGCGGGGCATGAGTGCAGTATGGGAATTTTAAATAAAATAGTTGGCCCAGCGCTTGGATCGAATTGAGGCAAAACCACGGCCTGCACTCCCGTAACGCAAAATGATCAGCGCTTGAAATTCAGCACAAGGCTGCGGGTGGCCTTGGAGTGATCGCCGCCGGTATCGTCAAAAACGGCGATGGCGAAGCTGAACCGCTTGCGGGGGTCGAAGACGACGTCGTCCTCCTGGCCGGTGTTGAATTTTCTGTGCAGCATGACCGTCCAGCGGCCGTCGGCATGCCGGCTTTCGGCCTTCACATCAAACCTGGAGCCGCCCGGCTTCACGGGCAGGCGGTAGGGGATCACGTCGCCCGCCTTGAAGATGGAGTAGTCCGCTATGGGGACGGCTTCCTCCACGAGCAAGAAGCCGGGCGCCGACGGTTTGCGCGCAGGGTCCTGCATGTAAAGGGGGCGTGAGCCGTCCGGGGTTTCGTTTTTAACGTCCCCGCCGCTGCCCGCATCGTTTCTTCGTCCGGTTTCGCGATAGGACCCGGACGGGTTGCCCGCCACCGTGAGCCAGCCGTCATCGGCATGCCGGTAGGGAGCCGAGCGGGCCGCCTTCCAGTGCCAGAGATCGCCCTTTTCTGCCGTGGTCCGGGTGGCAAGCTTCCACTGGCTCCGGGGCAGGTCCGCCGGGCTGTGGCAGACAACGGCGCAGCTTTTGGACGAAAACAGGTTGATCCTGTCGATCTCAAACAGCAGCGCCACCCGGTCCTCGTCCCCCTTTAGGTGGACCCATTTTTCCCCGTCGAACTGCCACGACTCCTTGGTGACGCTGCGCGTCGGGTCCTCCCAGCTGAGCAGGAAGTAGAGTTCGCCGTCCGTATAGAGGGCCCGGGTCGAAACGATTTCATTTACAGCGGCCATCTCCAGGCGGCCTGTAACGGGAACCTGAACCTGCGCGGTACGCTGCCAGACAGGGTCATCGATCCCGGCCGGAGGCGCCTTGACATACCGGGCGGTTATCGTCATGACGCCGGTATCATCCGGGGAGGGCGCCGCCGCGAAAACGACGGCGGCGTAAAGAATTGCAGCAATCATGGCGATCAACCACTTGGACATGGCCCACCTCTTTTCAGCCTGTTCCGATGAAGCCGCTCCCGATGCCGTCAATGTTCCGGCCGCACGAAGTGCTCGACATACCCCATGACGGACAGGACGGCCAGGGCAGCGAGGACAACCGCCGCTGCCAGCATTACCCCCAAGCGCTTGGAAGGACGCCGTTCCGGCGAGCGGTCCAGAAAGGGCAGCGCCCCAAGCAGGAAAACCAGCCCGCCCGGGATGATCGCCGACCCGAGAACCATGAACGGGCCTCTGAAAATGGCGACCAGTTGGTTCAAAGACAACACCCACCACTCCGGGCGGGGAATGAAAGCCGAATCGGTCGGATCGGCCGGATCACCCAAGGCTGCGGGCCATTGCCAGGCAACCAACCCCAGTCCGATCGCCGACAGCAGGAAAACCGCCAGCCAGCGGTTGACGATGTCCGGCAGGAAAGGGACTTTCGGCCCATGAGCGGCGTTGCCCGACAGAGGTCCCGAAAGCCCGCGGGTGCCCAGGAAATACATGTGCAACCCTATCAGCAGGACGAGGGCGCCGGGCAAGAGGAGAATGTGCAGAACGTAAAGCCGGGTCAAGGCGACAATTCCGGTCAAAGGGCCGCCCCGAAACAACTGCAATAGAAAATCCCCGGCCACCGGGATGGAGGCGATGATGCTGAAGCGCACCTGGGTTGACCAGTATCCCTTCTGGTCCCAAGGCAGCAGGTCGCCGGTGATGATGAAAAGCGGCATTACCAGCAGAAACAACACCCCCGAGATCCAGACGGGTTGGCGCGGCGACTTATAGGCGCCGAGGACCAAGGCACGCAGCAGGTGCAGCCCCATGACCACCAGCAGCAGGTTCCACGCATAGTGATGCACGCCCCGGACCACATCCCCGAAGGGAAGGCTGAACTGGAAATAATCGACGCTGTCATAGGCTGTGCCCGGAACCGGGGTATAGGCGAGGGCCATCAAAACCCCGGTCAAGAACAGCAGGCCGATTAGCGCCAACTGCAAGGCCCCGAAGAAACGGTGCCAGCAGATGGCGTCCGCCGGCACCTGCAGCCGGAGCAGCTGCGCGCAACACTCTCGGCCCGCGGCAGCGGTTTGCCTTTCCTCCGAGGTGTGAACCTCCGCTTCGCTCATTGCATCCCATCCCGGTTTCCGGCTTGGTAAGGGCCGATTCGCTATTTCTTGAATTCCAGGGTCAGTGCCTCCGAATCATAAGAGTCATAGTCCTTGGAATCGTCGAACAGCGCCATGGTGAAATTGTATTTCTTCCTGGGATCGAAAGCCACATCGTCATCGTTCCCGGTGTTGAGCTTGCGGGAGAGCATCACCGTCCAGGCCCCGTCGGCATAGCGGCTGACGGCCTTGATGTCGCCGAACGACCCCTCCGCGGCCACAGGCATGCGGTAGGTGATCACGTCGCCCGCCTTGAAGACCGAATAATCGGTGATTTCGACCGCGTCGGCCGCCAGTAAAATGTTATTCTTGCCGAGTTTCTTGCCCGGCGCCAGCATGTACTTGGGCTTGGTTTTGTCGTCCGTGATGTTCTGCTTGTCGCCGCCCTTCCCGGCATCCCCCTTCCGGCCGCCCTTGGTGTCGCTGATCTTGGCCAGGTAGCCGTCGTCGGCGTAGCCGGCAGGATCGGAGCGGGCCGCCTTCCAGTGCCACAGGTCGCCCTTCTCGGCATCGGTCGCGGTCCCAAACTTTCCCTCCTTGGCGTTGGGCGCCCCCGCAGGAACGTGGCACACCACGGCGCAGCCCTTGGTTGCATAGTTGTTGATGCGGTTGATTTCGAAAAGCAGCGAGATCCGGTCTTCGTCGCCCTTCTGCCGGGCCCAGTTCTGTCCGTCGTATTTCCATGCCTCCTTGGTAACGCTCAGCGTGGCGTCTTTCCAGTTGAACCAAAAATAAATTTCGCTGTCCGTAAAAACCGCCTTGGTCGCCACGGACGCTTTCTTGCCTGCAAATATCTCCTTGCCGTCGAAGGGCACCTCAAGCGCCTTGATTTTGCCCCACGCAGGGTCATCCAGACCCGTGGGGGCAGCCTTGGAGTAGACGGAGGTTAGCGTCTGTTTGGCGGCCCCGGTGACGCTGCCTGAAAAAATGAGCAGCCCGGCGAATCCCAGCAGGGCGCAGGTGAGAATTCCAAGTTTTAATCCTTTTTGCATGGTTTGCCTCCTTTACGTCCCAAGTGTGGGCTCGGGTTAAAGTGTGGGCTCGGGTTAAAGGGTAATGTGAACCATCAGCTTGCCTTCTTCGATTTTGTGCGGCAGGAGGGTAAGCGGTTTTTTCGGAGGGCCTCCCGCCGGCTGCCCGTTGGGGTCGAACAGGCCGCTGTGGCAAGGGCACAGGAACATGCCTTTCTCCTTATTCCAGATCACGCTGCAGGCCAGGTGGGAACAGGTTGAGGAAAAGATCTTGACGCCGGCCTTGTCATCGGATTTGGCCCAGACAAACCCCCGCTGCGGCAGATCCTGCCAGCCGTCCTTCACCATGAACTCGTAGGACAGCATGCTGAAATCATCAGTCAGCTTTTCCGCTTTGCCGAAATCGACCCACTTGCCGGCGCCTTTCTTGAGAGAAGGAAGGACAACCGTCGACACGATGGGGATAGCCGCCAGAACGACCGCGCCGCCTGCCAGAACGGAAGTCGTGATGAAGGCGCGGCGCGAAAGGCTCTGCTGATTTTCCACCGTGGCTTTCTGGGGAGATGGCAGGTCGTTCTCGTTCATGGATTACCCGTTCTACCGAGAAGAGAATCGATATGGTTATAAGAAAAAAATTATATTCAGAAAAAAGAGGTGCTTTCAGCCATGACACATCGTGGAGGGTTCAGTCAAGAAAAATCAATCAAAAAGAGATAAAATGCTTAACGTACTCGTCGATTTGGTTCATGGCCTCCGCATAAGAGACTCGCGTGCGCCAGCCGAGTTCTTTTTGTGACCTGGAAGTGTCCACACGGTTGTCTCTGCCCATCAGGCCGGCGGCCAGGCGGGTGACGGGCGGACGCAGGCCCAGGGGCGTGCACAACGTTTCCATGACATGGCCCAGGCCCCAGGCCAGCGGGAAGGGAAGGTTTCCTCTCGGTTTTTTCCCAATGAAGGCGGACAGGTCGGTCAGGTAGCGTTTCCAGCTGACCTGCCAGTCGTCGCAAAAATGGTAGGTCCGGCCCGCGGCGTCTTCATTGGTACCGGCCATGATGATCCCGTCCACAAGGTTGTCCACGTGCACCAGGCTTGCACTGTAGCGTCCCTGGTCGATCAACGGTATGCCCATCAGCGTGAAGAAATGGCGGCAGATATCGTCGACCCACGGGCTGCGCGGGCCGATGACGTTGGAAGGGCGCACGATGGTAAATCCCCGGGTAAAACAATCATAGTTCGATTCTACCAGCGCCTCTGCATCCAGCTTGGCGTCGCCGTAAGGCACCCCTGATTTGAAACAAGGATCGTCTTCCTTTTTGCCGCGAAGGTGCCGGCCCACGCCGCAGGCGGTGATGGAGCTCACCTGCACAAAGCGGCCGGCCTTGCCGGCACAGGCTTCGAGCATGTTCCGGGTGCCTTCCAGGATGGGCTCATAGAACTGTTTCTTCGAGCCATAGTCCGAGACCCGGGCAGCCAGATGAAAGACCACGTCCGCGTCGTCGGCCAGCCCGGCCAGGCTCTCCGGGGCCATGATGTCGCCCGTGTGAGCTTCGGAGAGGTGCCCGGCAAGGTGGCCATATTCGCGGCCGGGCCGAACCAGGCCGCGGACGTCCCACCCGCCGGCCCTCAACTCCCGGCACAGGACCGCCCCGATGCAGCCGGTTGCGCCTGTCACAACGGCTTTCATTTTTAAATCATGACCCTTTCAATCGTTTTTCATGAACATGTTGTTCATGAAAAACGGGTCGTCGAAGTGGCGTTCGCCCACGAAGGCCACCGCATGACGCCCCCATTGGCGCATGGCCCCGGGGGAGACGACGCCCGTGGGCCAGAGGATGAAGCGCTCCAGCCTTTCACTTCCCGGCGCGAGGCTGTCCGGGGTGAACATGCTCCTGCGGCCGCCTTTGGGGTCCGGGAGGCTGCGAAGCTCGCCGTAGTCCGCAAGAGCGTAGGCCGCCGTTTCAGGCTGCGGCCGGCTGGCTGCAGAGTAGAGGTGCTGGACATAGTGCGTTCGGCTTTCCATGGCTAACGTCAAGAGCTCCTTTGAAGGCGTCAGCTCGGGCGACTTGAGAATCAGCGGCGGTTCGGGATAGTCGGTCTTTTCTCGAGCCTTGAGCCGCCGGGTGGGGTAGGCTTCGTAGTAGCAGCCGCAATTGTGAATCGTTTCGAAAAGCAGGGGGTTCCCGTTTTTGTCCAACGTCACGCGGTAGTTCACCCCGTCGAGCAGCCCCCCATAGATGTCCAGGGCATGCTCCTTGGGCCGGGCCGGAAACCAGATGATGTAGTTCAGCTGGGTGAGGATCTCTTTGCCGAAACGCGTAAAAGATATCAGCGTGTACGTCCGAGGCCGCCGGGTGTCGATGTCGAGCTCGCCGCCGGGCATCAGGGCCGGCGTTCCGATCCGGTCATATTCAGCTTCCGTCTGAACTTCCCAGACCGGCGCAAACACCCGAAAGAGGGATTCCAGGTCGGCCGGAGAGTAGTTCGGTATTCCCAGGGCATCGCGCTTGGCTGACGCGACGATCTGGCTTGCATCCGGCATCTCAGAGGTTTTCTCCGGAACATAACGAACGGTTCGCCAACCAACCGGGGGCTCGGTGGAGAAGGTTTTGCGGGCCTCGGCATGCCAGTTCGACACCCCGTGAGAAACAAATAAGCTGGTCAGCTGGTAGAGGCCCAGGACCCGCGGAAGCGTCAGGTACTCATCGGGCACCTTAATCGTTTTTCGCAGCGCCGCCTGCTGTTCGCTGTCCTGAAAATCCGCCGCCTTTAACAGGGTGCCGCAGGCGGCGACCCTGGCGTTGAGCTCATCTGCTTCATTCGCTGAGCCTGAAACAGAACCAGTTGACTTGGGCAGGTTGGCAATTTCATATCGGCGAGCCTCCTGATCGAGTGCCTGCATCCGGTCAACCCATGCGGTGAAGGCTGCCTTGTCTGCAGCCTCTTGGCGAAACGACGCCAAGAAACGATCGACCCGCAAGTAAGGAAACCCCTCCACCCGGAATGCCCCGGGATCAAGCACATGGGCGTCCGCCGTCCGCTGATCCAGTGACGCAAAAAAATCCGCGCAGCCCCCGAGCGGATCGCTGCCGCCCATGCGTGCGGATCGGGTGGGTGCGGGTATTATGGCACAGCCCGCCAGAAGGAGTGCCAGAAGAACGGACGTGAATATGCGCTGAAGCCCCCACAAGCTCACCTTGGAAATGGCCTCATCTTCCTCTTGCTTCTTCTCCTCCAATGAAGAAATCATAAAATCTAACCCCTTTGAAAGAGTCGAAATAATATAGTTAGACCCCAAAATAACACATCAGTATCAGATTGGCATCATGACATTATCAGATCAGTATAATGTTTTGACTTTTTGTAAGATTATATTTGCCCCATCCGGGTATCCCCGACATATTGGGATGAGACAAAATTCAATCAAAATTGGCTCAAAGAAGGATCACTCTTCCGGTACTGGAACTTGACACGTGCCCATAGACAGGTTACAGTCCAATATGATCAATAGTTTTAGGCACAAGGGTCTAAAACGGCTGTACGATACCGGGAGCCTGCAAGGAATAAAGCCTGAGCATGCCATCCGATTGCGCTTGATACTGGCCAGGCTTGACGCCAGCCAATCGCCGCAGGACATGGGCCTGCCGGGTCTTAATCTGCACCCTTTGAAAGGTCGGCATAAGGGCTTCTGGGCCGTTTCGGTTTCAGGCAACTGGCGGGTTATTTTCAGGTTTGAGAATAGCAATGCCGTTGATGTCGATTATCTCGATTATCACTGAGGAGTTAACAAAATGGTAATGTATGATCCACCCCATCCCGGCGAAGTGATAAAGGAGCTTTGCCTGCAGCCTTTGGGATTAACCGTGACGGATGCCGCCAAGGGCTTAGGCGTATCCCGGAAGACGCTGTCTGCCCTGCTTAATGGCCGTTTCGGGGTTTCGCCGGAAATGGCGATCAGGCTTTCCAAAGCCTTTGGCGGTAGTGCGGAAAGTTGGCTGGTTCAGCAAGTCCAATATGATTTGTGGCAGGCGATGCAGAAGACTGATGAAATTGAGGTAAAGGCTTTCGCGTCTTGACATTCAAAAATTTTTGACTTTTTTGAAATAAATAATTTATCGGAGGTGCTTCGGATGGCGGCCAAGAAAGACAAGGCGCCCTCATGTTTTTCAGGTGCGGGCATGGGGTGCTGCCAGGTGGAGGCGATGGTCAGCGTGGACGAGAAGGGCCAGATGGTGCTGCCCAAGACCATCCGCAAAAGGCCGGTATTCAAGCGGGGGACAAGCTTGTTCTCATCGGTTGGGAAAAGGACGGGCAGATGTGCTGCATCACCATGGTCAAGGCCGATTCCCTTGCCGGAATGGTGAAGGGCATGCTGGGCCCTATGATGAAGGACATTATGGCATCCTGATGCCTTTGGCATCAGGATATTGGAGGGCTGAGTGGAAAAAAATGAAATTAAAAACAAGGTCAAAGAAGGTTACGGCCGTGTGGCCTTGGAGAACAGATCCTGCTGCGGGGCCCTATCCTCCTGCTGCGGTTCGAGCGCCTCGATCCAAACGATCGGCGAGATGATCGGCTATTCCAAAGAGGAGATGAGCCAGGTGCCGGAAGGGTCCAATCTGGGCTTGGGCTGCGGCAATCCAGTGGCCCTGGCGTCTCTAAAGGAAGGCCAGACGGTGCTGGATCTGGGGTCAGGGGCGGGGTTCGATTGTTTTCTGGCGGCCAAGGCGGTCGGCGAGAAGGGCCGGGTGATCGGCGTTGACATGACCCCGGAGATGGTGGACAAGGCCCGGGAAAATGCCAAAAAAGGGGGATACCAAAACGTCGAGTTCCGGTTGGGCGACATCGAATACCTGCCGGTGATCGACAACTCGGTGGATGTGATCCTGTCCAACTGCGTGGTCAACCTGTCGCCGAACAAGCCCAAAGTCTTCTCGGAGGCATTCAGGGTTCTCAAGCCGGGAGGGAAGCTGACGCTCTCCGATGTGGTCCTCCTGCGGCCGCTGCCGCCGGTCCTGGCGAACTCCGCCGCCGCCTACCTGGGCTGCGTGGCCGGCGCCAGCCTGAAGAGCGACTACATCGGTATGCTTAATGCGGCAGGTTTTGCAGACGTGCAGGTTGTCGGCGAGAGCCCCTTCTATTTGGGGGAAGCGGCGGTCGACCCGATCGTCCAAACGATCATCGAAGAAGCCAAGCTCACGCCTGAGCATGTCAAAGAGGTCGGAAAGTCCATCGTGAGCATCAAGCTTGTTGCGACCAAGGCAGCCTGATCAGATAATCCGCATCAAAGGACACGGTTTCCACGAAAACGGGTATGGGGTTCTTGTGGGAGCGGCTTTCCAGCCGCGAGCGGCCCGGAAATCAGGGGTCGCGGTTGGAAAGCCGCTCCCACAGAAATCACTAGTCAACCGCACATAGGATTCAACGACTTGGTCATAAATGCTGAAGTTTTGGGACAGAGGCCGGAAAACTCGCTGGTGGCCTTGATGGCGATCGGTGCCTCGTACCGCGGGATTTTTGTGTATCCGCGATTCAGGAAAAAGCGTTCAGCGGTCGTGGTGAGCAGATAAAGAGATTTGACTCCTTGATCTTGTGCGTGGCGTTCGGCGTGGGCGACCAGCCTCGATCCCCAACCGGCGCCGCGCCGACCAGGGGCAACCACCAGCGAGCGCAGCAGCGCAACATCGCCATACAGTTCAAGCCCGACCAACCCCTCAAGTTCCGAACCGGAACCCCAGCCGAAAAAATTCTGCAGATGCTGCGCGGAAATGTCCTCAAACGGAAGGCCCGACTCGGACAGCAGTTTTTTTACGGCTGGCTCATTCGGGTGCGCGTAGATTTCCATACAGTCCTCACTAAACCTGTTAAAGGTTCGCCTTCAACAGCTTGAGCCCCTCTTCCCGGGCGTTCAGGATGCGTTTGAGGTCGGCCCCCTTGAGTTCGGGGCGTTTCTGGACGAGCTCGCTCAAGGCGTTGCGGTAGATCATGTATTCGTCCTTGGCGGAAATGGTCGCCTCGACGCGGTCCGTGTAGAGGAAATCGTCTATCGGCCGGTTTTTTCCGTTGCGGTTCCCCTGGGTGAGATCCACCCGGTAATCTCCATATTCCAAAAAACAGTGAATCATCGGCACAAAGGGCAGGCCGTATTCGGCTAAAATTTTGTCCGTCCCGGTCACAATCTCCTCGGTCATGGGGTAGACCCCGACCCCTCGCGTTATGGGCAGGCAAAGTTCCGCCGCGAGCGTGGCGATCACCGCGTGCTTGGTGGTGCATGTGCCCATCTTCTCCTTGAACAGGATCATGAGGTCGTCGCGGTCCGAGTTGTAGCCGTAGGGCAATCCGTGAACGTACCGGCAGGCATCCTGGAAACTCCTGATGCCCAGGCCCAAGAAACTTTGGAGACCGGACCTGCCTCAGTGATGGAATTGTCTGGAAACACATTGAAGTTGCGCATATTTCACTCGCTTTATTAAAAAATGCGCAAGTTCGGGGCCTAATCAAGTGTGAGAAGCATAACCGCTACCTGTTAGAAAATAATGAGCCGCACCGATAACCCGGCCGCATTTTTATATGATCACATTAAAAAGGTAGCCCACGATGAGAATCCCAAAACCGACCACGCCGACAAAGGTTACGATCAGGCGAAGCTTGAGCACCTTGCGCAGAATGATTATTTCCGGCAGGGACAAGGCGATAACGCTCATCATGAAGGCGAGCACCGTTCCCAGGGCCGCGCCCTTTCCCAGCAGCGCCTGGACGACCGGAATCATGCCGGCGGCGTTGGAATACATGGGGATGCCGATCAAAACCGCGATCGGCACCGACCACCAGGCCTCCTTGCCCATGATGGAGGACAGAAAATCCTCCGGCACGTAGCCGTGAATGAGAGCGCCGACGGCAATCCCGAGAACGATCCATTTCCACACTTTTCCGACGATGTCTTTCACGGCTTCCAGCCCGTACCGCACGCGGTCCCGCAGAGTTTGCGTTTCGGTTTCCACCTGCGCCTCGGCGGCCCGGATCTCGGTAACCCACTCCTCGATGTGCTTTTCCATCTTCAGCCGGCCGATGACCCAGCCGGCAGCCATGGCGATGAGCAGCCCGGTGCCCATATAGATCGCGGCCACCTCCCACCCCAGGAGGCCGTAAAGCAGCACCACCGCGACCTCGTTCACCATGGGCGCCGAAATCAGGAAGGAGAAGGTGACACCCAAGGGAATGCCGGCTTTCACGAAACCGATGAAGAGCGGGATGGCCGAGCAGGAGCAGAACGGGGTCGCCACTCCCAGAAGGGCCGCCAACACGTTGCCCACCGACTCCTTCTTCCCCGCCAGAATGCTGCGT
>Ga0316629_10000005_pt1 | contig 29682 bp, 27 predicted proteins | sample OWC_May_M1_C1_D1_FD_207654 | JGI IMG/M metagenome (GOLD analysis project Ga0316629, IMG submission 207654) | Wetland soil microbial communities from Old Woman Creek delta, Ohio, United States - OWC_May_M1_C1_D1_A | ecosystem: Environmental > Terrestrial > Soil > Wetlands | place: USA: Ohio... | reverse complement strand
GGCGGACCGTGCGCGGCGACACGCGTATCCCGAACTTGAGGAGCAGTTCCGCGCTACTGCGCTCTTCACCCCAGGTGACATTGTCGCGTGCCATCCTGGCGATGCGGCGCTGGAGGTCCGGCGGGAGCCGAGGCCGTCCCGGGCGCGACCGCCAGCGCCAGAACAGGCGGAACGCGTCGCGGTGCCACCGGAGAAGCGTCGCTGGTTGGACGATGGTGAGGGCCTCGCGCCAGGCGAAGCAGCGCGCGAGGAGGACCAGGGTGAGCCGGAGCGGATCCGAGGCCCGCCGCGGTTTCACCTGCCGCTCGCGGGAGAGGGCCAGCTGTTTCCGGAGGAAGAGAGTCTCCGCCGCCAGCGTTGCCCGCGAATGGAGCCTCGTCGCCACGCACCTCACGAGATCGACTCCGACCACAGCTGCTATCCGGCACAGATGCACGACGGGCTCGATGTGTCGCATGACGACGGACTCCCGGCCTCAGGTTGGACACCGCCGCCATATGGAGTCGAAACGAGACGGGGAGTCGACCAGCGTGAAACGCCTGGCGCATGGCCTATTTGCGGACTACAGGCGGGCGCCTGCAGGACGTCGGCGGATCCGACTCCGCCAACTTACTCGAGGAGGTTTCGGGTTCTCGATAGACACCTATTTGGACACCTGAGCTTAGAAAACGGGCAAAAACGAAACGCGGAGTGAACGTAACTCCGCGTTTCTGCTTGGTGGCCCTATCGGGATTCGAACCCGAGTTTCAGCCTTGAGAGGGCCGCGTCCTAGGCCGGGCTAGACGATAGGGCCAAGCTATTCGATTTGTGTGGCTGCGGGGCAGGGATTCGAACCCCAATAGGCAGATCCAGAGTCTGCTGTCCTACCGTTAGACGACCCCGCAACGCAGCGAAAAGAAAATCCAAAGGCGTTGCCTTTGGACGGGGCGCAGTATCGCGCGGTCATGCCCCATTTGTCAAGGACAAACACGAGCAGCCCTCAGCTATCAGCGGGCAGCGGGCTGCCACCGATCTCGTGGAGCGAGAACACTTCCCCCCTGCGCCTCCGCCCACCTCTCCTCCGCAGATTGGAGAAATGGTGCCGAAAGACCGGATGGCTTCATTGATCCGCAGATTGCGCAGATTGGCCGATTTCATGGGGAAACGCAAGACCTTGCCCGAAAAACAGGACTCTGCGAATTTCTAGCACAGATTTGCCTACCGCCCGCAAGAGACTCTACGGGCCCAATCTGCGTGAATCTGCGAAATCTGCGGATCAAAGCGTTCCCCGCAGGCCGAGGGCATCGGCTGCGCCGCGCATGGCCTGGATGACGAAGGCGATGTGCTCGTTCAGGTCCACGCCGAGGCCTTCTGCGCCCTTGACGATATCCTCGCGGCTGACCTGCCGCGCGAAGGCCTTGTCCTTCATCCGCTTCCGCACCGAGGAGGCCTCGAGGTCCAGGACGCTCTTCGTCGGCCGCACCAGGGCCGCCGCCGTGATGAACCCGCACAGCTCATCGCAAGCGAAAAGGGCCTTCTCCATCGGCGTCTCGCGCGGCACCCCGGAGTAGTCGGCGTGCGACTGGACGGCCCGGACGATGTGCTCGGGATAGCCCTTCTCCCGCAGGATCACGGGGCCCTTGATGGCGTGGCCGGCTTCGGCGCTGGGGTAGCGTTCGTAGTCGAAGTCGTGGATCAGCCCCACGATCCCCCATTCGTCGGGGTCTCCGCCGAGTTTTCCGGCATACGCCCGCATGGCTGCCTCGACCGCCAGTGCGTGCTTGAGCAGGCTCTCGTTTTGCGTGTACTCGGTCAGCAGCTCCCAGACCGCCTGCCTATCCATTCACGTCCCCCGCGTCTTCGTCGAGTTGGTCGTGCAGCGTCACCAATCGCGTGATCTCGCACCGCTTGGCGCCGCCCGGGGTTCGGATGACAACCGTATCCCCTTCTCGCTTTCCGACCATCGCCTGCCCGACGGGGGATCCCGGCGAGATCCACCCTTTCGCCGTATCCACCTCCTCCGAGGCCACCAGGCGATAGGTGCGCTCGTCTCCGGTCTCCTCCTCCGCCAAGTGCACGGTGGAACCGAACGCCACGCGATCCTTCGGCACTCGCGAGAGATCGATGCTGGAGAGCTCGGCGATCCGGCGCTGCAGCTGCCCGACCCGCGCCGAGACGAAGCCCTGCCGGTCCTTCGCAACCTCGAACTCTCCGTTCTCGCGGATATCGCCCAGTTCCCTGGCGATCCGGATCCGCTCGGGAAGCTCGACCCGGAGCTCGCGCTCCAGGAGCGCCAGCTGCTCTTTCAGCCTCTCGACGATGTGATTCGTTGCCACGCGTACCTCCACACGTCACGCAGAGGCGAAGAGGGGATGGGGCGCAGAGGCGATCCTGCAACCCTCCCCCTGCGCTCCCCTGCTCTTCTCCCGCCCTGCGCATGTTCTCCGGTCTGCTTCCCGCTCCCCTGCGCCTCTTCGCCTCTGCGCCCCCCCCGTTCTACGCCCGCGCCAGCGCGCGATCCAGGCGCGCGAGCGCTTCCTTCCGGCCCAACAGCGCCAGGATGGGAAAGATCGGCGGGCTGGCCGCCGTCCCGGTGAGAGCCACTCGGATGGGTTGCGCGAAGTCCACCATCTTCCCGCCGGCCTGCTCCGCAAGGCTGCGCACCTGTGGCTCCAGTTCCTCGGCGGAAAGGTTCGAAGCCTCCGCCACCAGCCGCCGCACCTCTGCCAGGTTGGACCGATGCTTCGGCGTGAGGAACTTCTCCGCCGCTTTGGGATCGAATGCGGTCGGCGCGGCGAAGAGAAACGCCATGGCGCGCGCCAGCTCCGTCAGCGTCTTGATCCGCTCGACAAACAGCGGGATCGCGGCGGCCAGCCAGGCGCGCCCGCGCGCCTCGACCGCCCGGGCGTCCACGGCGGCGCCCGCCCAGAAGGGGTCCAGCAGCCCCGCCACGCTCTCGGCCGGCATCGTGCGGATCCAGTGGGCGTTCAACCAGTCCAGCTTGGCGTGATCGAAGATGCCAGGCGCGGACCCGACCTTCTCCAGGCGGAAAGCGGCGATCAGCTCCGCCCGCGTGAACACCTCCTGGTCTCCGTGCGCCCAGCCCAGCCGCACCAGGTAGTTCACCAGTGCGTCCGGCAGGTATCCCTTGGCTTGATACTCGTGCAGCGCCACGTCGCCGTGCCGCTTGCTCAACTTCTCCCGATCCGTGCCCAGGACCAGCGGGATGTGGCCGAAGGCCGGCAGGTCGTAGCCCAGCGCCTCGTAGAGGAGGATCTGCCTGGGCGTGTTCGGGATGTGGTCGGCGCCGCGCACGACGTGCGTGATCCGCATCAGGGCGTCGTCCACGACGGCCGCGAAGTTGTACACCGGCGTCTCACGCTCGTCGGAGCGGAGGATGATGAAATCGTCGATCTCGTCCGCCGCCACCTCGATCCGCCCCTGGACCAGATCGTCCCAGGCGACCTTCCCGGGGGTCGAGACGTGGAACCGGATCGCCTGCCGACGGCCCGACGCCGGTCCCTCCTCGCGGCAGGGGCAGAGGCGGCGGAGCGATCGCTTGGCGGCCCGGGCGGCCTCCCGCCGCGCCGCCAGCTCCTCGGCCGTGCACGTGCAGGGATACGCCTTCCCCTCGCGAACCAGCCGGGCGACGTGTTCCCGGTACAGGATCTCGCGCTCCAGCTGCCGGTACGGCCCCAGCGGGCCGCCGACGTCCGGCCCTTCGTCCCAATCGAGCGAGAGCCAGCGCAGACCGTCGAGGATGGCCCGAACCGCGTCCTCGGTGGACCGCTCCACATCGGTGTCCTCGATGCGCAGGATGAAGGTGCCCCCCTGGCCTCGGGCGAAGAGCCAGTTATAGAGTGCGGTCCGCACGCCGCCGACGTGGAGGTATCCGGTGGGGCTGGGGGCGAAACGGACCCTGACCCCGTGTTCCGCGGGATGTGTCATGCTCTCTCCGGATCGCAGGGATTGCCGCCGCCTGCAGTCATTGCGGCGGCGTCGTGGCCGCACCGCAAGGGAGGATATTTTGTCTCACTGCGCAGGCCTGGTCAAGCCTTTACCGCGAATCGCGCGACCGGGAAATCCGACAGCCATAGCGAGAAAACGGCAGCCGGGAGCGCCGATCACCTGCGCGGCAGATACTCCCGCGCCCCGACTCCGCTTTCGCCGTTCCCGTCGCTGTTCGTTCTCGGCGATTTCGCTTGCGTTCACATTCCGAGTATACATAAAATGCCGGGTAATTACCCGGGTCCCGTGGTTCGCGCCTCAAGGCCCCGAGAGTTCACGCATGGACGTCGGCCCGGGTGGGGGCGGCGAGGCGATCCAGCCAACGGAGCAGGCAGCCAGAGGAGGCAGGCGAAGACTATGGCCCAAGTAACGCTGGAACAAGTCACGAAGAAGTTCGATCAGGTGACGGCGGTCCGAGACGTGAACCTGACGATCAACGACAAGGAGTTCGTGGTCCTCGTCGGACCGTCCGGCTGCGGGAAATCCACGACGCTCCGCATGGTCGCCGGCCTCGAGGAGATCACCGGCGGCACCATCAAGATCGGCGAGCGCGTGGTGAACGACGTCCCGCCCAAGGACCGAGACATCGCCATGGTGTTCCAGAACTACGCCCTGTACCCGCACATGTCGGTGTACGACAACATGGCCTTCGGCCTGAAACTCCGCAAGTTCCCCAAGCAGGAGATCCAGCAGCGCGTGCAGGAGGCCGCGGAGATCCTGGGCATCCAGGAACTCCTGCAGCGCAAGCCCCGCGCCCTCTCGGGTGGCCAGCGCCAGCGCGTCGCGGTCGGCCGCGCCATCGTCCGGAAGCCGCAGGTGTTCCTCTTCGACGAGCCGCTCTCCAACCTGGACGCCAAGCTGCGCGTGGCCATGCGCGCCGAGCTGAAGAAGCTCCACGATCGGCTGCAGGCCACCGTCATCTACGTGACGCACGACCAGGTCGAAGCCATGACCATGGGCGACCGGATCGTCATCATGAAAGACGGCCTCATCCAGCAGGTCGGCGCCCCGCTGGACGTGTACGCCCACCCGCAGAACCAGTTCGTCGCGGGATTCATCGGCTCCCCGGCCATGAACTTCATCAAGTGCACCGTGGCCGCCAAGGATGGTCAGCTGTGCTTCTCGCACCCCGGCTTCAACCTGCCCGTTCCCTCGTCGAGGGCCAAGGCGTTGGCCGGCTACAAGGACAAGTCGGTCACCATGGGCATCCGGCCCGAGGACCTGCACGAGGCCTCGGCGCAGGATCCTGCCGGCAGCGTCTTCGAGACCACGGTCGAGGTGGTCGAGCCGATCGGCCACGAGATCTACCTGGACGTGATGGTCGGTCCGGCCGAGATCATCGCCCGCGTGAGCCCCGACACCCCGGCGAAGGTGGGCCAGAAGATCAAGCTGGCCGCCACCACGGAGAAGCTGCACGCGTTTGACCAGCAGACGGAAAAGGCGATCGGCCTGAACTAGGCCGGTCGGCTTCCTTCGCGCATTAGACATCCCGACGATCGGAACGGGCCTCCCATCCGGTCGTCGGGATTTTTTGTGCCCCGGCTCACCGCAAGGTCTATTCATCCGCAGATTACCCAGCGCGGCCTGAGGGCCGCAACCAAAACAACGGACTGTCTTGATCCACAGATTACGCAGATTGGCCGATTTCACGGGGAACGGCAAAACCTTTTCAGAAAAACAAGGTTCTCCGAGTGTGTAGTGCAGATTGGCCGATTTCACGCGGGGGCACTTTCGGATGAACCCCGGTGAATCTGCGAAATCTGCGAAATCTGTGGATACGTCAGGCCTTCTTGACGTGCCAGCCGTTGGTTTCACGCGAAGGCGCGGGGAAAGAGGCGGCGCGCGTTGTCCGTGGTGACGCGGGCGACCGTTTCCGGCGACACCCCCTTGAGCTCGGCGACCGCTCGGCACGCCACCACGACGTTCGCCGGCTCGTTCCGGGTTGCCGGGTCGGGTCCCAGGACGGGCGAATCCGTCTCCAGGAGGAGGCAATCGAGCGGCAGGCGCCGGACCAGCTTCTGCTTCTGCGGCGACCGCACGACGGATGGAGGAATCGAGAAGGCGTAGCCCACTTCCACCCCCGCCACGGCCGCGGCGGCCTTGCCGTCGAAAGCGTGCAGGAGGACCCTTCGCGCCCCGCAGCGCCGCAGGAACCCGATGGCATGGCGGCCGGCCGACCGGGAATGGACGTTCAGCGGGAAATCCAGCTCGTTGGCCAGCGCGACGAACTCGGCAAGGATGTCCTCCTGGACGCGCCACTCCGCCTCCGTCTTCACCATCCAGCGGTCCAGCCCGACCTCTCCGAGGGCCACCAGGTGGTCGGCGTTCCGCCGGACAAACGCGAGGACGGCGGCCGCAGCCGCCGGATCCAGGATCGTGGGGAAGAGGCCCGCGGCCGGCTTGATGAGTGGGTGGCTGGCGGCCAGGGCGAGGATCCGCTCCGCATCGGCCAGCGTCTCGCCCACCGTCAGGACCCCGCAGAGCCCCGCCGACTCGGCGCGCGTCAAGACGTCGGACAGATCGTCCGCGAAGTCCCGTGCCGCCAGATGAGCGTGCGCGTCAAAGAGTAGCACGGTCCCGGCCGCCCTCCGTCACGCCGATCAGCGTGCCGGCCAGGGCCTCGGCCCGGTCCACGAGCGCGCGGATCTCGTCGAATGCCTTCTGCCAGAACGCCGGATCGTGGAAATCGACGCCGAGCGGCGCCAGCAGCGCCTCCGGCGAGTCCGACCCCCCGGCCTCCAGCAATGCGATGTATTTCGGGATGAACGACGATCCCTGCTCCTTGTATTGCCGATAGAGGGACAGGACCAACAGCTCCCCGAAGACATAGCTGTAGCAGTAGAAGCGGGAATGGATGAAGTGGGGAATGTAGGACCAGCCCCACCGATACCCGTCGGTCAACTCCACGGCGTCCCCGTAGTACGGGCGGTTGGCGTCCAACCAGAGCCGGCACACGCCGTCCGACGTGAAGCGTCCCGCCTTGCGGCTCGCGAAGACCGCCTGCTCGAAGCGCGTGAGGACGCCCTGGCGGAAGACCGTGGCGAAGGCGTCCTCGATCTTGCCGCAGAGAAGCGCCAACTGCACGCGCGGGTCCCGTTCTGCGGCCAGGAGGTGGTCGAATACCAGAAACTCCCCGAAGACCGACGCGGTCTCCGCCGTGGTCAGCGGCGTGTCGTAGTTGAAGAGCGTCTGCTTCCGGGACAGCCAGCCGTGGACGCCGTGGCCCAATTCGTGCGCCAGAGTCATCACGTCGCGCAGGTTCCCGGTGTGGTTGCACAGGATGTACGGGTGCAGGGCCGGCGACGGCGACGCGCAGAAGGCCCCGTCCTGTTTTCCCGGCCGCACCTCGGCGTCGATCCAGCGCCGATCGAAGAACTGACGCGCCGCCGCCGAGAAGACGGGCGAGCAGGCCCCGAAGGCTTCCAGCACCACTTCCCGAGCCCGCTCGAACGTGCAGCGCGGCGCCTCGGCGCCGATGGGCGCGTACTGGTCGTACAGGGCGAGCTGGGGCAGCCCCAGCAGCCGCGCCTTCACCCGGAAGTACCGCTGCGCCTGATCGTAGTTTCGCTCGGTCACGGCGAGCATCTGCTCCACCGCCTCGGCGTCGATCTCGTTGGCCACGTGCCGAGCCGCCATGGGGTGCGGGAAGCGTCGCAGACGATCGACGGTCAGGTGGTCCTGCACGAGCGTGTCGTACACGAACGTCAGGACGAGCGCCTGCTTCTCCAGCACCCGGAAGAGCGTCTCGTGAGCCCGCTGCCGCACCGACCGGTCCGGCTCGTGGGATAGCGCGAGGATCTCGCTCAGGGTCAGCCGCTCGTCCCTGCCGTTGCGCTGGAACGGGAAACTCAGGCTGCTCGTCAGCTCCGTGAACAGGCGTCCGAAAGCGCGGGGGCCGGTGTTGTCCCGCTCGTTGAGGAGTTGCTCCTCCTGCTCCGAGAGGGTGTGCAGGCGCATGCGCCGCGCCTGCCGCAGGAAATGCCGGTACCCGGCCAGGACGGGATGATCGATCAGCGGACTCGCCGCCTCGTCGGGAACCTTCAGCCATTCCAGCTCGAAGAAAAGCACCAGGTTCCCGATCTCCGTCAGGCGCTGCTCGATGCGCTCGCGGAGGTCCCGATGCTCCGGCCGGGTGGTGTCCGACGCGTACAGGAGACCCGCGAAGGCCCCGGCCCGCTCCAGGTCCGCCTGCAGCGCCTCCATCTCCAGGATCGCGGCCAGGAGATGCTCCGGCGGGGGCCCGCCGGAAACATGGATGGTCCCTCGGTACCGCTCGGCGAAACGCTCGGCGCGGCCACGACAGGCCGTCAGCGTCTCCTCGATGGCGGGATCGTCGTGGGACCGGAACAGGTCCGTCAGATCCCACCGGACGCCGGTCGCGCTGTAGGTGTGGGTGCTCACGGATGACTCCTCTCAGTGGGCTGGCGGTAGAGTAAGAGGACGGCGGTCGTCGTCGCGAGGCAGCCGGCCCGCTCGACGTCGCGGGCCGTCGTCTCACCCGAGTCATTCTACGGGGGGAACCCGGGAAAGGCAATCCTGCCGGCGGCGCCGCCAAACACGCTTCTGAGGCCTCTCGCAGTATGCTATGCTCTCGCTCGGCAGCTCCCAGGGGGACGAGGATGAGCATGGACAGCCTGCCTCACCCGTTGCCGCGGGTCCTCACACAGGTCAGCCGGTCCTTTGCACTGAGCCTCGGGGTTCTGCCTCGAACGTTGCGTGGACCGTTGGGCCTCGCCTACCTGGTGGCGCGGGCGGCGGACACGATCGCGGACACGCGCATCGTGCCGCAGGCGGAGCGCCTGCGCTCCCTCGACCTGCTGCGGGGTGAGCTCGACGCCCCGACCGTGTCTCGCCTCGCGGAGATCGCGGGCACGCTGACCGGGGCGCAGCGGATCCCCGCCGAGCGCGAACTGCTCCTCCACCTCCCGGCGTGCTTTGCGGCCCTGGGCCGGCTCCCTCCGGAAGATCGGGCGCGCATCCGGAGCGTCGTGCGCATCCTCGTCGAGGGGATGCAGAACGATCTGCGCACCTTTCCCGGCGAGGATGCGGCGGGACTCGTCGCTCTGGAATCCCGGCACGATCTCGACCGCTACACCTATTACGCGGCCGGCTGCGTGGGCGAGTTCTGGACCGACATGGCCATGGCGCACCGGCCCGCCTGCGCGACGTGGGACGCGGACGCCATGCGCCGGCGCGGCGTGCGGTTCGGACAGGCCCTGCAGAAGACCAATGTCCTCCGCGACCTGGCCCAGGATCTCCGCATCGGCCGCTGCTACGTGCCGCGACAGGATCTGGCGGCCGTCGGCTTGCTCCCGCAAGATCTGCTGCAGCCGACGGCCATGCCGCGCCTGCGCCCGCTGATAGACGATCTCCTGGCGAGCGCCCTGGCGGATTACCGCGAGGCCTGGGCATACACCCGGGATATTCCGCGGAGCGAGATCCGGCTGCGGCTGGCCTGCGCCTGGCCCATGCTGATCGGCCTCCGAACCCTCGCGCTGATCCGGCAGGCCGACGACCTGCTGGACCCCGCCGTCACCGTGAAGGTCTCGCGCGCCGCGGTCTACCGCATCCTGGTCCGTTCCGGGGTGACCGCGTGGTCCAACGCCGCCTTGGGTGGGCACTACCGGGGCCTGCGGCGTCCGCTGGAGGACCTCGCCGCCCGCGGGGCGCAGGGATGAGCGGGAACGTCGGAGCGCCCGTGCGCGCGCACGTCTGGGTCTCGGGGCGGGTCCAGGGTGTGTACTTCCGGGCGTACGCCGAGGACGAAGCCGCGTTCCGGAAGGTGGCCGGCTGGATCCGGAACGCCCCGGACGGCCGGGTCGAGGCGGTCTTCGAAGGATCCCCGGCCTCCGTCGAGGCGATGATTCGGTGGTGTCACCGCGGCTCGCCCGCCTCGGCGGTCAGCGGAGTCGAGGTGGCGTGGGAGGACATCCGCGGCGAGTCGGGATTCCGCGTGTCCGCGTAAGCCGTTGTCAAAGAATAAGTTGACCGGAGGAATTTCAAAACGGCATAAGGAGCCGTAACGAAATTACAAGAAATGGACAAGTTATTTCGTAACGGCTCCTAACCGAGACGTGGGAGGTTATCGTGTGCCCTGCTGACCAGCCACCGCACATTACGGGAATTCTCGAGACTGTCCTCTACGTGGCCGACTTGGACCGCGCGGAGCGGTTCTACCGTGACGTCATGGGTCTGAGGCAGATCGGCAAGGAGCCCGACCGCCACGTCTTCTTCCGGGTCGGCACGGGCGTCCTGCTCCTCTTCTACGCGGAGCGGACGCGCCGCTCGGCGAACCTCCCTCCGCACGGGGCCGACGGCGAAATCCACGTCTGCTTCACGGTCACTCCGGCGGAGTATGAGGCCTGGAAGCGGCGCGTCCGGGATCACGAGGTCACGATCCAGAAAGAGATCACGTGGCCCGTCGGCCGGTCGTTCTACTTCCGGGATCCGGACGGAAATCTTTTGGAACTGGCCGACGCGGACATCTGGCCTCGCTGAGGCGCCCGGCATGTTCCGACGACGCGCCCGCTGCCCATCCTGTCGGCGGCAATACCCCTGGGGAACCACCGTTTGCCCGGCCTGTCACGTCGCCCTGGACCTCGCGAGCGATCCGGCGCCGGCCGCACCCGAGGCGATCGTGTTCGAGACTGGCGACCGCGCCTCCGCGGACATCGTGGCAGGACTGCTGGGGGCCCACGGCCTTGTCTGCGCCATCCGGGGGACCGACGACGGCGTCCATGTCGGCCTCTCGTGGTCCGGGTACTGGCACGTGCTCGTCCGGGCGGCGGACGAGCGGCAGGCCCAGGCCATCCTGGACGCCGAGATCGGCGGCGAGGCGGAAGACTGACGTGAGGAGGCTGGACGGCGCTACCCGGCGTAACGCCTGAAGACGAGGCAGTCGTTGTGCCCGCCGAACCCGAAGGAGTTGGAGAGCACCACATCCACCCGTGCGCATCTGGCGGCGTTGGGAACGTAGTCCAGATCGCAGTGGGGGTCGGGACACTCCAGGTTGATGGTCGGAGGCACCACCTGGTCCCGCAGCGACACGGTGCAGGCGACGGCCTCGATGGCTCCGGCGGCGGAAACGGCGTGGCCGAGCATGGACTTGATGGAGCTCACGGGAACCCGGTAGGCGCGCGGCCCCAAGAGAGTCTTGATGGCCAGCGTCTCCACCCGGTCGTTCATCTGGGTGGACGTGCCGTGGGCGTTGATGTAGTCCACGTCGCCCGGCGTCAGATCGGCAGCCTCCAGGGCGCGCGCCATGGCGGAAATGGCCCCGCGGCCCTCGGGGTCCTCGTCGGTGAGTCGGTAGGCGTCGCACGACGTCCCGTAGCCGACCAGCTCGCACAGGATGGGGGCGGCCCGCTCCCGTGCCAGGTCCATCCGCTCCAGTGTGAGCACCGCGCTCCCCTCACCCAGGACAAATCCGTCCCGGCCGCTGTCGAAAGGGCGGCTGGCGAGCGTCGGCTCATTATTCCGCGTCGAGAGGACGCCCAGCAGCGCGAACATGAGCATGTGGTTGGGAGACACGATGCACTCCGCCCCACCGCAGATCGCACGATCCACGGTCCCGCGGCGGATCATCCGGAACGCCTCGCCGATGGCCTGGGCGGAGCTGGTGCAGGCGGTCTGGATCGTGCAGGTCGGCCCCAGTGCCCGGTACATCCGGGCCAACCGCACCGTCGCATGATGCGGCAGGAGCCGGGTGAGCTGGTGCCCGCGGAACTCCCGGCAATACCGCTCGAAGAACGCCGACGGGAGGATCTCCGAGGCGCCGCCGTTTCTGGAGCGGTACGCGACCTCGGCCATGCGCCCCATGTCGAGCTTGTCGCCGTAGGATCCGAAGACGGCGCCGACGCGCGCGCCACCCAGGTTGTCCCGCCAGCCGGCAGCCTCGTACGCCTGCTGCCCCGCAACCAGGGCGAAAAGGAGGGACCGCGGGTCCGTCGGTTCCAACCCGAGGCGCCGGCGCCAGGCTTCCAGCGCTTCGCGATCGCGGACGTAGGCGGCGATCCGCGCGGGCAGGCCCGAAGCGTCGAAGTGTTCCACCGGCCCGACGCCAGAACGGCCCGCCAGCAGGCTCTTCCAGAACGCCTCCACCCCGATTCCGATCGGGGTGACGATCCCCATCCCGGTCACCGCGACGCGCCGCTCCGTCATCTCGTTCCCAATGGAAGCGAATAGCCCCCGTCGACCACCAAGACCTGCCCGCGGATCATCTCTGCATCCGGCCCGCACAGAAACAGGACGGCCGCGGCGATGTCCTCGGGGGTGGCGATGCGCCCCGCCGGCGTGCGCCGAGCGACATCCTCGAGGACCGGGGCCGCCCCGGCCATCTGCATCCAGGACGCGGTGGAGACCGCGCCGCCGGACACCGCGTTGACGGCGATCCCCAGCGGGCCGTACTCCACCGCCAGGTAGCGGGTGAGGGACTCCAGGGCCGCTTTGGCGGCGCCCATGCCCGCATAGTTGGGGATCGTCCGCTGGGACCCGATGCTGCTCACCGCGACCATGCGCCCGCGCCGCCCTTGCATCAGCGGCAGGGCCGCTTGCGCGCAGAGCAGGAATGCCCTGGGGTGGGTGTGCATCATCCAGTCCCAATGCTTCGCGGTCAGCTCGCGCGCGCCCCGGAAGACCCCGGAGGCGGCGTTGCTGACCAGGATGTCCAGCCCGCCGAAAATCGCTCCCACCTCGTCGAACAGCCCTCGGATCTGCCCCGGGTCCTTCATGTCGGCCTGGACCGCGTGGGCCCTCACCCCATGCGACCGGACCTCGGCGGCCGTCTGCTCTGCGGCCTCGCGGTTGACGTAGTAGTTCACGACCACGTGCGCGCCCGCCGCCGCCAAGCGCAACGCGATGGCGCGACCGATGCCGCGACCGGCACCCGTCACGAGCGCCACCCGCCCCTCAACCACCGATCGCCTCCCCGCCGGGCCGCGCCGCCGGCGACCGCGTGTCCGCCCCCACGCGCTCCATGTCCGCCGCGAGCACGTCGTAGAAAGCTCGCAGGCGGGCGCAGGCGCGCGCCGTCAACGTATCGGCGGACGCCGGGATCAGCCGGTAGTGGAGGGACGCCCGGGCCACCGTCCGCTCCTCCACGGCGGCCGACGCCCGCACCTCCGACACGTCGGCCTCCTGGCGGACGACGGCCACCCGGACCTCCAAGACGTCGCCGGGCTGGACGAAATGCTGCAGCTTCGCGTTCACCACCTGCTCGAGGCTGGCGAGGCAGGCGAAGCCCGCCGACTTCGCCAGGAGCAGCCGGGCCGCCTGATCGCAGGTCTCCAGAATCAGGCAACCCGGCATGATCGGCCGCCCCTCGAAGTGGTCGGCGAAGTAATCCTCGCTGTTGCTCACGTTCTTCCGGACGACGATCTCTCTCCCGTCCTCCAGCCGGAGAATGCGGTCCACCAGGAGAAAGCGCACAGCGTGACTCCTTCGCGCCGCGCTCAGGCGCGCAGGCGCGCACCCAGCTTCGCGCAGATGAAATCCACCAGCGCGCCGACGGTGAGAAGATCCAGCGTCCGCTCCGTCAGCCGCCTCGGGCTGAGGTCGGTCTGCATGACGCGCAGCATGTCCTCCTGATCCGCCTCGCTCACCGTGAATCCAAGCGCGGCAAACTCCTTCACGAGCCGCTGCACGAGTTCGCGCCCCAGTTGCTCCGCGGCCCCGGGGCCGGCGCCGAGCCCCTTGGCGGTCTGCAGGTGCTCCAGGACCTTGGAGAGTCCGCCGGATTCCACCCCGCGCAGCTCGTCAAGCGCGACCGCGACCCGGTACCGTTCGCGCACGATCTCGCTCAGCGCGGGAAGGATCAGGGACGACCACGCCATGATCCGCGTCCGGATCTCCGCCGTCTGGAGATTGACACCCAGGGTTTGCTGGATCTTGAAACCGATGTCGAGGAAATCGATGGACTCCGCCCCCAGGTCGCGCACCAGGGACGCCGAGGATGTCACCTCGGACGCCTCGATCCCCAAGGAGTCCGCCAGGATCTCCCGCAGAGCAGTCTCCGCCTCGGCCCTGCTCCATTGGCGGGTCGGCTCTGGTTTCGGTTCAGTCACGGAGTCTTTCATCTCGGGCCTCTCTCCTCGCCCGCGGCAGTCCGCTAGGTCAACCCTCCATCGACGGCAAACACCTGACCGGTGATGTAGGCCGCCCCGTCGGACGCCAGGAAGGCCACCAGGGGCGCCACATCCTCGGGACGACCGACGCGGCGGAGGGGGATCCGCTCGCGCACGATCTCCTCGGCGAACGGCAGGACCGGTCGGCTCATCTCCGTCTCGATCAGACCCGGGGCGACCGCATTCACAGTGACCCCGCGGGGACCGAACTCGCTCGCCATCACCCGCGTGAGCGCGTTGACCGCCGCCTTCGAGGCGGCGTAGTTTCCCTGGCCTGGATTCCCCCGCCAGGCCCCGACGGAGCTGACGTTGATGATCCGCCCCCATCGCCGCCGCAGCATGTGTCGCGCCGCGGCCCGGGACGCCAGGAAGACGCCCGAGAGGTTGGTCTCGATGACCGCGTGCCAGTCGGCCTCGGACATCTCGGGCACCAGGGCATCCCGCACGATGCCGGCGTTGTTGATCAGAATGTCCAGTCGGCCCGCTCGGACCGCTGCCTCGTCGATAGCAGCGGCGATCGCCTGGCCGTCGCGCACGTCCGCCTGCCGGCAGGACGCGGACCCGCCGGCCGCCTCGACCTCCGCCACGACGGCCAGCGCCCCCGCCTCGTCCTGGCGGAATGTCACGAGCACCGATGCGCCCGCCATCGCCAAGGCCTTGGCGATGGCCGCGCCGATCCCGCGCGATCCCCCCGTCACGACGGCCAGCCGCCCGGCCAAGTCGATCAGCACGGTCCCTCCAGCCCGAAGCGCCGGCCCACCCCTCACGCCGCGCGCGTGACGGCCAGCGAAGCCACCTCTCCGTAGGCGCCCACGGCGTTGACGAGGACGGTTCGAATCCCGGGGACGGGCCGCACCCCGTGCGTGTCCAACGACAGGCCGCACGCGGGATCCATCTCGTCGCAGTTCCGACTGGGCGGGACCGCCCCGGCTTCCAGCGCGATCACCGCACCGACGACCTCCACCGGCCCGGCGGCGGAGAAGAGATTCCCGTGCGCCCCCTTGGTGGCGTAGGCCGCTGGTCGGGCCTCCGTCTCTGCGGCCAAGGCGCGGAACGCCGCTGCCTCGCCGAGGTCGCTGCCGACGCCCCCGTCGCCGTGGAGCGACACCGCATCGGCGGTCTCGCGACCGCTGCCGGCCAGCGCCGCGCGCATGGCCACGCCGAGGCCGTCGCGGATCCCGTCCGGGGATGGGTCGGCGCCGGCCGCGCCGAACCCCGCGCACTCGGCGCGCACGCGGGCGCCGCGACGAGCCGCATGGTCCTCCGCCTCCAGCACCAGGACCCCCGCGCCCTCTCCCGCAGCCGTGCCCCGTCGCCCCGCACCGAAGGGCCGGCAGGTCCGCTCCGGGGGGTCCGCGGGCGGCGACAGCAGTTCCGTGGAGCACAGATCGGCAAAGACGAGATCCTCCAGGGGACATTCGGCCCCCCCGCAGAAGACCAGGTCGAGGGCGCCGTCGCGGATCGCGGCGGCGGCCTGGGCGACGGCGTGCAACCCGCCCGTCGAACCGTCGGCGACGGTCCGGCACGCGCCCCGCAAGCCGAAGTGAATCGCCAGGTGTCCCGCCGTCAGATTGGGGATGATCCTGAGCGACAAGTCCAGCGGGTTCACGTCGCTGAAGCAGCGCGCCAGGGCTTTCCCCAGGTCCGCGTGGTTGCGCTCCGCCGTCTCGACGTCCGGGACCAGTTTGAGGATGCTCTGGATGGGATAGGGGATGAACAACGTCGCCAGGATCACGCCCGCCCGGGCCGGATCGGGCACCGGGGCGGTGACGCCGGCGTCTTCGGCGGCCAGCGCGGCGGCAATCATGGCCAACGTCGTGGTGCGATTGTAGAGCTTCACCTGCTTGCGAGGCAGGCGTGACACGCACGCGGCGAAGTGCGACGGCGAGACCTCGGCCGCCACGTCCACCGGAAAGCCGAGTCGCGTCAACCGATCGACGCGCGAGACGGCCGAGCGCCCCGAGGCCAGCGCCGACCAGTGATCGTGGGCGCCGACCCCCAACGGCGAAACCACGCCCAGGCCGGTGATGACAACGCGCCTACCCATCCGAGATCGCTCCCTCGATGCCGGGCTCGCCCCGTGAGCCGTTCGACCTCACGGACGGCTATCCGTATAGCCGAGCAACTCCAGGATGTCCGCGAGAGCCCCCTCCCGCGCGGGACCGAGCGTCAGGGCGAGCGGAAGACAGACAAAGAGCATCGCGGCATCAGCAACGGGGTCGGCGCCGACGAAGGCCTGGGCGTGCACTTCGGCCAGCGGAAAGGAGTCGGGCGGCGCGTCCGGCCGCGCCCAATCTCCCTGGATGCCCGCCAGCCGAGACCGAACGACCAGGCGGTCGCCCGCGTGGGCCGGACGCCGGAACGCGGCGCGGCCGACCTTCAGCAAGAGCGCGTGGGCCTGATAGCGACTCCTGGCCGTGAGCAGGGAGGATCCCGCCGTGGCCATGGTCTCCAGGATCAGCGACGAGGGGACCTCGTCCTCCCGGCGGAACGTCCCGTCGAAATACTCCTCGGACCGCGGGAAGGCCTTGCTGATCGTGATCGTGCCGCCGCCGTGGGCGTCGATCTCGAGCACCCGGTCAATGAAAAGGTATCGCATCCCTGGCGCCCATGCCGATGCGCGACTCCGCCGAACCGGCCGCCTTTCACGCGATGAGCAGGACAGCCGCCAACGCGTAGTCCCCCGCGTGGGTCAGGGAAATCGCGCACCGGCGAAACCCACGGGCGGCCGCCAGCCGGGCGGCTTCTCCGCGAAGGATCACCCTTGGCCCCCCGCAAGCTTCGCGCACGACCTCCACATCCTGCCAGCGCAACGCACCGGTCAAGCCTGTCCGCAATCCCTTGAAGACCGCTTCCTTGGCTGCGTAGCGCGCCGCCAGGTGTTCGAATGGGCGGCGGCGCCCGAAACTGTACCGGATCTCTTCGTGGGTAAAGACGTCCGCCAGGAGCCTCGTCTTCCCCTCGAACACCCGCCGAATCTTGGAAACCGGAGCCAGGTCGACGCCGATCTGCGGGTCGCTCGCGGTCTCGGATCGTGGGAGTCTGGAGGCACGCCCGGACGGAGTCCAGGGTCGCGAGAGCGGAATGCGGACCGGAACGAGGGCCGCCAGGCTTGGGGCCACGGGACGCCTCGGCCGACTAGCCCGGGACTTGGATGCGCCAGGTGGAGAAGCCATACTCCTTGTTGCTGGGATCGAAATCAAGTATCGAGAGGCCTGGATTCAGGCGGAGGTTGGTGTAGGTGTAATCCTCCACGAGCTGGTCGCTCCAGTCGTGGACGACGACGCGGATGGGGATTCGGTGCTCGTCGTCGAAGAAGATCTGGAACCGGTAGGCGTAGTAGCCGTCGCGCGGGTCCCGGGGCAGAATACCTTCGAGCTGCCGCACCCGCCGTCCGGCCACCTCATGCGCGCCGCGATCCACGACGCGCAGGACGCGGTTCCGAGCGGCCCGGCGCGCGTTGTCACCGACAATCTCCAGCAGCCGGCCGATCCCGACATCGGTCACCGGGTGGCGGCTCTTCTCCATCACGCGCGCATCGGTGGGATCGAGCGCCGCCGTGAAGAGGCGCTGGAAACCGCGAGGCTCGTACACGAGGAATTTTCCGTCGTGCGCCCCCAACACGTAGAGGCCTTCGCGCCCCCGACTGGGCCCCTCCATCCACCGCATGTACACCTTGAACGTCCGCTGGAACTTCAGCAGAACTCGCTCCTGCTCCTGGAGCACATCTTTGACCCGCTCGCGGCTGACCATGACCGCGGTGTAGTCGTGAATCTGCGCGTACTGTTTGTCGGCTGCGTCCAGCAGCCGGAGGAGCTCGCCGACGGAGGCGTCGGCGGCCACGGCGTCCCCCTGCGCCGACTGAGACAACACCCCAAGAACGAGCAGCCCCACGTGCCACAAACGACGCATAACTCCCCCCGCGGCTCGCCCGCGCGGCCGCGCTCGAAAACCGTGTGATGGCCGGGCCCGGACAAGAGCCCGTCAAGTCTGTGAATATACGGGACGCAAGGCCGGAAGTCCACCCAATTAAATCACGGCAAGCAGATTAGTCCGGTCGCCCTCACGACTCAGCGCCTCTCGTCCACCAATCGGCGGATCTTGCGCCCGGTCCGGAGGCTTCCCGACGGCAGCAGGCACACCGCGATATCGCACAGCCGCTGCTGGGTCTTCGCCCACAACGGCGGGTATCGCGCGGCCAAGCGATCCCGGATGGCGGCGTCGATCGCCTCGCGCGCCGACGACCCCCCGCTCGATTCCAGACGGAACTCGAAGACCGGACGCAACCCGGACTCCCGGACGGCGACCTGCCACTCATCCCCGATCCCGTCGATGCCCCGGAGCAGATCCTCGAAAAACTCCGGGTAGACGTCTCCCCAGACGCAGGCGATCATCTCATCGCTCCGCCCCCGGATGGCGGACAACCGGCGAAACGGGAGACCGCACGCACACCTCCCCGGCACCAGCCGCGCAACGTCCCCCGTCCGGTACCGGACGAGCGGCATGACCGAGCGCGTCAACGTGGTGAAGACCACCTCGCCGAAACCGTCCGCATCCGGGTTCAGGATTTCGACCGCGTAATCGTACTCGTGCAGGTGGTACCCGGTCTTCTTGGGGCATTCGGCGCCCAGGCTGGCGCCCAGTTCGGTGCTCGCGTACGTCATGTACAGAGGCGCCTGCCAGTAGTCCTCGATCAAACCCCGGAGGTGCTCGGTGATTCGCTCCGCCCCGGACACGAAGGCCTTGATGGGTGCCCGGACTCCGCGGGCCATGGCGATTTCGGTGAAGCGGGCGATCCAGAACGGATCGCCCATGACGATGGTGAAGCGGTACTCCCGCAGGCGCGCGACGGCCTCGCCGGGCTCCACCAGGCCCGGGAAGGCGCCGAAGAGGCCGCTGTGGGCGCCGACCCGCTGCGTGTAGATCCCGCCGAGCCCCCACGCGTAGTCGAAAGCTCCCAGGATCCGATCCTCGGGCACGGCCCCGATCATGGCCAGCAGGATGATCCCCTGCCGGGCGTAGTACTCCAGCTCCGCGTGCGACAGATACACCCGGCTGACGCGACCGGTGGTGCCGGAGCTCTCGACGACCAACTCGGGCCGTGCGCACAGGAGGTGTTCAGGGGCGGTTGCCCGCAGCTCCTCGGGGGTGGTCTCGCAGGCCCGCAAGTCCGTCAGGCTCCGGACGCGGCTGGGGTCGATGCCCAGCGCGGCAAACTTCTCGCGATAGAATCGCGACCGCCCGCCGACCAGTCGCACCGTTTGCCGCAGGGCGGCCCGTCGGAGCGCGTCGATCCCGGACGACGGAAGATGGCGGAGCACCCAGTGCAGCCGGTCCGGCGCCGCCCGACCGGCGTGCAGCAGCAGCGTGTTGGCCGCCCGCGCCAGGGTCATCATGGGTTCAGGGTGCGGCGCGGTTGGCGTAGAGCCACCGCGTGCCTGTTGATGCGACCAGCGTGGACGCTCCGGGAGCCATCCCGCCGATCGCGCTTCGCGGGGCGGGAAGATCGGTGACCAGGAAAGCGCGGCCGCTCCCGGCCCACAGCTCCCGAAACTCCTCGGTGCCGATAAAGCACCGGCTCCGTCCGGGCAGGCCGGAACCGAATTCCAGGTCGCCGCGCCTTCCGTTCAGGATCAGCACGCGGCGCCTCGTGTAGAAGAGCAGCCCGCCCGCCTTCTCCACGCCCCGCTCGTGGATCAGCACGTCGCCGGGCTGCAGCACGGCATTCAGCCGCTCGGCCAGCGGCTTCAGCGAATGGTGGGGACCCACCTCGCGGAGGACGACGCCGGCCAAGAGACACATGCCCACGCCCACGGCCCCCACGGCCGCCGCGGCGGCCCAGACGCGCCGGCGAGCGAGAAAACACACCGCGGCGCCGAATCCCGCCGTCCAGAGGGCCCCTCCGCCGAGGAGCACGGCGGCGTAGTGTCCCGGAGCGACGGGGGGCAGCGGCAAGCCGTGGTCGAGGATGATCCGGTAATTCGTCGACCAGAAGGAGAGGCCCCACACGATGCCCGCCGGGTCGAGGTGCGCTGCCCGCCACATCCATGCCGCCGCGAGACAAAACAGCGTCCCCCCGCCCACGGAGATCCACGCCCAGCGCCGCAGCGCGCCGAGTGCCCGAGCCGACGGCCCGCGTGCCGCGTCTTCGGCCGGGGCGGCGTCTGCGGCGCGACACACCAGGACGGCGGCCAGCAGGGCCGTGGCGGGAAACGCCGACAGGGCGTAGTATTCCAACTTGAAGGACGAGACCAGGAACACTCCCGCCACCAGCCCGGCCCAACCGAGCAGGAAGCGCAGACCCGGATCCCGCACCGGCCCGCGCGCGGCCAAGTCGAGCGCCGCGGCCAGAACGGGCGTCCAGGGAAACAGGGCCGCCGCGCTCACGCCCAGGAACGCCAGGGTCCCGAGCGACGTCCCGTCTTCGGCGTAGGCGCGCGCGCCGAGAAATCGCAGGACCTGATTGTCCACCACATAGAATCGAAAAAATCCGGGCACCTCCCACGAGGCGAGAGTGTGCCAGGGAAGGACCAGGACGGCAGCGAGCAAGACGCCCCGTCCCGTCCAGACCCCGCGGAAGGCTCCCGTGTCCCGCCGAACGAATGCCCACCACCCCAGGAGAGCCAACGGAAACACGAGGCCGGGCAGCCCCTTGCCCATCACCCCGATCCCGAGCCCGAGCCAGAACCAGAGATCCCCGCGACCCGACCGGTCCCCGGCGCACACCACGCCGTAGGCGGCCAGCGACACGCCGAACAGGAGCAAGGGATCCATCACGCTGATGCGGCTGAAGAGAAACGCGCCCAGCGTCGTGGCGAGGACGCCCGCCCCCACCATTCCCGCGCGCGCGCAGAAAAGGCGTCTGCCCAGCGCTCCGGTCATGGCGATCGCCCCGAGGACGGGCAGCACCTTCCAGAGACGCGCGGCGAATTCCGACGGGCCCAACGCGGCCAGCGTGGCCGCGGTCAACCAGTACATCAGCGGGGGCTTCTCGACGTACGGAACCCCGTTGAACGTCGGCACGACCCAGTCCCGACTCGCCAGCATCTCCCGGGCGATCTCCGCGTACATGCCCTCGTCCGGATCCTGGAAGCCGACCGTCCCCAGCCCCCAGAGATAGAATGGCGCCGCCAGCAGGAGGAGTGCCAGGGCCGCACGCGTGTCGGCTGTCCGTTCGCGCATCCTGGATACCCGTCTCAGTATCGGTCCGGCAGAACGCTGCCCCGAGTTTCCGGGCGTGTCGGCGGAACCACCGACACCGCGGCGCCGCGCCGCTCACGGTTCCGCGCCGCCACCGAGCGCCGAATGCCGGCTGAACGTGCAGGGGGACGGAAGGCCGAGTGCGCGGGGGGACCGGACGGCCGCGCACGAGGGCATCGGATCACCAGGTGCTGAGGTAGGCCAGGTACCCGGCGTAATTGCGCCGCATCTCGGCGAGACTGTCGCCACCGAACTTCTCGCGAAGCGCGCGAGCGATCTCGAAAGCCACCACGGCCTCGCCGACCACGGCCGCCGCCGGGACCGCCGTGATATCCGTACGCTCCACCCCCGCCCGACTCGCCTCCTTGCTGACCACATCCACGGAGAGGAGGGGTTGGTGCTGCGTCGAAATCGGTTTCATGGCGGCACGCAGGACGACCGGCTGGCCGGTCGTCATGCCGCCCTCCAGTCCCCCGGCGAAATTGGTTTGCCGATAGAAACCCTGCGGTCCCGCATCGCTCTGTCCAAACGGGCGATAGTAGATCTCGTCCTGGACGTCGCATCCCCAGGCCCGGGCCACTTCGAAGGCCGGCCCGATCTCCACCCCTTTGACGGCCTGGATGCTCATCAAGGCCTGGGCCAGCCTCCCGTCCAACCGGAGATCCCAGTGGGCATGCGTGCCCAACCCGACGGGGACGTCCAGCGCCATGACCTCGAAGACACCGCCCAGCGACGTTCCCCGCGCCTGGGCGTCGTCGATCTTGGCCATGATCTGCCGCGTCGCCGCCGGATCGGCGCAGCGCACCGGAGACCCTTCCGCCAGGTCGGCGATCTCCGCCGACGAGAGGCGCTCGGTGCGCGCGCGGATTCCCCCCATCTCGATCACATGGCTGACGATGCGAATGTCGAACTCGCGCAGCAGACACTTGCAGACCGCGCCCACCGCCACGCGGACGGCCGTCTCACGCGCGGAGGCCCGCTCCAGGACGTTTCGGAGGTCGTGATGGTCGAACTTCAGACCCCCCGCCAGGTCCGCGTGACCCGGGCGCGGGCGGGTCATGGGCGGGCGCTCCGGCGCTTCGCGGCCGGCCGCCGCGTCGGGCGCCATGGTTACCTGCCAGTGGGCCCAATCGCGGTTCCGGATCAAGAGGCCGATGGGGCCGCCCAAGGTCTTCCCGTGCCGAAGCCCTCCGAGGATCTCGACGGCGTCCTTCTCGATCTTCATCCGCCCGCCACGGCCGTAGCCTCCCATGCGGCGAACGAGATCGACGTTGATGTCCGCCGCGTCGACGGGAACGTTGGATGGCATCCCGTCGACGATGGCGGTCAAGGCAGGGCCGTGCGACTCGCCCGCCGTCAGGTATCTCAGCATGTGTCCACCGCCTGCAATGTCCCCCACCCACCCTTCACCTGCGTCCGAGCCGGCGGAATCATACTCCGCCTGGATGCCGCCCAAAAGGAAAAACGCACCCAGGGGGTGCGTTCTTCCTCAAACCAGTCGCCGGACTCGGCGCGTTAGGAGCCGTTTTAACTCACTCGAGGTTCCTCCAGGATTGTCGGTGTCAGGAAGATCAGCAGCTCGACCTTCCCGTCCGGGCCGATGGAGGTGCTCTTGAAGAGCGACCCCAGCACCGGCACCTTGCTGATCCACGGGATGCGAGACTCCGTCCAGCGTTCATCGGACTGGAGCAGTCCGCCGATGACGATCGTCGCTCCGTTGGCCACCAGGACGTTGGTCGTCGCCTTGCGGGTGTTGATCGGGAAGACGAATCCCACTGCGCCGACGTCCACCCGGTCGCCTGCGAAGGACCGCTCGGCCTCCACCTTCATCGAGATGCGCTTGTCGTTCGTGATGTGGGGTGTCACCTTGAGCCGGATGAAGGCGTCCTGGAACGCCACCACCGTACGCCCCGAGCTGTCGATCGTCGTGTACGGTACCTGTTGGCCTTGCTTGATCTCGGCCTCCTGATTGTCCATGGTGGCGACTTTCGGGGCCGACAGCGTCCGGACTTTGTTCTCGCTCTCGCCCGCCGAAATGCGCGCACCCAGGGCCAGCCGGTTGCTGAACAGGCTGTTGGCGATCATCCCGATGGACGCCGTGGGCGACGTGGCGGGCATGGAGATCGCGAGTGGAATTGCCCCGGTCGCCGCCGGGATGGCAAGGGCCGAGTTCGGCGGCGACGTGAAGAGGCTGATCGGCTGCGGACTCTGGAGGTTCGCCATCTGCAAGTTGGCGTTGAACCCCCACTCGATGCCCAGGCTCTGGCTGAAGCTGCGCGTAGCCTCGATCAGGCGCGCCTCGATCAGCACCTGCGGTGTCGCCCGGTCGAGCTCTCGCAGCAGATCCTTCATCTTGGAGAGACTGGCCGCCGTTTCGCGGATGATGAGCTTGTTCGTCCGGTCGTCCACCACGATGCTGTTGTCAGTGCGGCCGGGCGTCTTGAGCCGGTCGAGGTTCTTCACGACGTCGGCCGCTTTGGCGTAATTGACAGGGATGACCGCATCGGTCAGCGGCTCCAACTGGACCTGTTCCTTCTTGGCCTCGCGCTCGGCCTTGAGGGCATCCTCGCGCGCCTTCAGCTCGCGCGCCCGGGCCTCGTCGCGCGCACGTTGTTCTGCCGCGAGCCTTGCCTGAGGCGCCACGCGAATGATGTTCCCGTCGATCTCGTACCCCATCCCGTTGATGCGCAGGATGACATCCAGGGCTTGCTGCCATTCGACGTTGATGAGACGGACCGTCACCTTCCCGGTCACGTCGCCCCCGGCCACGACGTTCATGCCGCTGACTTCGGCGATGATGCGGAGCAGGTTGTTGATGTCCGCATCCTTGAAGTCCATGGACAGCTTTCCCGTCCCCGGCGTGCCGGGCGTCGCGGGAAGCGCCGGACCGGCCGACGGTGCCGGCGGTGCCGCCGCTGCCACGGGGCCCGCGACCGTCGCCGGCGGCGCCGCCGGCGCAGGCGCGGCGGGCGCGGCACTTGCCGCTCGAGGCGCGTTCATGAACTCGACCACGATGCCGGTCGGCGTCTGACGCACGTCGTACCGGGTCGGACCACGCAGATCCGCCGCCACGCGCACCACCGGTGCCGGTTCGGTCTGGCGCTGGGAAGCCACGAGGCGGCTGATGGGAGAGCTCACCTGGCGCAGGTCGACGGTCCGCGCCGCGCTCGGCTCAATCGTCGCGCCGGCCACGTCCACCGCCAGGCTCAGGGGTTCCGTGCCCTCCGACACCGTGTACGTGACCGGTCCGCTCGTGCGGATGAGGATTTGTTGCCGACCCCGCACGGTCTGGACATCGACCCGGGTGACCTTCCCGGCGGACTTGGCCACTGCCGCCGCGGGCGTCGCGGACGGCGCGCTGGCCTTTGCTTCCGCCGGCGCGCCGATGTCCACGCGGAGTTGACTCTGCGCCGTCATGACCCGGTAGGGCAGCGCCGCACGGAGATCCAGCACCACGCGCACGATCTGCACGGGCCGCTCGCGATACTGCGAGGACCGAACGGCCGTCACCAGGGGAGGCCGCGCGGCGATCGGTTGCGGAATCGCATGCAGCGCGTTCGGAATGTCCACCACCAGCCGCGGCGGATCGGGAAGCGTGAACGTCTCATAGGTCGGCATCGGACCGTCGCCGGTGACGACTACCGTGACTCCGCCCGGACCGGCGGGCTCGATCTCCACCCCGGTGACCTCGATCGGCCGCGCCGCGACCGGGGCCGCAGGCGCAGGCGCCGGCGGGGGTGGCGGCGGGGCAGCCACGGGTGCGGGAGGCGCGGGCGGTGGCGGCGGGGCCTCCGCAGCAGCCGGCATGGGCGGAGGCGGGGCCTCCGCTGCGGGCGGGGCCGGGGGTGGCGGCGGGGCAGCCACGGGCGCCGGCGGGGGTGGCGGAGCTGTGGGTGCGACTAGCGGAGCCGGCGGGGGTGCCACCGTGGGGGCTGGCGCCGCGGGTGCCGGGGCGGCGACCGCGGGCATCGCCGGTGGTGGCTGCAGTTCCCCCATCTCCGTGGCGCAGGCCGTCAGCATCCAGGCCGCCGCCGCGAGGACGAGGCCGCGCCAGAAGAGACCAGCGGACCGCACGTCCATGCCCTATTCCTCCTTCCTGAGTCGAAGCTCGACCAGCCGTGCCTGAGACTGCGGCACAGGACTCGTCCGCACCTCGAACATGACGGCGTCCGAGGTAATCTTGGCCACGCGAGCGTCCTCCCCCACCGTATCGTTGAGCCTCACCACGTAACCGGCTCCGTTGGGCGCCTCCACCAGGGCGTAGTAGCCGCGCCCGCCCCAGATGATCCCCGCCAGTTTCAACTCCTTGACGTCGAGCGCCGCCAGCCCGGTTTTGGGTCGGACTCGCGCCGTCTCGACTCGGGGCTTGATCAGCGGGCGGAAGGGGTCACGGCGACCCTTCGTCTCATACGCGTAGGGCACCGTCGCCGGTGCGGGGGGCGGGGCAGCCGCCGCGGGCCTGGCGGCGGATTGCGCTGGGCGAGGCGGAACCGGCGCGCTGGGAGTTCCGCTATCGGAGCATCCGCTCACGCTGACAAGCGCAACCACGGCGAGCGCACCGAGGCCGGTTTGTCTACTTCGCGGGCGCACTGGCAGACCCTCCCTTCTCCAGGAACGTATAGGTCGTCGCCTTCAAATCCGCCACGATGCTTCGATCGCCCCGATCGGCCCGCTGGCCTTGGGCTGCCAGCGGAGTCACCTTGATGTCGGAGACGTTGACGATGCGCTCGAGCTTGCTGACGCGATCCAGGAAGCCCCCCAGCGAATGATACTGCCCCTCCACACGCATCTCGACGGGCATCTCGGCATAGAACCCTTTTTTGGCCATCGCTCCCGGCCGGAAGAGGAGGAACTCCAGGCCGTTCTGCTGCCCGAGCGTGTTCACCTGGGTCAGCAGTTTCGGAATCTCCTTTTCCTCGGGAAGGCGTACCAGGGCATCGTCCAGCTCTTTCTCCAGGACCTTGATCTCCGCCTCCAGCTTGGGCCGGTTCGCGGCGATGCGCTGCTTCTGCTGCAGGTCGGCCCGGAGCTTCCCCAGCGAGGCCTCGTGCCTGCCCTTCTCTTCCCAGAGGGGATTCATCAGGAAGTAGTATCCCGTCAGCACGCCTGCCGCGACGAGACCTATCAAGAGGTAGCGCTGCGTCTTGGGAATGTTGGCGAAGTAGCTCTTCACGTCGAGGGCCATGGATCCCTCCAGGCTAACCCTTGCCGTCCTTGACTTCCATCGTGATGCTGAAGCGTTCCACGGGCACCTGTTCCACGACCGTCTTCTCGGACACCACCAGGTCCACGTTCGAGATGAGGGGGCCCGCCTTGCCCAGATTCGTCATGAAGGTCGCGACGTTGAAGTTGGAGTAGGCGATGCCCGAGACGTCCAGCTTCTTCCCGGTCCGCGTGAAGGCCGTGAGCCAGACCTCGCTCGGGAGCGCCTTGCTGACTTCGTCCAACAGCCGGACCGGACCGCCCTGGGCCACCATGAGCGCCTGGATGATCTTGAGCTTCTCCTCCAGACGCTTCTTTTCGGCCTGGAACTTGTCGACCTGCTTGGCCAGCTCCTCGAAGCGCTTCAGCTCGGCCTGGGTCTGCTGGATGTCGGCCTGCAGGCGGTTCACTTCGCCGTTCAGCCAAAACCATCCGTACCCCATGGCGAGGATGGCGACCACGCCCGCCAAGCCGCCCAGGAGGAGCTTGGTGTTGATCGGGGCGTGCCGCTTTCGCTCTTCGCGCGGGAGGAGATTGATCTTGATCATGTTACTTGTCTCCTGCCTGCCGCAAGGCCAGCCCCACGCTGACCGCCAGCTGGGGCGCGATCATCTCGAGGTACGCCGGGTCGATCTTCTTCGGGTCGGCCTTGAGCTTCCGCAAGGGATTGGCGACCTCGAAGGGGATCTCGAGATTTTCCGAAAGGTATTCGACGAGGCCGGGGAGCCTCGCGGACCCTCCGCTGAGCACCACCCGATGGATCGTATCGCTGTGGGACGAGGAACGGAAGAAGTCGAAGGAGCGCCGGATCTCTCCGGCCACCTCGGCGTTCACCATGTCGATGGCCGGCTGCGCGTCGCGCAGGGTCCGGCCGTCGACCTCCGTGCCCAGCTTGAGAGTCTCGGCCTGGTCATAGCTCAAGCCGAGCATCTTCTGAATGGACTCGGTGTACCGATTGCCGCCCACGGGCGAATCGCGGGTGAACTCCGAGAAGCCCCCTTGGAGGATATTGATGTTCATGACGGCCGCGCCGAGGTTCACCAGACCGATGACCTGGTCCCGGTCGGGGTCGTACGCGAGTTCGAACGCGTTCTCCAGAGCAAAGGCGTCGACATCCACGACCACCGCGTTCAGACCGGCCGTGGAAATGATGGAGAGGTAGTCGTTGACGATGTCCTTCTTCACCGCCACCAGGAGGACATCCAGCTCGTTGGCGTTGGGGTCGGCGTTCTCGAGCACCTGGAAGTCCAGGTTCACGTCCTCGATGGCATAGGGAACGTACTGCTCGGCCTCGAACGGAATCGCCTCCTCCAGCTCCTCGGGCTTCATCTTGGTGACCCGGATCTTCTTGACGATCACCGAGTGGCCCGAGACGGCCACGACCACGTCCTTGGTCTTGATCTGATTCTCGGTGAAGATCTGCTGGATCGCCGAGATGACCGTCCCGGAGTCCATGATGACTCCATCGACGATGGTCTCCGGATGAAGCGGCGCAATGCCCAACCGAACCAGCTCGTGGACGCCTCGACCCCGCTTCAGCTGGACCGCCTTGACGGAGCTGGCGCCGATGTCCAGGCCAACCGCATCTTTACTCCGCCCAAAGGAAAACATATGTGATTCCTCTTCCGGGAAACAGTTACGTGCGTTTCGTTGCTTTCTTCACGACGATAGGCTGCCATTTACCGACAACATATTGAGTTGTCAAGAAAAATCGCCACGCCGCCGCACGATTGCATGACTCGGGAGCGCGAGGCGGCACGCGCGGAATGCGCTGGTTGGTCTCTGCGCACGGTCGCGCGCAGCAGCGCATCACACCCGACGGCGCTTCCCACACACGTCCGCACCGGTGAACGCTTGACCGACCGCCCGTCTGCCCGGCCCGCGCAGTCTCCTCCCGAACGCGCGGCCGACCGACCGGCAGAACGGCCGCCCACCGGCGCGTTGCGGGTCTCGCCCCGTGTGTGTCGGTGCCCGCTTCCACGACTTCCCCGAACCATCCGTCGAACCTCATGCTCTCTCGGTTTCTGCCATTCGTGCAGGAGGCGATGACATTTTTGGTGATGTTCTACGCGGCCGCCGTGACAGATGGGAGCGCCCGAAAGCCGTTGTGTTCCGTCCGGACCGAGTTTCTCGGCCCGACGAATCCCAATGACGAGCGCTCGAACGGGTCACCCGAGCGATTGGATCTCCCGCACCCGAATCTCCCCCAAGCGCAGCGACGGAAGCACAGAGGTCCGACAAATCATGCACAGCGTGTACCAGGCGGGCGGATGCACCCAGGGGGAGGAGGTCAGGAGTCCTCGGCAAGCTGACGAACGCGAAGGGTTGCCTTCGTCCACAACGGTGGCCAATCCTGCCTGTCGGCCGCGCCGGCGCGGATGGGAAGGCGTTACGGCAGAATCTCTCGCCAGGTTCCACGGCGAATACTGAAGCGGCCGTACGTGCAGATGGGCCGAGTGGTCATGGCTCGATCGAAGTGCAACGTGGGCGCTTTCTGGTTGCAGCAGGGGTGGCCATCCCACACCGGTACGCTCGCGCCCGAGATGCGGCGCCCGATCACGGATCCGTGGATGACGGCGCTGTCGCCGAATAACACGGTGGTATTCGCCCCGTACAGACTCCCGTAGAGTCGGAAGCCATTGCCGGTCCGGAACTCGGATGGCGCGCCGGTCCCGCTGTTCATCACCAGGCTGAGCTTCTCGCCTGGCTCGGCTCCGACCGTGACGTTGTCGCCCGCCTGAAAATCGCCCCGGACGTACACCGTGACCGAGCCGCCGCTGGCCAGGACGCGTGCGCCCGCGCCCAAGGTGATATTGGTGTAGTGATACGTGCCCGACGCCAGAATCCACGTGGTGGATGCCGCCACGTTCGGATCGGCAGACCACGTGACGCTGGGCGGCTCGGGGAGCGGTGGCAGCGCGTCAATTGGGCTGCCGATGGTATTGCTGATCGTCTGCGTCACGGGCGGGAACGCGATCAGGGCGCCCACCACACCCCCGACGATGTCGACCTCGTGTACGGCGACGCCGCCCCCTCGCGCCCCGATGGTCACGCTGCCCCCGCCGCCTGGATTAGGGTATACGTGCGAATCGAGCCTGGAGTCGTAGCTGTCCGCAGTTGATCGGGGATTGGAAGGGTCGAGCGACGCGAGGATCAGCGGTCCGTCCGCGGC
>Ga0316629_10000004_pt1 | contig 44614 bp, 40 predicted proteins | sample OWC_May_M1_C1_D1_FD_207654 | JGI IMG/M metagenome (GOLD analysis project Ga0316629, IMG submission 207654) | Wetland soil microbial communities from Old Woman Creek delta, Ohio, United States - OWC_May_M1_C1_D1_A | ecosystem: Environmental > Terrestrial > Soil > Wetlands | place: USA: Ohio... | reverse complement strand
CGATGGAGTTGAGAGAACACGACCCTCGGAGGGCTGGGGAGCACGCCGACCGCGCAGCAGTTGAGCGAACGGTGGATGGCTTGATGCGAGGCGGCAGTCCCGCCCCAGGTGTGAGTCCGCGCCCCAGGGCGCAAGCGTAGAAAGGAGGCTTCATGGAGACGCTGCTGTTGAGCCAGAAGCAGGTCGAGCAGCTGGTGACCATGACAGATGTCGTCGAGGTCGTGGAGAAGACGTTCAAGGGAATGGGAGAAGGGACGGTGGTGAACCCGACCAAGGTCGGGCTCGACCTTGGCGAGGTCGCCCCGTGGCCGCCGTACAAGGGCTTCATGAACGCGATGCCCGCGTATGTCGGCTGGCAGGACAGCGCCGGCATCAAGTGGGCGGGCGGCTTCCTCGATAACTACAAGATCGGCCTGCCGTACATCAGTTCGCTGATCATGCTGATCGACCCGAAGAACGGGCAGTTTCGGGCGGTGGTGGACGGGGCGCTGATCACGAACCTCCGAACGGGCGCCCAGTCCGCGGTTGCCCTGAAGTACCTGCATCCCGAGAAGCGCCTCCGCCTGGGGCTCTTTGGCGCCGGCGCGCAGGGCCGGACCCAGACGCGGGCGGCCGCCGAGCTGTTCGACATCCAGAGCCTGAAGGTCTACGACATTCGACGCGAGGCGGCGGAGGCCTTCGCGCGGGAGATGCGGCCGGTGGTGAAGGGGACGCTGACCGTGGTGGACTCTCCGGAGCAGGTGGCGGACGCGGAGGCCATCATCTGCGTGACGCAGTCCAAGGACAAGTTCGTGAAGGAGTCATGGCTCAAGCCCGGCATGATCCTCTTCCCCATGGGGTCGTATCAGGAATGCGAGGATGCCTGCATCCTGAAGGCGGACAAGATCGTGGTGGATCATATCGGCCAGTGCCTGCATCGCGGTGCGCTGAAGGAGCTGACCGAGGCCGGGAAGATCAGCGAGCGAAGCATCTACAGCACGATCGGCGAGATCGTGGCGGGGAAGAAGCCGGCGCGCTCCGCGGCCAGCGACCGGATTCTCTGTATTCCCATCGGGACGGGCGCCATGGACATCACCGTGGCTACCCTGGCATATCAGCGGGCGCTGGAAAAGGGGCTGGGCGGGCGCTTCGCGTTCGTGTGATCTGCCGAGCCCTGACCCCCGGGTGGTCGTAGGCGCACTGTAACGGCATCGAAAGGAGGCACACACATGAAAGGGCGACTAATGAACTTGGGGATTCGGACGCTCGTCGGTTTGGCTTCGCTGGCGCTCGCTTTCGCGTCGGCCGAGGCCGCGGCTCCGCAGTACAAGTGGAAAATCGCGCACATCCGGCCGGCGGGCACGGCGATCGACAAGGATGTGCATGCGTTCGCGGACAGGGTGGCGAAGGAGTCGGGCGGGCGCATTGCTATCGAGGTCTTTCCTGCGAGTCAACTCGGTGACTACACCGTCGTCCAGGAGCGCGTCTCGCTCGGCGCCGTCGAGATGCAGGTCGGACCGCTTGGCACCACGGTCGACAAGCGACTGAACTTGCCCAGCGCCCCCTATCTGGCAAAGGACTGGAAGGATGCCCGCAGGCTTTTCTCCAGTGACAGCCAGCTCAGTAAGAAGACAGTCGAGCTCCTCCAGAAGCAGGGTCTTCAATCAATTGCCGGATGGCCCGTCTACTTCGGAGGTATAGTGCTGACCAAGGAGCCGGCGAGCCCTGGGGATCCCGACGTTCCCAAGAACATCAAGATCCGGGTGCCGCCCATCAAGTCCTTCGAGGTGACGGCGCAGGCGCTCGGATTCCTCGCCACACCCATCCCGTGGGCCGATACCTTCACCGCCATGCAGAGCGGTATCGTGAACGGAGCGATTGGCGGCGGGGCCGAGGGTTATTTTGCGAATTTCCGGGACCTCGCGAAGTACTACCTGGCCGTCAACGACCACTTCGAGTACTGGTTCCTCTACATCAACAGCGCTCTCTGGGCCAAGCTCTCGGATGGGGACCGCAAGCTCCTTCAGACGGCCGCCGGTGAAATGGAGAAGCAGCGCTGGGCCGTAGCGGAACAGGACGAGCAGGCCAATGAAAAACGACTGAGCGATGCCGGCATCAAGGTTATCAAGTTCAAGGAGCAGGAGCTCCAGAAGATGGCCGATAAGAGCCGCAAAGTCGGCTGGCCAACTATCAAGCGCGACATCGGCGCAGAGTTCTTTGATCAGGTGACGGCCGACATCAAGTAACGGAGACAAAGGAAGCGTACCCGCACGAGGCAGGGGAAACAGGACCCCTGTCTCGTGCGTGCATCCCTCGGGATGGATTCGTGCTAGGACACCTTGGGTCGAAACAAGATCCCACTCCCCGCGATGCACTAGAACACCACGCCCTCCTGGCGATGCTTTCCGAGGGATTCCAAACGACAAGGCGGGACGGATGACGTTTGTGAGGGCCAGACCAGTCAAAGCCACCGTCTGCCCCGCGTCGGAGGTTAGTCCCTACATCTGGTGCGGCACAAACAAGGAGCAGTTCGCATGACATTCGATGTCGTCGTCATCGGTGCCGGCGCCGTCGGGAGCTCGGTGGCTTTTCAGATGGCGGAGGCCGGCTTGAAGGTCGCCGTGGTGGATCGGACCTTCCCCGGCGCCGGGACCTCGCGGGCCACGCAGGCTGGAATTGGCGTGTATGCCAAGAAGCCGCGCCCGAATCTCGCGCTGAACATGAAAGGCGCGGAACTCTACCCGCAACTCGTCGCGAGGCTGGGGCAGGACGTGGAACTCGGCATGGACGGCGTCCTGAATGTCGCGCTCAGCGATGAGGACCTGCAGAAGATGCGGGCCTTCGTGGCCAAACAGCACGAAACCCCGGGGTACAAGGCCGATATGCTCACAGGCGACGAGGCGCGGGCCATGGAGCCGGCGCTCTCGCGTGAGGTGGTGGGCGCGGCGTTTTGCCCTCTGGACGGTTCGGTCAACAGCCTTCTTTATGTGCAAGCCCTGGCCCGCGGCGTGATGCGGCAGGGAGGAGAGGTTCTGGCCTGGACTGAGGTGTTGGGCATCCAATCCGTGGGTAAACAGGCGTGGTCTGTCACCACGTCCGGTGGGAAACTTGAGGCCGCCTGGGTGGTGAACTGCGCCGGCGTCGATGCCCGACGGATTGGCCGGATGATCGGGATTGACGTGCCCATCGATCCCAATCGGGGCCACGTACTCGTCACCGAGGCCGTCCCGCCTCTGATCACGCGGCGCATTTCGGGACCGACTCTGATCCGGCAGACGGTCCACGGGAGCTTCCTTCTTGGCCAGAGCGAGGAGATGGTCGGTGAGGACCGGCGCATGAGCCTCGCCGTGCTTGCCGCCCAGGCAGTGGTCGCACGTCAGATCCTGCCGGGTCTGGCCCAGGTGAAGGTGATCCGGTCCTTCGTCGGGTTTCGCCCTTGGCCGCCCGACGGTATGCCAATTCTGGGCGAGGTCCCAGGCGCCGCCGGCTTCCTGAACGCTGTCGGACACAGCGGGATCACCTGGTCGCCGGCCGTGGGGAAGTTGTTGACCGAATTGGTCACGACGGGGACGCCCTCGATGTCGCTTGCGCCATACAGTCTCACCCGCTTCCCAGGTTGGGACGCCGGACAGTCCGCCAAACAACCCGAGTCCAGCTGAGGGATGCCCGATGGAAAATAACAATCTAAGACTCCAAAGCTTCGCCCGGCGGGGTCAGCCAATTTCCATCGAGGTGGATGGCGAGCCGATCCAAGCCTTCGAGGGCGAGACCATCGCGACCGCGCTCCTTGCAGCCGGTCGCCGTGTGCTCCGCCACACGCAGGAGGGAACCCCGCGAGGGGTGTTCTGCGGCATGGGCGTGTGTTTCGACTGCGTGGTGGAGGTAAACGGCGAGTCCAGCGTACGGAGCTGCATGACGGCCGTTCGCCCGGGTATGAGCATCCGGACTCCCCAGGCGTTCCACGGAAAGGAGCGGCGCTCATGAACGCTCCCGAAGTGGTGGTGGTTGGCGCTGGTCCGGCAGGGATCGGCGCCGCGCTGGAGGCAGCCCGCGCCGGCGCCTCGGTAGTAGTCCTGGACGAGTACCCCGGCACGGGCGGGCAGTACTATCGCCAGCCTGCCCCCGGGCTCGAGGCAAGTTCCGATTCCCCCCTCATCGAGCACGCACCCGACGGGTTGGCCCGGATCCGTGAGGCGCAGGCGACGGGCGTGGAGTTTTGCCAGGACGTGCTGGTCTGGGGCGCGTTCCCGGACGGAAGCCTAACGATTCTCGCCGCCGGCAAGGCCGATGTCATCAAGCCGTTGAAAGTGATTATCGCCACCGGAGGATACGAGCGTGCGGTAGCGTTTCCCGGCTGGACGCTGCCCGGCGTGATCACCGCAGGCGCCGCACAGGCCCTGGTCAAGGGTCAAGGAATCCTGCCCGGCCGTCGCATCCTGATGGCGGGAACGGGCCCGCTCCAGATGGCGGTGGCCGCCCAGGTCGTCCAAGCAGGAGGACAGGTGATCGGTGTCCTCGAGGCCAATCCCTTCGGACACCTTCTCCGGTCCGGTCCCCGCTTCTGGGGTCAGTGGGCGCGCCTCCAGGAGGGCTATCGATACTGGCGGACCCTTCGTTCCAAGGGGGTTCCCTTGACATTCGGCCGAACGGTGGTACGCGCCATCGGGACCCCGACTCTGTCGCGGGTGGTCACGGCTGGCCTGGACGCCGACTGGCGACCGATCCCGGGAACCGAGGCGGAGGTTGACGTCGACACGCTGTGCCTCGGGTTTGGGCTGGTGCCGAACACCAAGCTGGCACGACTTATGGGATGCGATCTGGTCCACGATCCCTGCCGCGGGGGGCTCGTTCCCGTCCTCACCGATGGCATGGAAACCTCCCGCCCCGGTGTGTTCGTGGCCGGCGAGGCGGCGGGCGTGGCGGGTGCGAAGGCCGCAGAATATCAAGGAAGGATTGCGGGCATCAACGCCGCCCGCCAGATGGGCAAGGTGACTTCCACCGAGACCGAGGGCCGCTTGCAGGCCGCCCGACGGCACCTCGGCAAAGAGCTATGCTTCGCCCGTGCGCTCAACGAGGTGTTCGCGGTGAAGCCGGGGATTTTGGACCTTGTGACGGACGAGACAGTCATCTGCCGGTGCGAGGAGATCGCCTGGGGCCGCCTGCGCCGCGAGCGTTCCGAGTGGGCCACTACTCTGGATGCTGTTCGAAGCGTCACCCGCGCTGGCTTCGGTCTCTGTCAGGGGACCATCTGCGAGCCCTTGGCAGCCGAGTTGCTCGCCCGCGAGACAGCGAAGCCCGTGGCAGATCTTGGCAGCTATCATATTCGGCCACCGCTCAAGCCGATCACGGTTGGCGCCCTGGCCGACCTCAGCGCGCGCCTTCCCCCGCCGCCAAAACGCATGGATCACTGACGCGCGCGGGATGCCTTCTATGATGGAGGGAGCCCCATGAAGAAAGAGATTGTCCCTGTACCAGGAGAGACACCCGCAAAGCACACCTCCCGGATCGTCCGTTTCGGGAACCTCGTCTTCATCGGCGGTACCGCAGGCCGCCACTTCGTCACCAAGGAGATACCCTCCGACGTCGCGGGCCAAACCCGGCAGACCTTGGAGAACATCAAGATTTGTTTGGAGGCTGCCGGCACATCGCTCGGCAATGTCCTGAAAATGACCTGCTACTTAGCAGACCTCGGCGACAAGAAGGCCTTCGACGAGGTGTACATCTCCTACTTCCCGGTGAATCCGCCAGCCCGAGCCTGCTTTGCCGTGGCGGACCTCGGAGCAGGGATCAAGGTGGAGATTGAGGCCATCGCCGGCATTCCGAGCTGAGTGGAACGGCGCGTTACCCTCGCTGCTCGGGAGATGCCGCCGCGGACGCGGCCCACTGACATGGCTCGGTTGTGAGCGCAGCTTGCGGATAAGCGAAACGCCGTTGGGCATGACGTCTGCGACCGTCTATTTTGCTTAACGGCGAATCCCGCGCGGACGCTACCGTTCGGGCGAGGGGACTTCCGGCCCGCGGCGCTTCGACGCCACTGCCGGGACCCGGCACCGAGTCCGCAGCCATCGGCCGAACGCGTCCATATAGATGTAGACCACCGGCGTGATGTAGAGGGTGAGCAGCTGGGACACCACCAGCCCTCCCACCACCGCGAGGCCCAGCGGGCGGCGGGACTCGGCCCCTTGCCCGGCGCCCAGGGCGATGGGGAGCGTGCCCATCAGGGCGGCCATGGTGGTCATCATGATCGGGCGAAACCGCAGAAGGCACCCCTCGTAGATCGCCTCCGCCGCAGTCTTCCCCCGCGCCTCCGCCTGCAGCGCGAAGTCGATCATCATGATGGCGTTCTTCTTCACGATGCCCACCAGCATGATGATCCCGACGAACGCGTAGATGTTCAGGTCGTGGCGGAAGAGCAGCAAGGTGAGCAGCGCCCCCGCGCCGGCTGCCGGGAGACCCGAGAGAATCGTGATGGGGTGGATGAAACTCTCGTAGAGGATGCCCAGCACGATGTAGATGACCAAAATGGCAAGGGCGAGAAGCAGCCCCATGCCCTTGAGCGACGACTGGAACGCCTGCGCGCTCCCTTGGAAGGTGCCGCTGATCGTGGCCGGCAACGTGGCCCGCCCGATTCGCTGGACTTGCGAAACGGCGTCGCCCAGCGAGGCGCCGGGCTTGACATCGAAGGAGAGCGTGACCGACGGGAGCTGCCCGAGATGGGTGACGGTGAGCGGCCCGATCCCCGGGCTCAACGTCGCCACGGCGTCCAGGGGCACGAGCTGGCCCTTGCTCGAGCGGATGTAGAGCAGGGAAAGGGCGTCCGGGTCCTCCTGATAGGCGGGATCCAGCTCGAGAATGACCTGGTACTGGTTGGTCGCGGTGTAGATCGTCGAAACCTGTCGGCTGCCATACGCGTTGTACAGGGCGTTCTCCACCTGGTTGGCGGTGATTCCGAGGGCTGACGCCTTATCTCGGTCGATCTCCACGCGGAGCTTCGGGCTTGCGATCTGCAGGTCGCTGGTGACCTCCTGCAGGGCGGGGAGCGCGGTGAGTTTCGCCTGGACTTCTCGCGAGACCCGGTACAGCTCTCCAATGTCCGCCCCCTGCAGCGTGTACTGGTAGAGGCTCTTGCTCAGCTGCCCCCCGATCCGGATGAGGGGAGGGATCTGTAGGAAGACGCGCATGCCGGGCACGCCGGCGAGCTTGGGGCGCAGTTCCTGGACGATCTCGTCGGCGGAAAGGCGCCGCTCCGATCGGGGCTTCAGCATGAGGCCGAATCGTCCGGTGTTCTGCGTGTCGCTGGCTCCACCCGAACCGACGCTCGACATGAACGAGTCGATGTTCGGATCCTGGCGGAGGATCGCCGCCACCTGCTGCTGGTGCCGCACCATGCTGTCGAAGGAGATGTCCTGAGCGGCCTCCGTGAAGCCGATGATCTGCCCCGTGTCCTCCGTCGGGATGAATCCTTTGGGAACGACCCAGAAGAGCACAGCCGTCGCGACCAGGCTGAGGCCCGCGACCGCCATGACGGCGGGCCGGTGTTCCAGGCAGCGCTGCAGCGTCCAGCGATACGTGGCCAGCATCCCCTGGAAGAAGCGCTCCGTCAGGGCGTATAGGCGCCCGTGGTGCGCCTCGCGGGGCGGGTGGAGGAACCGGCTGCTGAGCATGGGGGTCAGTGTCAGCGACACGAAGCCCGAGACCAGGATGGCGGCGCTGACCGTCACGGCGAACTCGCGGAACAAACGGCCGAGTATCCCGCCCATGAAGAGAACGGGGATGAACACCGCGGCCAGGGACAGGGTCATGGACACGATGGTGAAGCCGATCTCGCGCGATCCGATGAGCGCGGCCTCGAAGGCACTCTCCCCCTCCTCCATGTGACGCACGATGTTCTCCAGCATGACGATGGCGTCGTCGACCACGAAGCCCACCGACAGCGTGAGCGCCATGAGGGAGAGGTTGTCCAGGTTGAAGCCCATCAGGTACATCACCGCGAAGGTACCCACGACGGACATCGGCAACGCCAGACTGGGGATGACCGTGGCGGACAGACTTCGCAGAAAGAGAAAGATCACCAGAACCACCAGGCTCATCGTGAGGAGGAGGGTGAATTTCACGTCGGTCACCGAGGCGCGGATGGTCTCGGATCGGTCGTACAGCGTGTTCAGCGCCACCGAGGCCGGCAGTTGAGCGCGGAACGTGGGTAGGAGCGCGCGGATGGCGTCCACCGTCTCCACCGTGTTCGTGCCCGGTTGGCGTTGGATCGCCAGTACGATGGCCCGCGTGTCGGTGCGCCAGCCGGCGTTTTTGTCGTTCTCCACGCTGTCGATGACCCGACCCAGTTCCGCCAGGCGCACCGGCGACCCGTTCCGGTACGCGACGATCAACGGGCGATAGGCCGCCGCATCGTACAGCTGCCCGGTCGCCTCCACGGAAAACGTCTGGTGCCGCCCGTCCAGGTTTCCCGTGGGCAGATTGACGTTCCCCTGCGCGATGGCGTTCTCGACCTCGTCGATCCCGATCCCGCGCGAGGCCAGCGCCGTCGGGTCCACCTGCACGCGCACCGCGTACTTCTGCGTGCCGAAGACCTGGACCTGCGAGACGCCGCTCACCATGGAGATCCGCTGCGCCAGGAGGGTCTGCGCGTACTCGTCCACGGCGGAGAGCGGCAGCGTCGCCGAGCTGAGGGACAGGAAGAGAATCGGCGCATCCGCGGGGTTCACCTTCCGCATGGTGGGCGGGGTGGGCATGTTCCCCGGCAATTGGCGCTGGGCCGCCGTGATGGCGGCCTGGACGTCCTGGGCGGCGGCGTCGATGTCCCGCTCCAGGGCGAACTGCAGCGTGATCCGTGCAGCGCCCTGCACGCTGCTGGAGGTCATGTTGTCGATGCCGGCGATGGTGGAGAACTGCTTCTCCAGCGGGGTCGCCACCGACGAGGCCATGGTTTCCGGGCTGGCCCCGGGGAGCCTGGCGGTCACCTGAATGGTGGGGAAATCGACGTTCGGCAGGTCGCTCACCGGCAGCGCGCGGTACCCCATGAAGCCGAAAATCAGAATGCCCGCCATGACCAGCGTCGTCATGACCGGCCTGCGGATGAACAGCTCGGGGATGTTCATTGCGAAGGCCCTGCGGCGGCAGCTGCGGCGTTCTTGACCTCGACGCGTGTGCCCGCAACGAGCCGGAGATGACCGTCGGTCACCACCTTGTCGCCCGCCGCGACACCTTTCTCGATCACGGTCACCTCACCGATCCGCCGTCCAACCGCGACCAGGCGAAATTCCGCCGTGGAATCGGGCCGCACCACGTACACGTACTGACCTTGTTGCCCGGTTTGCACCGCCTGAGACGGGACGACCACCGCATTGGGCTGGTTCGTGAGCGTCAGAAGGACGCTGACGAATTGCCCCGGCCACAGCGTATCCGCTGGATTCGCGAACGTGGCCTTCAGCTGGATCGTCCCTGTCGCGGCATCGACCGTGTTGTTCACGAACGTCAGCTCTCCGATCGCAGGCGGCCCTTCCTGGCCCCGAGGGGCCGCCTCGACCCGAATCGTCCTTGCCGCCATGTATTTCTTCACAGCCGGCAAGTACTGTTCCGGAACCGAAAAGCTGACATAGATGGGATGAATCTGATTTAGGACGAGCATCTGGGCGCTGTCGTCCCGAGCCTTGACGGCGCTCCCCACGCGGACCAGGAGGTTTCCTGCACGTCCGTCCATGGGGGCGCGGATCGTCGTGTAGCCGAGCTGGACCCGCACGTTTTCGACCACGGCCTGGTCCGCCCTGATCACCGCCTTGATGTTCTCCACCGTGGCCTGCGCCGCCCGGATCGAGGCCCGGGCGTTCGTGAGCGCCGCCTGGTCCGCCTGGACGGTCGCCTCCAGCGCGGCGGCGTTGGTGCGCACCTGGTCGTAGAGTTCCTTGGAGATGGCCCCCTCGTCCATCAACCCCTGGTAGCGACGGAGCTGCGCCGTGGCATTCTCGAGCTGCGCCGTGTCGCGCGCCAAGTTCGCCTCCGCCTGCTTCTCGGCCGCCATCGTCTGTGCCACCGCGGCCTCGGCCTGTTGCAGCTGTGCCGTATCGCGTCCCAGGTTGGCTTCGGCCTGGCGGAGCGCCGCCTCCCACGGTCGCCGATCGAGGGTGAAGAGCAGATCGCCTTTGTTGACCGCTTGACCTTCCGCGAAATGAATCTGGGCAACCTCGGCATCCAACTGGCTTTTGAGCGTGACGCTTGCGTACGCTTGCACGGTGCCGACGGCGCGGACCTGCACCGGAACGGTCTTGCGGACCGCCGTCTCTATGGTCACCGGCACCCCGCTTCGCGCCGAGGCGTTCTTGGTCTGGCCTTGATTCGACTCTCCCCTGCCGCAGCCCCAGAGAAGAGCGATCGCGAACAGGCAGGCGAGCGGTAGAACGCCCCGCAGCCGCCCACAGGCGGTTGGCCGCCCGCATCCCGCGGGGACGCACTCTGGCAAGACGGGGTGGCTATCAGATTCCATTCCGCTTCTCCCTGCCATCGGTTCCATACGGTTCGCTGAGGCCATCGCCCCGCGACCATGCGCTCCCCCGCCATGAAGACGGCCGATCGATTCGGCGCGCACGCGCTACCACCTCGGGTGACATCGGATTCTCATCTGCGGCCGTCTCTCTCGACCGCTCCGTCGAATGGCCCGCCTAACACGGTGATGCCCTTCTTGATGTGCCGCAGTTCCACCGCCGAAAGTCGCGACAGCACGGTCGCCATCCACCTTCGCGTGGCGTGACGCGTGCGCCGGAAATGCCGAAGCCCCAGGGGCGTCAGGTGAAGAACGACACGCCGACGCTCTTGAGGGTCCTCGGCGCGGCTCACCATGCCCCTCCGGACCATTCGCTCCACGAGCGTCGAGGCCGTCGGGCGTGTCACACCGAGGTGTTCTGCCAAGTGAAAGAGACACGACCCTGGATTTCGATGCAGATACGCCAGAGCGCGCACTTGCGGGATGGAAAACAGTGGGGCCCCGTTCCGGCGCATCTCCGCGCGGATCGCGCGCATGACCGCCGGCACGGTCTGCATGACGGCATGCGCGCACTCGCGAGCGAGATTCGCCGCACTCGCCGGGACGCGGGGCGCGGGCCTTCGACGCGGAGATCCGGACCGAGACATTGAGCCCTCGAGGGATTCGCGCTAATAGTTAGCGTGTCCAATTATGTGTACCACTTCGTGAAGTGTCAAGAACACAGAGACGGTTGGTCCGGTACGACGGACCGCGAGTGGAGTGCACAGCGCGACCTGAGGGCCGCAACCAAAACAACGGACTGTCTTGATCCGCAGAGTACGCAGATTGGCCGACTTCACGGGGAACGGCAAAACCTTTTCAGAAACACAAGGTTCTGCAACTGTGTAGTACAGAGCGCCACCCGTGTCGATCGGTGCAGGTAATCTGACAGTGCGGACGTTAGGCGGGAACGGGCCGTGCCACCCGTGCCGCCCGACGCCGAATCCGGCGTCGGACGGCGTCGAACAGGCGGATCCCGAGCAGGACCGTCAGGATCCCGGCGTAGAGAAAGGCGTCGGGGCGAAACCCCTTGGCGAGCCAGAGAAAATGCAGCGCGGCAAGCACGCCGACGAGATAGACGATCCGGTGCAGGCGCCGCCAGGCGTTCCCGCCCAGGCGCTTCACCATACCGTTCGTGGAAGTGATGGCGAGAGGAATCAGAAGCGACAGTGCCAGCATTCCGACCGTGATGTAGCGCCGTTTCACCAGGTCGGCGAGCATCTGGTCCCAGTTGAAGTAGTGATCGATCAGGATCCACACCAGGAAGTGGAGGCCGGCGTAGAAGAACGTGAAGAGGCCGACGAGCCGTCTCAGCAGCACCGGCCAGGCGAGGCCGGTCACGATCCGGAGCGGCGTGAGAGCCAGGCTGAACAGGAGCAGCCGAAAGGTCCACTGTCCCAGCCAGTTCGTGACGTAGCTGATCGGATTCGCCCCGAGGCCGTCGCTGGAGACCCGGTACAGGAGCACGACAAGCGGCAGGAGGCACAGCACCCATGCGGCGCTCTTGAGGAGAATCCTTGCACGCCGGCTCACGCGACCGTACCCCTGCGCAGATCCGTCCTGTCTCGGCACCCGGCACTCGGCACCCGGCACCCCATCGAGGCTTGCGTCTCGCGTCTCGCGTTCATTCCATCGCCCGTCTGCGCCCCGGCGCCTCTGCTCCCCTGCTGATCAATAATTCTTCTTCAGGTCCATCCCGGCATACAGCGACGCGACCTGATCCGCGTAGCCGTTGAACATGAGCGTCTTCCGCCGCATGAACTCGCCGATTCGTCGTTCCGTGGCCTGACTCCAGCGCGGGTGATCCACGGTCGGATTGACGTTGGAGTAAAAACCGTACTCCTGCGGGGCGGCCTTCTCCCAGGCCGTCTTCGGCTGCTCCTCGGTCAGACGCATCCGCACGATGGACTTCCCGCTCTTGAATCCGTACTTCCACGGCACGACGATCCGGATCGGCGCGCCGTTCTGGTTCGGCAGGACCTGCCCGTACATGCCGACCGTGACGAGAGTCAGGGGATGCATGGCCTCGTCCAGCCGAAGCCCCTCCACGTACGGCCACTCGACCGCGGAGCCGCCGAAGAAACTCGGCTTCTGGCCGGGGAACTGCTCCGGGTCCTTGAGCGTCGTGAATTCGACAAACTTCGCCGTTCCCATGGGTTCGACCTGCTTGAGAAGATTCGCCAAAGGGAACCCGATCCACGGAATCACCATGGACCACGCCTCCACGCAGCGGAGCGAATAGACCCGCTCCTCCAGCGGAAAGCGCAGAATCTCCTCGACGTCAAACCGTCTCGGTTTGTGGACCAGGCCGTCCACCTGCACGGACCACGGGCGCGGTTTGAGCAGGTGCGCGTACTTAGACGGGTCCTCCTTGTCCATCCCGAACTCGTAGAAATTGTTGTACGTCGTGGCGTCCTTGAACGGGGTCGGCTTGTCCGGGATGCTGAACTTCTCGTTCTTCGTTGATTGGAGCGCTTTCCCGTCCGGCGCACTGGCCGCCGCCCCCGCAGAGACGATGCTCGGCGCGAGGGCCAGGGCCGCCGCCCCCGCCATGAATTCCCGACGATTGAGGTACAACCGGTCGTCCGTGATTTCGGACGCCTTGAACATCGGCGCGCGCTTGATCAGCATGGTCCCCCCTCCGTAGCGATCAGCCGTCAGCTTTCAGCGATCAGCTTTCAGTAAGATGAAGTTCATCATCCGACCGGTTCGCCCTTTTTCCGCCCGGTGGGAAAAAAAGAGGGCGTTCCGGCAACTCGTGCAAAGCCCAACATCCTCGATGCAATCGGCGCGGACTCCCGCGGCCTCCAGAATTGCGCGATTGACCTCGGCCAGGTCCAGAAGCCAGTGCCCGGATCGGTTCGCCCTGGCGTGCTTCTCCCAGTTTGGCAGCGCGGCCGCCATCGAATCAGTCACCGCAGCATCCACCTCGAAACAGCAGCCGCGAATCCCGGGGCCGATCGCCGCCCGGCAGTCCGCTGGATCCGTTCCGTATGCCTCCCGCATGGCGCCAAGCGCCCTCGCAGCGATGCGCTTTGCCGTACCCCGCCAGCCGGCGTGGACGGCCGCCACGGCCGCGCGGATCGGGTCGTGGATCAGAATGGGCAGGCAATCAGCTGTCGTGACGACGAGTGCCAGGCCGGGCAAACGCGTGATCAACGCATCGAACTTTGCCCGTTCGTCCAGGAGACAACCTGGGAAGCCGGGACGTCCGGTCAGCCCCGCATCGACTCGCAGAACCCCATCCTCATGCGCCTGCCAGGCCCGGACCACTCGGGCCGCGTCGATTCCAAAGGCGCCGAAGAGCCGGCGCCGATTTTGCTCCACCGCCGCCGAATCGTCCCCTACGCTTTGGCCCAGATTCAGCGTGTCGAATGGCGGGCGACTCACCCCGCCTTGCCTGGTGCTGAACGCATGGACGATCCCGTCCGACGCCTCCAGAACGGCCGATTGCACCACGGTCGTCCCGTTCATCTGTCGGATCCGCGCGCGCATCATGCGAGAGCCGCCTTCCACCGGATCTGTCGCTCGGGCACGAGTCCCATGGCGCGCTGGTATTCGGTCTCCAGCCGCACTCGGTTCGTCCCCACGTCGAAGTGGTCCCACGGAAATCGTTCCGACGCCGGCCGCTCCCGGCACGCGTAGAAATCGGGGTTCCGCGGCCACTCCCGGAAGGCCCGCTTCCAGTCGCCCTTCGACGCTAGGGCCAGGAGCAGGAGGTCCCCAACGTGGCGATCTCCCCGCGCCAGAACGCCCTGGAGATACGCCCACTTTGGCACGTCGTGGGTAACGTGGATCCCGACCTTTCGCAGTTCCCGTGTCAGCGTCCGGATCTTCCCGTCCAGCGCCTTGACATCCGCCATGGCGCACCACTGGAACGCGGTCCACGGTTTAGGTACGAAGGAGCTGACCCCGACGGTCAATTCGGCCAGGCTCGCCGGATCGCGGCGCGCTTTCAGAATTCGGTGCCGCGTCGTCTTGGCGAGATCGATGATGCCGTCGATGTCCTCCTCCGCCTCGGTCGGCTGGCCGATCATGAAGTAGAGCTTTACCCGCCGAACCCCGGAGGCGGCAATCAGGTCGATGGCCTGGAGCAGACGCTCGTCGCTCAGGCCCTTGTGAATGACGGTGCGAAGCCGCTCCGTCCCGGCCTCGGGTGCGATGGTCAGCGTCTGTGTGCCGCTGTCCAGGAGTCCCTGGACGAGGCCGGGGCTCAAGCTATCCGCCCGCACCGAGGAGAGGGAGATATCCGCCCCCTTGGCGCGCAGGGCCACAACCAGGTCGTCGATCCACGGATAGTCGGACACGCAAGCCCCGACCAGGCCGATCCGCGGGCCGTGCCGCATGGCCGCCTCTGCCGCGCGCAGGATGGCCGGGATGTGCCGGTGACGGACGGGTCGGTAGATCTCTCCTTCCATGCAGAACCGGCAGCCGCGGCCGCATCCCTTGCCGACCTCCAGGAGGCCCATGCCGCCGAACTCCGTGTCCGGCGTCCGGATCACGGAGATGGTGTCATGCTCGTCCGTCCTGAGGAGCCGCCGCTTTCGCACCGGCAGTGGCGCCCCATCTCGCGGAGTGACGTCCGCGACGGTTCCGTCGCTGTGGTAGCGGACATCGTACGAGCGCGGGACGTAGACTCCGTCGACCTTAAGGAGCGCCCGGAAGAACTCCGCGCGGGCCGTCGCTGCGTCGCGTTCGGCCTCGCGCACCTCCTGCCACAGGGCGAAGGCCTCCGGGCCGGACTCCTCCCCTTCCCCCAGAAAGAACCAGTCGATGAAGTCGGCCAGCGGCTCGGGATTCGCCCACGCGCACACCCCGCCCATGCTCACCAAAGGATCGCCGGGCCCGCGATCCCGCGCGCAAACCGGGATGCCCGAGAGCGCGAGAATATGGAGCAGATTCAGGTAGTCGTTCTCGTAGGTCGTGGAGAACGCGACGCAGTCGAATTCGTGGAGCGGCCGCTGCGATTCCAGGCTCAAGACCGGGACGCCGTTTCGCTCGTGGACCGGCAGGTCGTCCGGGTCGGGGAGAAATGCCCGCTCGCAGACGAAGTCCGACCGCCGGTTGAGGACGCCATAGATGGTCTGGAAGCCAAGATTGGACATCCCGACGTAGTAGGTATTCGGAAAGACAAGCGCCACGCTGAGGCGCCCGCCCCAGTCCTTGGCGATCGCGCCCGTCTCAGCCGCCAGGCGGTTTCGCGCCTTTTCCGTCAGGTGCCAACGCATCGCAATCCATCCACGTCGGGCTCCCGCCCCGCAGGTCCCCGCATGAACAGGATGCTAACAGCCTAACCGGCCCCGTTCAAGACAATCGCGGCGGCGGGAAAGCACGGCAGGACCGGAAATCAGGGGAGACCGCTGCGAGCGGCAGCGTGCCGTCAAAAACGGCAGCGACCCACAACGTCTTGAGAGGCAACAGGATCGAGGGTATCGCGCTCATCGGGGCGGATCGGCGGGACCGTGCGGAACAGCCTCGCCGCGCGGCTGGGTCTAACGCCCGACCGTTCTGGGGACACCCAGAACGGAAAAAACATCGGACCACGGTTTCCGGCTCTTGAGGATGACGAGAGACACGCGCCTGTCGTCGTAATACGCAATCCCCGCGTAGCAATGTTGAGCCGAACGCGTGTAACCGGTTTTCCCCAGTACCTGGGGACGATCCAGACGCCACAGCAGTTTGTTGTGATTGGCGCGACTGATCTTTCTTCCGTCGTTGTCCGTGATCGTCACATGCTTCTCGGCCATGACCTTTTTGATGAAGGGATGCCGAAAGGCCGCGCGGGTCAGGATGGCAAGATCGCGCGCTGAAGATCTCTGGGATCTGTCAGGCAAGCCTGTCGCATTGGTAAACTGGCTGTCACGCATGCCCAGTTCTCGTGCTTTTCTATTCATGAGACCCGCGAATTCGTCCTCCGACCCCGCCACGGCTTCAGCCAAGGCGACGGCCGCATCGTTGGCGGAGGCGGCCAAGAGAACCGCTAATAGCTCCCCGACGGAATGAGACGTTCCCGCAACCAGGCCCGCTCTCGTGGGCTGCACGTTCGCGGCCCTCGACGACACCGAAATTTCATCGCTCACGTCCTTGCGGTCCAGGACGACGAGGGCGGTCATCAGCTTCACCGTGCTGGCCGGGTGCAACTTCATTCTCGCGTTCTTGGCGCACAGCACCTTCCCGTTGGTGTGATCCACGGCATACACGGCCCGCGCCGTGACCGGGCATTCCCTGCCGCTCGCGGCAGCCGACGCCTGCGCTGCACACACGGCGACCACGCAAGAGGCGAGCGCCACAACGGAGCCGAGGAGTCTCATCCTGTTCCGGTCTCCCTGGACATCTGTCGGCAGCGCGCCGACCCGGCGGCTAATAGTCTTGCAGGACGCGCGCGATCACCGCCAGGCTCTTCTCCAGCGCAGCGACCGGCGCGTCCTCGGTGACGCTGACCCCGAAGCCACGTTTCGTGCCGGCCTCCGCCACGAGGGCTCGGGTGTGGGCCTCGATGACCTCCGGCGGCTCCAGGTGCATCGGGCTCGTGAAATTGATCCAGAGGGCCTTGGCGGGCCAGCACGCCCGTGCCTCCCGGAGGGACACGTCGCCCATCGGAGGCGGCGTGATGGCCTCGACGATGTCGAAGCGGGCGGCGGCGATATCCGCCTGGAGCGACTTCAGGTTGCCGTCCATGTGGACCGCCAGGAGCTTCCCGGTACCCTTGATCCGTGCCGTGATCTTGGCGTACTCGGGCATCAGGTAGCGTTGGAATCGCTCGCGGCCCACCACGTCGCTGTAGATGTTGTCGCCGAGCTGGAGGATCTCCGCGGGCGACTCCGCGGCGAACTCGTACAGCTCCTCGTACCGCTTCACCATCGTGGCGTGCAGCGAGTCGAAGAGGTCGCGTTGCTCCTGGTAGTCGAAGGCGAACTGTTCCAGCCCCATCATCTGATACAGCATCTCCTGGACGGGAGACTTGGCGATCCGGACCAGCACGATCCCGTCGGCACCCACGCGTCGCTGGGCTTCCCGGATGGCCTGGAAATTGTCGTGGAACACCATGTCGCGGTAGTAGAACTCCAGGACACGGTAGTCGTCGGGCCTCTTGATGAAGTGCTCGTGGATCCAGTTGGAGGTTTCGTACGCGGGATCGGGCTCCAGGACCTGCCAGACCTCGCCCACCGGTGTCCTGATGGTCCGCCGGATGAGTCTGCGCCCGCTCTCGTGATACTCCTGCGAGACGATCTCGACCTCGCGGTGCTGGACGCGGTGGCCCGGCAAACGCACGACCAACCCGACGCCCGCTGCGCGCAAATGCCGCTCCGTCATCCCGCGGGGCAGCATCCAGTCGTACACCGTGAGCGGAATCCGGTCGGGCTCGCCCCAGGCCATGGCGGTCAGGATGCGCGTCTTGATGTCCAACAAGCTCTCCCTCCGGCCCTGTGCATGAAAAAGAGTTCTTGCTCAGGCTGCTCAAAAAGGCCCAGATACAAGGCGGCAAGCGATGGGCGGGGTACCCACCGCAGGTGGGTCCAGGCGTACTCCTGGTACGCCGCAGCGAGCGCCCGAGCGAGCGGGGCACCCATCCACAGGATGGGTCACCGTAGATGGGCCTTTTTCAGCGGCCTGAGCGCTAGTCTGCCTGGCGCCGCAGGAAGGTCGGGATGTCGAGCACCTCCTCCGACAGATCGTCCAGCGGCAGCTGCGGCGCGTTGACCACCTTCTTCGCCTGCCCCCTCCGGAGAAAGGGGACGCTTTCGGGCTGCGGCTTCGGGACCGCCGGCTTCGGGGTGTACGGGCGAAGCTGCGCCACGGATGCGGCCTCTTCCATGATCTCGGACCCCTGGGCGCCGTCGAAGCCGGTGGCGATGACCGTGACCCGCACCCTCTGCTCCATCTCGTCCTCGATGACGTCCCCGAAGATGATGTTGGCGTCGCGGTCCACCATGTCGTGGACGATCTTGGACGCCTCGCTCAGCTGATAGATGGGCAGGGTGGGCGCGTGGGTGAAGTTCAGCAGCACCCCGCGCGCACCCTTGATCGACTGATTTTCCAGGAGCGGGCTGTTGATGGCCTTCTGCACCGCGTCCACCGCGGCATTCTCGTCCTCCGCCTCGCCGATCCCCATCATGGCCAGCCCCCGCTCGGACATGACGGTCCGGACGTCCGCGAAGTCCACGTTGATGTAGCCCGGCTTCACGATGATGTCGGCGATCCCTTGCACCGCCTGCCGCAGGATGTTGTCCGCCATGGCAAACGCATCCTTGACGCCGGTGTTCTTGGACGAGGCGTTGATCAGGCGCTGATTCGGGATGATGATCAGGCTGTCCACGCTGGCCTTCAGCTCTTCCAGGCAGCGCTCGGCCTGATCGCCCCGACGCTTTCCCTCGAAGATGAACGGTTTGGTCACCACGCCCACCGTCAGGATCTCCATCTCCTTGGCCAGGTTGGCGATGATGGGAGCGGCTCCCCCACCTGTCCCGCCCCCCAGGCCCGCGGTGATGAACACCATGTCGGCGCCCTGCATGGCCTGGAGAAGCCGGTCAGTGTCCTCGATGGCCGCCTTGCGGCCGATCTCGGGGTTGGCGCCCGCGCCCAGGCCCTTCGTGAGCTTCTCGCCGATCTGGATCTTGTGCTCGACGGGCGTGTGACGCAACGCCTGGGCGTCGGTGTTCACCACGATGAACTCGACCCCGCTCATGCTGGAGCACACCATGCGGCCGACCGCATTGGAGCCGCCGCCGCCGACTCCGATCACTTTGATGTTGGCCATTTTCTCCGGCTCCATCGCTTCCAGACTGATCGCCATGCGTCGTCCCCCTTTCTTAGAAGATCTCCCCGAACCACTCCTTCATCCGCGCAATGACCTTGTCGAAAATGTTGCGATCTGTGACCTTCTTGAACTTCCGCCGGGTCCGATGGGCCGCTCCGTACACTCCCAGGCCCACCCCGGTGGCGTACATGGGGTTGCTGATGACGTCGGTGAGACCCCCGACGGCGCGCGGCACGCCGCGGCGCACAGGCATGTCCAGGATCTGCTCGGCGAGCTCCGGCACCCCTTCCATGATGGACGAGCCGCCCGTCACCACCGCCCCGCCGTTCACGCGACCCGCAAAGCCGGCGCGCCGAACGTCGCGGTCCACCATGGCGATGAGCTCCTCCAGGCGAGGCTGGATGATCTCGCACAGCGTCTGCCGCGTGAGCACGCGCGGCCGACGCCCGCCCACGCTGGGAACCTCGATCTTCTCGTCCGGCTTCACCAGGGAGGCCAGGGCGCAGCCGAACTTCCGTTTGATGGACTCGGCCTCGGGGCGCGGCGTCCGCAGCCCGATGGCGATGTCGTTGGTGAGCATGTCGCCGCCGACCGCCAGCACCGAGGTGTGGTAGATGCTCCCCTCCACGAACACGGCGATGTCCGTGGTGCCGCCGCCGATGTCCACCAGGATGCAGCCCAGCTCCTTCTCCTCCGGCGTCAGGCACGCCTCGGAGCTTGCCAGTTGCTGCAACACGATGTCCTGGACCTCCAGGCCGGCCTTGTTGGCGCACTTGATGATGTTCTGCGCCGACGCCACGGCCCCGGTCACGATGTGCACCTCGGCCTCCAGCCGGGTGCCGGTCATGCCCAGCGGCTCCTTGATGCCGGTCTGGTCGTCGATGATGAACTCCTGGGGCAGAATGTGGATCACCTCGCGGTCCACGGGCAGGGCCACGGCCTTGGCGGCATCGATGACCCGCTCCACGTCCTGCCGCGTGACCTCATGGTCCTTCCCGGCGATGGCGATGACCCCGCGGCTGTTGATCCCCTTGATGTGGCCGCCGGCGATCCCCACGAAGGCCGACCGGATCTCGACCCCGGCCATCAGCTCGGCGTCCTCCACGGCGCGTCGGACCGAGTCCACCGTGGCGTCGATGTTGACCACCACCCCTTTGCGCAGGCCGCGGGAGGGACTGTGCCCGATCCCGATGATGTCCACGGCGCCGTCGGCGTCCACCTCGACGACGATGGCGCACACCTTGGTCGTGCCGATATCCAACCCGACAACCAAGCTGCCGTCCTTGGCCACCGGCGCTACCTCCCTCCGAGGGATCGGAAAATGACCCGGTCACGAAAACGCAGATCCACGTCGTCGAAGAGCGCCAGGCTGCGGCCGCTGACGGCCAGCGCCGCCCCGAGACGCCGCAACTGCTCCTGCATGTTCTGGGCGCGCAGCCGGATCGTCGGCATTTCCTGGCCCAGATTGACGGTATAACTCCCGTCGCCGCCCATGGCGATCTCGTGCGCTCGTTCTCCCTGAACGGCGTTGGCCAGCTGGAACTGCCGCCAGACGGCCAGCCCTTGCGCCATCTCCGAACTCAGAATGCGGTCGCCGGGCCGGACGCGGCGGCGCGCCGCCGCTCGCAGGGTCGGCAGCGTAGGCAGATCCTCGTTGTCCAGCTCCGCCAGGATCACGCCGTCGGCGCTGAGAAGATAACGGCGGTCGGCGATGAAGACCGCCTCGGGTACCCGCTCTACCACGTGAATGGTGAGCGCGAGCGGCAGCCGCCGGCCCACGGAAGCCTCCTTGATCCACGGATTCTTCATGACCCGTTGGCTCAGGCTCGCGAGATCCACCTCCAGGAGGCTGGTCCCCGGCGCCAGCCCGAGGCTGTTCACGACCTCGTCCGTCGCCACCTGGAGGTTCCCCTCCACGTAGATTTCGGCCACCCGGAAGTACGACATCCGAATGAGCCGCCGGTAGCCTTCCCAGGCTCCCAGGCCGGCGCCGACCAGCAGGGCCACGACCAGAAGAAAACCGGCCAGCCGGCCCAGGTACCCTTTCGAGGCCCGCCGCGGCCGCTCGTCAGGCCTCTCCCGGAAGCGTCCCGGCTCTGCGGTGTGGTAGTCTCGGATCACGTGGGTTGCTCTCGGTTCACAGTTCGCGGTTCACCGTTCAAAGTTCCCGGTATAAGGCCCGGGGTCCGAGGTCAGGCCTCCGGAGCGGGAGGTGCGGGCTCCCCAGCTCCTCTGCGCCCCAGCGGGTCGCGCCGTGCCCCGTCACTCCTCTCCCACAACCTTGATCTCCAGCTCCAGGTCGACGCCCATCGCATCCCGCACGCGCTCGTGGGCCAACGCCACCAGGGCCAGGACATCCGCTGCGCGCGCCCCGCCGAGATTCACGATGTAGTTGCCGTGCTTGGCGGAGATCATCGCATTGCCGATCCGCGTCCCCTTCAGGCCTGCCCGCTCCACCAGGCGACCCGCGTACTCGCCGGGTGGGTTCTTGAAGATGGAGCCGGCCGACCGGAACTCCACTGGCTGGCCGACGTTTCGCCGCACCAGGTAGCCCGAGATGCGGCGACGGATCGCGGTTGCGTCGCCCGGCGCGAGCGCGAAAGCCGCCTGCGTGACGACCGACCCGGCAGGCAGCCCGGACGCGCGGTACCGGAATGGGATCTCGCGCCGCCAGAGCGTCCGCTCCTCACCCGCGGCCGTGACGAGCTCCACGGTCGCCAAGACATCGGCCGTCGCCCCGCCCCAGGCGCCGGCGTTGCCCCACACGGCCCCGCCGACCGTGCCGGGGACACCGCTCAGGATCTCCAGGCCGGCGAGACCTTGCCGGCACGAGAAGGCCAGCAGACGGTTCACGCGGACCCCCGCGCCCGCGGCGACGGCGTCGCCGCGACGCTCCAGGGCCTGGAAGGCGTTGAGGTAGATCGCCATGCCGCGAAAGCCGCCGTCTCGCACCAGCGTGTTGCTGCCGCCCCCCAGCACGTGGACGGGCAACCTTTCGGTTCGGGCGAAGGCCAGTGCGCGTTTCAGATCCTCGCGGTCCGCCGGAGTCGCCAGCAGCGTCGCCGGCCCGCCGATCCGGAAGGACGTGTACGGAGCCAGTGGCGCATCCGCCAGGACCTGCCCGCGCATCGTCGCCTGTAATCGCTTCGCCGGGGACTCCGTCACGATCGGCATACCCTCACCGCTCGGCCGCCCGCAGGCGCTCCAGGATCTCCTCGCCCACCCGCCAGATGTCGCCCGCCCCGAGCGTCACCACCATGTCGCCGGGCTGCGCCGCATCCAGGACGGCTCCCGCGAGTTCGCCCTTGTCCGCCACGTAGGTCACGTGCTTGTGCCCGTGTCCCGCGACGCCGTCGGCGATCTGCCGGCCGCTGACGCCCGCGATCGGCGCCTCGCCGGCCGGGTAGATCTCGGTCACGAAGAGCCGATCCGCCTGGTAGAACGCCGTGGAGAATTCCGAGAGCAGCGCGCGCGTTCGCGTATACCGATGGGGCTGAAAGACGGCGACCACCTGTCGCCCGAAGCCGTCCTTGGCGGCGTCGAGCGTCGCCCGGATCTCGGCCGGATGGTGCGCGTAGTCGTCCACCACGGTGACGCCGCCCGCCTCGCCGCGGACCTGGAAACGTCGGTCCACCCCCGTGAACTCGCCCAGCGCGTCGCGGACGGTCTCGAACGGGAGGTCGAGGTCCATGCCCACGGCGACGGCCGCCAAGGCGTTGTAAATGTTGTGAAGACCCGGCACCTTGAGTCGGAGCCGTCCGAGGGCCTTGCCCTTCCAGGACACGCTGCATTCCGAGGTCATCCCCGCGAAGCTGATGTCCCGAGCCAGAAAATCGGCCTGCGTCCGGAGGCCGTACGTGACGAACCGCTTCTCGACCTGCGGCAGGATGGCCTGGATGTTCTCCTGGTCCAGGCAGAGGATGGCCGAGCCGTAGAACGGGACCTTGTTGACGAACTCGACAAAGGTCTCCTTGATGTGGGTGAGATCCCGGTAGTAATCCAGGTGCTCCGCGTCGACTGTGGTGACCACCGCGATGGTTGGGCTGAGCTTCAAGAACGAGCCGTCGCTCTCGTCCGCCTCCGCCACCAGAAAGTCGCCGCGACCGAGCTTGGCGTTCGAGCCCAGGGCATTCAGGCGTCCGCCGATCACCATGGTGGGATCCAGCCCGCCGCGGGCCAAAACCGTGGCGACGAGAGACGTCGTCGTGGTCTTCCCGTGGGTGCCGGCGATGGCCACGCCGTATTTCATCCGCATCAGCTCCGCCAGCATCTCGGCCCGCTGGATCACGGGGATCAGGCGCTGGCGGGCGGCCGCGACCTCTGCGTTCTCGTGCCCGACCGCGGAGGAGCGCACCACCACGTCCGCGGCCCCGATGTTCTCGGCGCAGTGGCCGATGGTCACGCTGAGGCCGAGCGACGCGAGCCGCCGGGTCGTCTCCGACTCGCGGCTGTCCGACCCGGAGACCAGGTAGCCGAGATTGTGCAGGACCTCGGCGATGCCGCTCATGCCGACACCGCCGATGCCCACGAAGTGAATGCGCCGGATCTTCTTGAACATCCCTACCCCGTCTCACCCGTTGCCGATTAACGTTCTATTTCTCAGGCTGCTCAAAAAGGTCCAGATGCAAGGCGGTACGCGATGGGCCGAGTGAGGCGTACTCCAGGTACGCCGCAGCGAGCGCCCAAGCGGACCAACGCCGCAGATGGGCCTTTTTCAGCAGCCTGCTACGCCAGCGCAACCCGCTCCAGGATATCCACGATCCGATCGGCGGCGTCCGGCCGGGCCAGCGCCAGCGCCCGCCGCCCCATCTCGGCGATTTGGTCGGGCTTCTCCCGCGCCGCCCGGACACTGGCGGCGACGCGCCGCCCGTCGCAGTACTGGTCCAGCAGGATCCACGCTGCCCCGGCCTGGACCGCGGCCTCGGCGTTCAGCCGCTGGTGGTCGTTGGCCGCATACGGATACGGCACCAGCAGAGCGGGCTTGCCCACCGCGGCCAGCTCGAACACCGTGCCGGCCCCCGCCCGGCAGACGACGAAGTCCGCCGCCTGATAGGCCGACGCCATGTCGTCGATGAACGGCTCCACGCGGGCACGCACCCGATTCGCCTCGTACCCGCGCCGCACGTCCGCCAGATCGCGGGCGCCTGCGGCGTGGACGAACTGGAGATTCTCCGCGTCGCGCGCCAGCTCGGGCAGCGCCTCCAGCACGGCCTGGTTCAGTCGGTGCGCGCCCTGGCTGCCGCCGAAGACGAGAACCGTGAATCGGTCGCCGTCCAAGCCCAGCCTCGCGCGCGCCGCCTGCGGATCGCCCGCCCGGACCTCCGCCCGGACCGGGTTGCCGGTCACCTGGGTGCGGCGCGCGGGGAAGAAGCGGGCCGTGTCGGCAAAGGAGACCGCCACCGCGCTGGCCATGCCGCCGAGGGCCCGGTTGGCCAGGCCGGGTATGGCGTTCTGCTCGTGGATCACGCGAGGCACGCGGCGGAGGATGGCGGCCAGCATCGTCGGGACCGAGGCATATGCCCCGACGCCGAACACCACCTGCGGCCGGAACTCCCGCAAGATCCGCATCGCCTGGCGGACCGTCCCGGGCAGGCGCAGCGCGGCCAAGAGTCGGCCTCGCAGACCCGTCCCGCTCACCTGGGTCACCCCGAGCCCGCGGAAGGCGTGGCCGCGCCGGGAAAGTATCGTCGCCTCGACCCCGCCCGCCACGCCGACGAACAGCGGGCTCGCCTGCGGCCGCCTGGCGCGCAGGGCGTCGTGAACCGCCAGGGCCGGAAAGAGGTGGCCGCCCGTGCCGCCCCCGGTGATCACGATCCGCACTGTCGCGCTCCGAGCGCGCCGATTCCGCGCGGAATGAAAAATTGAAAATGGAAAACCGACAACCGGCCAAGGGGCGTCATTGACCGGTCTTGCATTGTCGGTTGTCGGTTTTTCATTGCCCCGTGCATCACTCGGTCCTTCGCGACACGTTCAGGAGGAGGCCCACCGCGAACAGCGTGATCACCAGCGAGGACCCGCCGAAGCTGAGGAAGGGGAGCGGCACGCCCGTCGTCGGCAGCAGGCCGCTCACGACTCCCATGTTGATCGCCGCCTGGCCGACGATCAGGCTGGTCACGCCCATGGCCAGGTACCCCGCGTAGGGATCCGGCGCCCGGATTGCCGTTCTTGCGCCGCGCCACAGGAACAGCGCGAACAACCCCACGACGACCACGGCACCGACAAAGCCCAACTCCTCGCCGACGATGGCGAAGATGAAGTCGTTGTGCGGCTCCGGCAGGAAGAACAGCTTCTGCATGCTGTTCCCCAAGCCCAGCCCGAGCCAACCCCCCGGCCCGAGCGCATAAAAGGACTGGTCCAGCTGGTACGTCGTATGGGCGGACGCCTGCGTTGGATTCCACAGCGCCATGAGGCGTGCGCGCCCGTGCGGAGACATCCACATCAGGAACAGCAGGCTCGGGAGTCCGGCCGCCACCGTCCCGCACAGGTGGCCGATGCGCGCGTTCCCCACGTAAAACATCACGACCGCCGTGCCGAGCAGGACGACCGCCGTGCCGAAGTTGGGTTGGACGATGATCAGGCCGGCCAGGATGCCGGTCATCATCAGCGGTGGCAGAAACCCGTCCAGGAAGCTGTCCAGTCGGTCCTGCCGGCGAGCGAAGTAGCTCGCGAGGAACAGGACCACCGCCAATTTCGCCAGCTCGGCGGGCTGGAACGATAGGCCGAAGAGCCGCAGCCAGCGCCGTGCCCCGTTGATCTTGATCCCGATGCCCGGCACCAGGACCAGGAGCAGGAGGAACAGGCTCACCAGAAACAGCATGGGTGTGGCCCGCTGGAAGCGCTTGAGGTCCCAGGTCACGGCCCACACCATGGCGAGGAGGCCGAGCACCGCCCAGACGGCCTGCTTCTTGAGAAAGAAGGTGGGGTCGCCGAAGCGCTCCTGGGCCCGGATGGCGCTGGCGCTGTAGATCATCACGATCCCCAGCCCCACCAGGACGACCGTGACGGCCAGCAGCCACCGGTCCGCCGTCGCGCCCCCCGCGGCCGCCGGGCCCGGCAGGAGCGTCCGCCAGCCCCGCGCCAGCCGCAGGGTGCGGAGCATCCCGCCCGCTTCGGGCTGGGGCGGAAGCGGGGAACCCGTGTGCGGGCCCCACCGCTCAGTGCGCCCGTCCACTCGCGTCCCTCCGAGCCACGAGCTCTCGCACCGCTTGCCGGAACACCTCCCCACGGTGCTCGAAATCGCGGAACATGTCGAAGCTCGCGCACGCCGGCGACAGCAGCACGGTGTCGCCCGGCGCGGCGATCTCGGCGGCGCGGCGTACCGCCGCGTCCAGCGTGGGCACGTCCTCCATCGGGCAGGCGCCCGCGAGCTGTGTGCGGATCACGTCCCGCGCCTGACCCAGCAGCAAGAGCGTCTTCACCCGCGCAGCCGCCAACGGCCGCAGCGGCGCGAAATCGCTCCCCTTGTCCTTTCCGCCCGCGATCAGGATCACCCCGCCGGCGTAGCTTTCCAGGGATTTGACCACCGCACCGACGTTGGTGCCCTTGGAGTCGTTCACGTATCGGACGCCGTCCGCTTCAGCGACCAGTTCCAGCCGGTGCGGCAGGCCCGGAAAACGCCTGAGGGCGTCCCCGATGGCTGCGGCCGGCGCCCCGATGACCGCCGCGGCGGCGGCGGCGGCCAGGCTGTTCTCGAGATTGTGCAGTCCCTGGATGCGGATCTCCGGAACGCGGCAGGCCGTTTCCGTGCGCCCTTCCCGCCGGACGACGAGGCGCCCGTCGCGAACGAACGCGCCGTCCCCCACCGTCCGGGTCCGGCTGAAGAGGCGCGGCTGCGACCGGAGGCCGCGAGCCCACTCCAGGGTGGGAGAATCGTCTGCGTTCAGGACGGCGAAGTCCTCCGGCGTCTGGTTCAGGAAGATCCGGGCCTTGGCGGCGTAGTAGTCCGCCAGGTTCGCGTACCGGTCCAGATGGTCCGGCGCCAGGTTGAGGAGGACCGCCACGTGCGGCCGGAACGTCACGATCGTCTCCAGCTGGAAGCTCGACAGCTCTGCCACCACCCAGTGCGACGGGCCGAGGGTCGTGACCACCTCGCACAGCGCCGTCCCGATGTTGCCGGCCACGACCACCGGGAATCCCGCCGCCTCCAGCATCGCCCCCAGGAGGCATGTGGTCGTGCTCTTGCCGTTCGTGCCCGTGATTCCCAGGAAGCGGGCGGACGTGAGGCGCGAGGCCAGCTCGACCTCGGCCCACACGGGAATCCCGCGGGACCGAGCCTGGGCCAGGAGGTCCATGTCGGTGGGGACGCCCGGGCTGATCACGATCAGGTCCGCCTCCAGGAATTGTTCGGGGCGATGGCCGCCGGTGGCGAGTCCCACGCCGCGGGCCTCCAGGCCGGCGAGGTCCCCGCGCAGCTGCTCGCGGGGCAACCGGTCGGTCCCCTGCACGCGCGCCCCGCGATCGACCAGAGCGTTGCAGGCCGCCACGCCGCTCCGGGCTAGTCCAACGACGGTCACCCGCTTGCCGCGCAACTCATCCGCGACTAAGTGACTCATGACACGTCTGCGCGAATGACCAAGGACCCATTCCCAATGGCCAATGCAGACCGCCTCGTCGTTTCCCAGTGATCATTCGTCATTGGACAGTGGCCATTGGGCATTGCCCCTCACCGCAGTTTCAGCGTCGTCAGCGCGATGACCTGCAGCACGAACGACACGATCCAGAACCGGACGATGATCTTCGGCTCCGGCAATCCGTTCAGCTCGTAATGGTGATGGATGGGCGCCATGCGGAAGACCCGCTGCCCGGTGCGCTTGTACCAGAACACCTGGATGATCACCGACAGCGCCTCGACGACGAAGCACCCGCCGGCCACGACCAGGACGAGTTCGTTCTTCGTGATGAGGGCCACGGTGGCGAGCGCTCCGCCTAGCGCCAGCGACCCGGTATCGCCCATGAACACCTGGGCCGGGTGGGCGTTGTACCAGAGGAATCCCAGGCTGGCACCCACCAGAGCCGCCGCGAAGACGGGAAGCTCGCTCGCGCCCCGCACGAAGATGACTTGCAGGTAATGCGCCATGACGGCGTTGCCAGCCACGTAGGCCAGGAGGGTGAACGTCGCAGCGGCCATCAGCGTGGGAACGATGGCCAGCCCGTCCAGGCCGTCGGTCAGATTGACCGCATTGGAGCATCCCACGATGACCACCATGGCGAAGGCGATGTAGGCGAGACCCAGCTCCGGCATCCACCGCTTCAGGAAGGGGATCGCCAGCTTGGTGGTGAAGGCGTCGACGGGGAACAGACACAGGTACGCTCCCACCGCGAGGCCGATCCCCACCTGCCAGGCGAACTTTTGCCGGGGGCGCAGTCCCACGCTGGTGCCCCGCCTGATCTTCAAGTAGTCGTCCGCGAATCCCACGGCCCCCAGGGCCAGCGTCGTGAGCAGGGCCAGCCAGATGAACCGGTTGTTGAGCTGAGCCCACAGCAGCGTGGAGGCCGTCACCGCCAGGAGGATCAGCACGCCCCCCATGGTCGGCGTCCCTGCCTTCTTGAGGTGACTCTGCGGACCGTCGTCCCGCACCACCTGCTTCGCCCGCATGGCCGCCAATTTGTCGATGATCCGCGGCCCCAGCAGCAGCGTGAGGGCGAGCGCCGTCAGGAACGCCCCCGCCGTCCGGAAGGTAACGTAGCGGAAGACGTTGAGGGCCCCGATGGACTTTGCCAGGGGAAACAGGATATGGTACAGCACGCGCCGCCTACTTTCCGGGAGTCATGAGGTGCTTCCGATCCACGAGCCCCGCCCCCTCGCGGGACTCGAAGCGCGTCCGCGTCTTCTCCTCGTGCGCCTCGACGGCCAAGGCCAGGAGGCGGCGCACCAGCGCCGCTGGGGCGATGCCGCTGGCTTCCCAGAGACGCAGGCAGAGCGATCCGGGCAGCGTGTTGACCTCGTTCACGAAGAGCTGCATCGTCGGCCGATCCACGAGAAAGTCCACCCGGGCGATCCCGCGCGCGTCCAGCGCCGCGAACGTGGCCAGGGCCAGCGCCTTGGCGCGGCGCGCCAGGTCCTCCGGGATCCGGGCCGGAATGTGGCTGGGGGCGAGGTCGGCCTCCGCGGCGTCCGGCCGCTTGAGGTACTTGTCCTCGAAGCTGACGATCCCCGCGGACTGCGTCAGCTCCTCGCATTCGGAGACGACCGGCTCGTGATTCCCCAGCACGGCGCACTGGACCTCGATGCGGTCGTCCAGCGCCTTCTCCGCCAGGATGCGCGCGCTGAATTGGATCGCCTGCGCCACGGCCCGCACCAGCTCCTGCGCGTTGGCGGCCCGGGCGATCCCGACACTGGAGCCCGCCACCGCCGGTTTGACCACCAGCGGATACCCGACGCGCGACTCCGCCTCGCGGATGGCGGCGGGCTGGTCGGCCAGCCACTGACGGCGGCTGAACCAGGCGGCCTCCACCGTGGGGAGACCCGCCCCGCGGAAGATCAGCTTCGAGAGGATCTTGTCCATTCCGGTCGCCGAGGCGGCGACGCTCGGGCCCACATACGGGATGTCGGCCAGCTCGAACAGCCCCTGCAGCGTGCCGTCTTCTCCATGCGTGCCGTGGATGACGGGGAAGGCGATGTCCAGCGCGGGTCCCAGCGCCTTCTTGAACCACGAGGCGCGCTCCGGGTTGCCGGTCAACCCCCGCACGGTCGGATCGGGCGCCAGGCACTGCTGGACGGCATCGTCGCCGCCCCGCTGCAGGCTCTCGAGCTGCGCCTTGTACTGTTCCTGCAGCGCCTTGCGGCGGGAGGGCTCCCGACAGGCGCGGCCCTCGGCCTCGGTCGTCAGCAGCCGTTCCACCGCCGGCCCGGTGAGCCAGGCGCCGGCCTTGCTCAGATAGATGGGAAGCGTCTCGTATTCGCCCTGGAGCTGGCGGAGGGCTTCGTAGGCCTTGCTGGCGGTGGTGATGGAGATCTCGTGCTCGACCGACCGACTGCCGAAGATCAACCCCACGCGTTTCATCATGCGACCTCGAGATAGGTGTCCGGAAGACGGTTCTCGTACAGCAGGATGTCCCCGGGCCGGACAATCCCCGCCAGGAGATCTGTCACCTCGTGAGCCTGCCGGGCGGTGAGCACCTTCTCCGCCGGAAATCCGCGCGCCGCCAATCCCTGGCGGATCGGCCGGGTCTGGTCCGGGCCCACCAGGACGACGTAATCGCAAACCGACGCCGCCTTCTCGCCGAAGCGCCGGTTCTCTTCCGCCTCGATCGACCCTAATTCGACCATGCCGGGCGTGATCAGGATGCGGGACCCGCCCGCGAACTGGGCCAGGACCTCCAGCGCCATCTCCGCCCCTCTGGGGTTCGCGTTGGCCACGTCCAGGATACGGATGACCCCGCCCTCCTCGTGGATCTCCAGCCGGCGGGGCGCCGGGACGAGGGCCGCCACGGCCGGCTTCATGGCCGGGAGCGGCACGCCCCACTCCAGCGCCGCCGCGATGCCGGCGAGCACGTTGGAAAGGTTCCAGCGTCCGAGGAGCCTGGTTTCGAAGGCTTCCGTCTGTCCGTCGGCCGTGACGACCCGAAACCGGCTCCCGCGCGCGCCCACCGCGATCTCCGTCCCCCGCACGGCGAGATCCGGGACGTCCTCGCCCATGCCGTAGAGCACGACTCGCTTCCCCTCCGTCCGTGCGCGCTCCGCCAACCGGAGGCACACCAGGTCGTCGGCGTTGACCACGGCGGGAGCCCCCGCCGGCAGAGCGGCGATCAATTCGTATTTCGCCTCGGCGATCCGCTCCGGGCTGCCGAACCGTTCCAGGTGCTGCACCCCCACGGCAGTCAGAATGCCCAGCGACGGGTGGACGATGTCGCACACCTCGCGAATCTCCCCCGGCCCGTAGGCGGACATCTCCACGACGAAGACCTCGTGCTGGTCCTGCAGCTCTTCCCGGATCACTCGGGTGATCCCCATGGTGGTGTTGACGCCGGCGGGCGTCTTCAGAACGCGGTAGCGGGCTGCCAGCAGATCGGCCACGACATACTTCGTGCTGGTCTTCCCGTAGCTCCCCGTGATCCCCAGCACCCGCCCCCGGTACCCCCGCATGCGCCGCGAGGCCTCGGCCAGGAATCTCCGCGCGAAGATCCGTTCCAGCGGAGCCACGGCGCGCGCGGCCAGGCCGACGATGGTGGGCGTGAGCAGGCCGACGAAGGCCAGACCGCCGATGCCGCCGGCCAGATACCGTGATGCGGCATGCGGCGCCGGGAGAAGCTGCCCGACCGTGTTGGCGGCCCAGGCCACCAGGAACCCGCCCAGACCGAGCGCCACGGCCGCGACACGAGCCACGCGCGCGGTCCAGTGCAGGCGCTGGCTCACCTGGAGCGACTGGTGGCGAGATTGGATGATGTGCCCGGTCAAGAGCCAGACGATCACCGATCCCAGCCAGTGCTGTCCCGCCAGCGCCAGCGCCACGGCCGTCGCGACCGTCAACGCCTGCAGGGCGCACTCGCGGCCGGGAACCAGCAGGCGCCGATGGCTCACGACCCACGCGCGGAAGCGGTCCGGCTTGTATCGCTCGACCTGGAGGATATAGAGGCAGTCCAGGCCGCGCGAAACGACCACCGCCCCGTACGGCAGCAAGAGCTTGGCCGCCCTGCCGAGCCACGCCATCAACGCCCCTCTCCCGCGGCGGTCGCCGCCCAACTCTCAGCCCGCAGAAACTCTTGCACCGCTCGGCAGAAGGCCTCCGGCGCGTCCTGGAACGGGAAATGGCCCGCGCCGGCGAACACGTTCAGGCGTGCCCTGGGAATCCGCGCGGCCATGACCTCCATGGCCGGCCGCCGCACCTCTTGATCCTGGTCGCCCCACAGGAGAAGGGTCGGCGCCTGGACCAGCGCCAAGGCGGGCGCCAGGTCCTCATTCACCACCTTGACGAGCGTCGGCCGGAGCCGTCCTGCCGCCAGGTAGTCTCGGGACCCCACCTTCGCCTGCCAGCGCGACAGCAGCCGACTTCCCACCCCCTCCAGCCCGGGCAGCATCACTAAGCGTCGGAGCGCCTTGGCAGTCGCCACGCGCGCGTAGTAGCGCGGCCCTCGCCTGGGCCGGACACCGGCGCTCGCCACGAGGATCAGGCGGCCGACTCGCTCCGGATGACGCGAGGCCAGCTGGATGGCGATCCGGCCGCCGAAGGAGTGTCCCAGCAGCGCGGCCTTCGCGATCCGGACCTCGTCCAGAAGCTGCCGGACGTGATCGGCATAGTCGGCGGTCCCCCAGGCGACCGACGGGGCGTGACTCCACCCGAAGCCTGGCAGATCCACCGACATCACCCGAAAGGTGGGCGCCAGGCAAGCGGCGACCCCGGCCAGGCTTTGGCTCGACGCACCCCAGCCGTGCAGCAGGACGACGGGGTCGCCCTCCCCCTCCAACTGGTAGAAGGTTTCCAATCCGTTGATCCGGATCAACACGGAAACGCCCCATCAGGGGCCGCCGGATGCAGGGCTGCTCCCGGACGCCCCATAGCCTAGGGCCGTCAGCGCCTCGCGTGCCACCACTCGGTCGTCGAAGGGGATCGTGCGGTCGCGGAGGATCTGGTAGGTTTCGTGCCCCTTGCCAGCGATCACCACCAAATCGCCGCCCCGCGCGCTTGCCAAGGCGGCACCGATGGCCTCGCGTCGATCCGGGATTGTAGCATGACCTTTCGTGTTGGCGAACGTCTTTTTGAGGCCGACTTCGATTTCCTCGAGGATGGCTCGCGGGTCCTCGCTGCGCGGGTTGTCCGAGGTCGCGAAGACGGCATCCGCCAGCCGGGCCGCTGCCTCCCCCATGCGCGGGCGCTTTCCGCGATCCCGGTCCCCCCCGCAGCCGAAGACGACGATGAGGCGGCCGCGGGCGTACTCACGCGCAAACGTCAGGACCCGCTCCAGCGCATCGGGCGTGTGCGCATAATCCACCACGACGCCGAACGGCTGACCCGCCTCCACCTTTTCGAAACGGCCCGGCACCGCGGTGAGATTTGTGATCCCGGCCTGCACCACCTGGCAGGGGACCCCCAGGTGCAGACACGCGCCGGCGGCGCCGAGGATGTTGGCCAGGTTGTGGCGACCCACCAGCGCCGACATCACGTCGAACGGCCCCCACGGAGACGTCACCGCGGCACGGATGCCGGCCAGGTCGAATTGCGCCGCGCGGACTGCCACGTCGGCGCCGGGCCCGAGACTGAAGCGAATGACCCGGCCCCGCGTCCGCTGCGCCATGAACTCGGCCCACGGATCGTCGGCATTCAGGACCGCGGCCGCTACCCCGGGTTTCACCCGGTCTCGGCCCAGATCCTGGAAGAGCCGAACCTTGGCCTCGGCGTATCGCTCCATGGTCCCGTGGAAGTCCAGATGGTCCTGCGTGAGGTTGGTGAAGACGGCGACATCGAACTCGCACGCCGCCACGCGGTGGAGCACCAGGGAGTGGGACGAGACTTCCATCGTCGCCCCCCACGCCCCCATGTCGCGCATCCGCGCCAGGAGGCGTTGGAGGTCGCTGGACTCGGGCGTGGTCCGCTCTCCGGGAAAGGTCGTGGCCCCGCAGCGATACTCGATCGTCCCGAGGAGGCCGACGCGACGCCCCGCCGCGCGCAGGATGGCCTCCACGAGGTAGGCGGTGGTGGTCTTGCCGTTGGTGCCGGTGATCCCGATGAGTCGAAGCTGCCGGCTGGGATGTCCGAAGAAGCGGGCGGCCAGGCGCGCCAGGGCCGAGCGGGTGTCGGCAACCCGGACCACGGTGACGCCGGGCGGAATGGTCACTCGGGCCGGGTCGTACTCGACGACGATGGCCGTCGCCCCGCGGCGCACCGCCTCGCCGATGAAGGCGTGGCCGTCCTGCTTGAAGCCGCGGATGCATACGAACAGCGAGCCGTGGGCCGCCGAACGCGAATCATGGCCGATGCCGGTGATGTCGATGTCGGTGGAGCCGGCTACCTGCGCTCCGGGTACCTCGGAGAGGAGCTCGCGTAACCGCATCCGTACCCCCTGGCAATTCGGCAATCAGGCAACTGGGCAATTTGGGATTCCGTCACCAAGTCGCCGAATCGCCCAATTGCCAGATGGCCATACTCATCCGGGCGGGCGCCAAGTTGCCAAATCGCCCAATTGCCAAATCGCCATCTCTTAACCCGCCCGCACCAGCCGCACATCCCGCGACGGCGACGGTGGTACCTTCAGGTATTTGACGGCATCCCGGGCAATCTCGCGGAAGGTCGGCGCCGCGATGGAACCGCCCCAGCGCAGCGTCTCCGGCTCGTCGATCATCACCAGGATCACCAGGCGCGGCGCCTCCGCCGGGATCGCCCCGACGAACGAGGCTACGATTTTCCGGTGCGAGTACCGCCCCGTGGCCGGATCCACCTTCTGGGCCGTCCCCGTTTTGCCCGCAACGGTGTACCCCGGCACTGCCGCCTCTTTTCCAGTGCCCTCCTCCACGACACTGGTCAGCATCTCCAGGAGGGTCCGCGCCGTTGGCTCAGAGATGACCCGGCGCACCACGGCCGGCTCCACGTTGCGCGCGACGGCCCCATCCTGCGTGCGGAGGCTCCGCACGACGTGGGGGCGCAGCAGGCTTCCCCCGTTGGCAACGGCAGCGAACGCGGTGGCGAACTGGATCGCCGTCACCGAAACTTCCTGTCCCAGCGACAGCACGGGCAGCGAGAGGGCCGACCAGCCTTTGGGCCGCCGGATCAGGCCCGGCGTCTCGCCGGGCAAATCCACGCCGGTCAGGTTGCCGAAGCCGAAGGCGCTCATGTAGTGGTAGTAGAGGCTCTTTCCGAGCTTCTGCCCCAGCTTGATGGCGCCCACGTTGCTCGATTGGGCCAGGACCTCCCGGACGGTGAGCCAGCCGTACTTACCGTGATCCCGGATGGTGACACCGCTCACCTCGATCGACCCGTTCTCGCCGTACACCAGGTCCGTCGGGCTGACGACGCCTTCCTCAATGGCGCCGGCGGCCAGGATCACTTTGAAGACCGAGCCGGGTTCCACGTAATCGGCGGCCGCGCGGTTCCGCTTCGCGGCGCTGCTGGCCGCCTTGTAATGGTTGGGATCGAACGTCGGCTGATTGGCCAGGGCCAGGATCTCGCCGCTGACGGGGTCCAAGATCACGGCCGTCCCCGCCTTGGCGCCGGAGCGCTCCACGGCCCGTGCGAGCTCGCGCTCCGTGACGTACTGCAGGACCTCGTCGATGGTCAGGTACAGGTCAAAGATGGGCGTCTTCGGCTCCGGCTCTTCCTGGCGAAAGACCAGCCGACCCAGGGCGTCTTGCTGCGCGCTCACGAATTGCGGCTTCCCCCCGAGAAGGTCGTCGTACAGATGCTCGACCCCCTCCAAGCCCCGGTCGTCCAGCCCCACCATCCCCAACACGTGCGACGCCAGGTCCTGGCGAGGATAGTACCGCCGGCTTTCCGGAACCAGGCCAATGCCTTTGAGACCGAGATCGCTGATCGCCTCGGCCTGGCGCGGCTCCAGCTGGCGCTGCAACCAGACGAAGGTTTTGTCCGCGCTCAGGCGCGCCTGGAGTTCCCTGGCCGGCTGGCCCAAGATGGGCGCCAGGGCGCGCGCCGTCTCCCTTGGATTGGCGATGGCGGTTGGTTGTGCGAAAACGGAGGAGACGCGCAGGCTGACTGCCAGCTCCCGCCCGGCCCGATCGAAGATCGTCCCACGTCGGGAAACCAGCGGCACGAGGCGTTTGTATTGCCGCTCGGCCCCCTCCGCCAAGCGACGCCCATGTCGAATCTGGATGGTGAAGAGCTTGGCGGAAATGCCGCCGAGACCGAGCAGGAGGACGAGGAAGATCGCCAGGATGCGGACCTTCATGTTCTCTGGCTCCTCTCAGCCTCCGGAAGACACACGCCTGGGATCGGATTGCTCGAAAACCTGCTGCTGCGTGCCGGCCCGCCCGACGGCTCCCGCGCTCCTGCCGAAATTCATGACCGGCGGGCGGCATCCCGCCAGGATGCTATTGAATCGTCGACTCGGGGATCAAGACCACCTGCCCCGGCTTCGGCGTCACCATGCCCAGGCGGGTGCGCGCAATCTCCTCCACGCGCCGGAGCGACCGAAGCTGGCCCGCCTCCAACCGCAGGGCCTTGTTCTCCTGCACGAGGCCGGCGTGCACTGCGCGCAATCGTTCGATCGCGTACCCTTGGCGCACCACGTGGATGTGCTGCCAGACGTGGAACAGTGCGCCGGCCAGGATCACGAGGCACAGCCCCACGATCGAGAAGGAGTTGAGCCACTGCCACCAGGTCCAACGGGCCCGCGACCGCGGCCGCGCCAGTGCGCGGACTCCCGCCCCCGCAGTTCCGATCGCAGGCGACATCTGGTGGGGCATCTCAGGCTGCCTCCCGGGCGGCCGGCAGCCGCTCCACGGCTCGGAGCTTCGCGCTTCGCGACCGCGGGTTCGCGGATAGCTCTGCCTCCCCCGGCGTGACCGGCCGCTTCGTCAGCACGCGCACGCCTCCCTCCGCCTCCAGGCGGCGCCAGGTCTGTTTCACGATCCGGTCCTCCAGAGAGTGAAAGCTGATGACGACGCTGCGGCCTCCGGGTGCAAGGAGGCGTGTCGCGTCCTCCAACGCCGGCCCCAAGCCGACGAGTTCCCGGTTGACCGCGATGCGGATGGCCTGGAATGTCCGTGTGGCTGGGTGAATGTGGCGCGGCCACAACCGCCGGGGGATGGATCGTGCCACGACGGCCGCGAGATCCGCCGTGGTTGCAAGGGGTCGCTCGTGCCGCGCCGTGACGATGCCCCGCGCAATCCGGCGGGACCACCGCTCTTCTCCCCACTCGAAAATGAGATCTGCCAGTTCTCGCTCGGACGAGCGATCGAGGAGTTCTGCCGCCGTCGCCCCCGTGCCACGATCCATCCGCATGTCCAGCGGCCCCGACTGCGTGAAGGAAAATCCCCGGTCGGCCGCGTCCAGCTGCAGCGACGAGGCCCCGAGGTCGAAAAGAACTCCGTCGAACGGGCCGGCCGATCCGACCAGTTCAACCAATGCCTCGTACCGGCCGTGGCGCAAGACGAGCCGATCACCGAAAGCGGCCAGCCGCTGCCCGGTCAGCGCCAGAGCCTCGGCGTCGCGGTCGAGCCCGAGCACCCTGCCGCTCGGCGCGGACGCTCGGAGGATCGCCTCCGTGTGTCCGCCCAGCCCGACCGTCGCATCCAGATAGCGGCCGGCCGGCCGGGGACGGAGCAGCGCGATCGCCTCCTCTTGCAGGACCGGGACATGCGCGCTCACGACTCCCCGCTGCGTGTCGTCGCCGACGGCTGGGGCGCGGCAGCGAATCCCTGGCTAGGCCGCCAGCGACGCCAGAGCCTCCGAGTCGGCACCCACCAGACCCTGCAAGGCGGCCGGGACCGACTCGAAGATCTGAAAAAGCGAATGCACCCGGAGCTCCCGGAGCCGCGCCGCGAGGTCGTCGTTCAGATGCGCGAGAGCCAGCGTGCCGCTCAACTCGCGGGCGCGACACAATCGCTCCACCAGGACGCCGAGGCTCATGGCCTCCAACCGTTGGACTCCACGGCAGTCCACGATCAGTGTTCGACACCCGTCGCGCAGGAGGCTGCCGATCGTGTTCTTCATTTCCACCATGGTGCGGATCCCAAGGTCGCCCTGGGGGTCGAGCACCGCGACCCGATGTGGTTCCGACCAGCGGACCTGCATGTCGTTCCTCCTAAAGATAGGCGATGCGCCGAACCCGGTCCCACTCGCGGCCCACCTTCAGTGGAGGCAGCAGGGGGCGCGGCTCCCGAGCCCAGCGCGGCTCCAACACCGTTGCCGTGTCCTTCTGCGGCGCCGGCTCGGATTTGGCGGTCTCGCGTGTCCGGCGTCTGTCGCGTGGCTCTGTCATGGCTCCCCCTTTGTGCCTGCGCGGCACGCGTCGCGTCGTCCCGTGAGCATCACGCCTCGTTCCGTGCGACGAGGCGTCTGGTCTGAATCAGATCCCCAGCTCGCCCAGCTTCGCCGAAAGCTCCTCGGGCGACGGAGCGGAGGACACCTTCGCCTCCCAGCGCGCCTTGTCCCAGATTTCGATCGTGTCCATGACCCCGATGATGATAACCTCGCGGGCGATGCCGGACCGTTGCCGCAGACCCTGCGGAATGAGGATGCGCCCCTGGGAATCCATCGCGACATCTTCGGCGGAGGAGTACACGAAACGGAGGAAGTCGCGCTGTTCCCGTTTGAACTTCGGATTCGCGCGGAGGCGCTCTTCGAGGGCGCGCCACTCCGTGAGTGGATATGCTGTGAGAAAGGAATCCGAACCGGTGAGGACGAGGGTCTTCTCCTCGCGAAGCACCTCGCGGAACTTCGCCGGGATGCTCAGCCGGCCCTTCTCGTCAATCGCATGCTCGAACTGGCCGCGAAACATCGGGCCTCACCTCGACACCACTCTATGGGAAAAATTTGGGATGCCACAACACTTCATCCCACTTTCCCCCACCTTGTTGCGCACAATATACTGACCGAAAACTAGCTGTCAAGAAAATTTCGTGAGGTTTTTTGATGGTTTAATGCTGGTGGGCGTTGTCTGACGTTCTCGCCTACTAGTCCTTGCGCTCGCTACTTCATCCCACCCAAGGGCTGGAGTCCCGACGGTACTCCTGAGACGATTCCGATTGGTCCACAAGTTCCAGGCGGCGCACGATGCTCCGCGGCGGCAAGAGGGTTCCCGGCGTGGTTACGGCGTTCGCCCCGATGCGGGAGTCGTCCCCGACCAGGGCGCCGAATCTCTCCACACCCGTCGAGACCAGTCGGCCGCCGGCCAACACGGAGATCCGCTTGTCCTCCCGCTCGTTGAGCCGGTTCGCCAGCACGGCGCCCGCTTCCAGATTGACTCTCGCCCCGATCAGAGAGTTCCCGACGTAGTTGAGATGCGCCAGGGCGCTTCCTCGAAAGACGAAGCTCGCCTTGACCTCGCAGGATGGGCCGACTCGAACGTCGCGATCCAGAAACACGCCGTCGCGCAGATACGCGTGCGCGCCCACCACGCAGCCGTCCGAGACGACGGCGGGTGCCCGAACCACCGCGCCGGCTTCCACGACCGCCGCGCGATGCACGGCGACCTCCCCGACCACCGCGAATTCCGAGCCCAGCGTCCGCAGTACGGCGCGCACCACCTCCACGGCATGCACGCACATGTCCCACGGAGTCGCGTAGTCGGTCAACGGAGGGCACCGCACGAACGCATCCGCGATGTAGGCTGGGACGGAGAGGATCCGCTCGGACATCGAGACCCCGGCTATGCGCCTGCGTGGCTGCGGGTGATCGCGGCAGGCCGCATTCGAGTCATGCGTCCAGCCCAATGTTGTCGATGAGGCGGACGGCGCCGAAGCGAGCCGCCACCAGCGCGACGGCCCGCTCGGAGATGCGCGTCAGTGGTTCGAGGGTGTCGGGATCGCAAACCGCCACGTAGTCGACGACGGCCAGAGGGACGCCTCGGATCCGAGCCTCGATGTCGCCGCGAAGTTTTTCGGCATCGCGTTCGCCGCTCCGGACGGCAGCCCGCGCGGCAACGAGGGCCTGCGACAGGACCAGGGCCTGACGCCGCGCCTCCGGGCTCAGGAGCACATTTCTCGAACTCAGCGCCAAGCCGTCCGCCTCGCGCACGGTCGGCAAAACGACGACCTCGAAACCCAGGTTCAGGTCGGCCACGAGCCGCCGGATGACCAGGGACTGCTGGTAATCCTTCTGCCCGAAGTAGGCGCGATGCGGCCGGCACACCGCGAACAGCTTGGCGCACACGGTGGCCACGCCCCGGAAGTGTCCGGGACGGGTGGCCCCTTCCCAGCGGTTCGTGAGGCCCTCCACGGTCACGTAGGTCGCGTATCCGCTCGGGTACATCTCGTCCGCCGCGGGGTGGAAGATCGCGTCCGCGCCCGCCGCACGTGCCAGGTCCGCGTCGCGATCGAAATCTCGGGGATACCGCGCGAGGTCGTCCTGCCGGTCGAACTGCTTGGGATTCACGAAGAGCGTCATCACCGCCACGTCGTTGTCCGCCCGGCAGCGTCGAATCAGACTCAGGTGGCCTTCGTGGAGGGCGCCCATGGTGGGCACGAGCCCGATGGATCGTCCCGCCCGGCGCATCTCCTCGACGTACTGCTGCATGGCTTTCGGTTCGTGAATGATCTGCATGGCGATGTTCGCTCGAAACACGATGGGGCGTAGCGGGCCAATAACCCACCGCGGTCGCCGAATCCGCGACGGCCGATGGCGGCGTGCCTGACTTGGCCCGTGGCGCTCAGCCGCGTGCACGCGGCACGTAGTAGTGCGTGCCCGCTCTGGCCACTCGCACCGTCTTGACGAGATCGTCGAAGTCGGTCGGCCGGTTCACAAAATCGATGTCGCTGGTGTTCACCACCAGGAGCGGCGACGCCGTGTAGTGGAAGAAGAAGTGCGTGTACGCGGCGTTCAGCTCCTCCAGGTACTCCCGATTGATCTCCCGCTCGTACGGTTTCCCGCGCACGCCGATCCGGTGGAGCAGCGTGTCGGTGCTGGCCTGCAAGAAAATGACGAGGTCCGGCAGCGGCACCTGAACCTGCAGCAGCGCGTGAATACGCTCGTAGAGGGCGAGCTCGTGATCCTCCAAAGTGAGGTACGCGAAGATCTTGTCCTTGGCGAACAGGTAATCGGCGATGAGGGTCTGGCGGAACAGGTCCCACTGCGCCAGCTCCTGCTGCTGCCGGAACCGGTTGAGGAGAAACCAGAGCTGCGTCTGGAAGGCATACCGCCGCGCGTCCTTGTAGAACGGGGCCAGGAACGGGTTGTCGTCGGCCGTCTCCAGGAGCCTCCGCGCCCCCAGGCTGTCCGACAGGCGATCCGCCAGGCTGGTCTTGCCGACCCCGATCGGACCTTCCACCACGATGTAGCGAGGCGGATTCCCGGTCTCTCTCATGGCGCGTCGCTCGCTGGGCGGGGCGCCGCCGCGGCGTCAAGTCCCCGCAGCATGTCCGCCGCCGACAGGTTGAGAATGGGGTGACGGACGTTGGGTGCCAGGGCGACCAGCGGCTCCAGGACGAACCGGCGCTGCGCCAGGCGGGGGTGCGGGATGTCCAAGCCGTTCTCCCGCACGATACGATCGCCGTAGAGCAGGATGTCCAGGTCCATGGTCCGGGCCATCCCGGGCCGATGACCGGGCGGTCGCCCGAGTGCATCCTCGATCGTCCGGAGTGCGCGCAGCAGGTCGAGGGGCGAGAGCGCCGTGGCCAGTTCCGCCACGGCGTTCAGGAAGGGGCCGCCGGCGACCCCTTCGGCGGGCTCCGTTTCCAGGAGCGGAGAGATGCGGAGCAACTCCGTCTCGGGAAGACGCGCGAGACGCGCCAGTGCCTCGGCGCAGTGCGCCCGGCGGTCGCCCACATTCGACCCCATCCCGATGAACGCGCGGAGCTTCACGGGCGCGTGACCTCGACGCTGACCCCGGCCAGCACTCCCGGCAGGGCGGGCGCCGGCTTGGTCGCGCGCACGGTGACCTCTCGGATCGGAAACCGCTCCAGAATGGCCGAGGCGATGCGCGTCGCCAGCGTCTCCAGCAGCTTGAATTTTTGGCGCGTGCCGATCTCCAGCACGACCGCGTGCACCTGGCCGTAATCGACGGCCGCCGACACGTCGTCTTCCGAGGCGGCGCCGGAGACGTCCAAGCGCAGCTCCACATCGACGAGAAAGCGCTGGCCGAGCCGGCGCTCCTCATCGTACACGCCGTGGTAGCCGTAGAACTGGATTCCCTGCAGGAGAATGCGGTCAGCCATGGCTGAACGGCGTTCGACCCTTTGACAGCTCGGCGGTCCCATCGTCCTGCCGAACCGCCGTACCGCCGAACGTTTGTGTCTAGGAAGTTGCTGAAAAACTCACTGTTGCTCAGGCTGCTCAAAAAGGTCCAGTTGCAAGGCGGCGCGCGATGCGAGGTGCGAGGCGTACTTAGCACGTACGTCGCAGCGCCGCGCGAGCGAGCCAACGCAGCAGATGGGCCTTTTTCACCGCCTGCTAGCCGCCGCGGATGCCCAGCTTCCGGATCCGATCCATGGCCTCGCGGATGCGCTCCACGTTGACGGTGAAGGCGGCTCGCACAAACCCTTCGCCGGAGGCGCCGAACCCGTTCCCGGGCGTCACTACGACGCCGGCCTTGACCAGGAGATCCACGCAGAAGCTGCTGGAAGTGAACCCTCGGGGCACCGGTACCCACGCGTAGAACGTCGCCCTCGGCGCCGCGACGGCGAACCCCATGTCGCGGAGCGAGGCGATGAGGACGTCCCGCCGCTCCTGCCAGATCCGGCAGTTGTCGGCCACGCACTGCTGCGGGCCCGCGAGCGCCGCGATCCCGGCGTACTGGACAGCCTGAAACACACCGGAGTCCACGTTCTGCTTCACGCGGCCGAGGCCGGCCAGAATCTGCGCGTTCCCCACGGCGAATCCCAGCCGCCACCCGGTCATGTTGTAGGTCTTGGAGACCGAGTGGAATTCGACCGCGACGTCCTTGGCGCCCTCGACGTTCAGAATGCTCTCGGGCCGGTACCCGTCGAACGCGATCTCCGAGTACGGCGCGTCGTGAGCCAGGATCAGCTGGTGTTGCCGGGCGAAGGCCACCGCGTCCGCCAGGAACTCGCGCGGCGCCACCGCGCCGGTCGGGTTGTTCGGGTAGTTGAGCCAGAGGATCTTGGCGCGCCTCAGCACCGCGGCGGGGATGCTGCCGAGATCCGGCAGAAAATTGCGCTCGGGGGTCAGCGGCAGGAAGTACGATTCGCCGCCCGCGAAGAGGGTACCGGCCTGGTACACCGGATACGCCGGGTCCGGGACCAGGACGATATCGCCCGGGTTGATGAACGCCAGGGGGAGGTGGCCGATCCCCTCCTTGGATCCGATCAGCGCGAGGACCTCGGTGGCGGGGTCCAGCGCCGCGCCGAAGCGCTGCCGGTACCAATCGGCCGCCGCCTTCCGGAAGCCGAGCATCCCCTCGTACGAGGGATATTGATGATTCTTCGGGTCGGCCGCGCTCTGCGCCAAGGCCTGGATGATGTGCGGCGGTGTGGGGAGGTCCGGGTCTCCGATCCCCAGGCTGATGATGTCCACCCCTTTCTTGACCTGTTCCTGCTTCATCCGGTCCAGCTCGGCAAACAGATACGGGGGAAGTGCGCCTAGTCGATCCGATTGGGTGTAGCTGCTCATCGTGATATGTCCTCTGACGCGTGATCAAGCTTCGGGGTTCAGGGTTCCGGGGTCGAGGTTCCTCGCCACTTTCGCTTCTTCCTGCCTTGTCGCCTCTGCGCCTTTGCGCCTCTGCGTCTCGGCGTCGGCTCGCCCGCCGCCGCTATTTCAGCCCCAGCACGTCCCGCATGTCGTAGAGGCCGGCCGGCTTGCCGACGACCCAGCCCGCCGCCCGCAATGCGCCCTGCACGTAGCTGTCCCGGCTTTGCGACCGCACCGTCACCTCGATGCGTTCCCCGATGCCCCCGAACAGCACGGTGTGCTCCCCGACGATGTCGCCGGCCCGGATGGCGTGGACGCCGATCTCTTTCAGCCCTCGCTCGCCGACCATGCCGTGACGGCCATAGACCCCGACCGCCTTCAAGTCGCGGCCGAGCGCCTCGGCGATGACTTCCGCCATTCGCTCCGCCGTCCCGCTCGGCGCGTCTTTCTTGAAGTGATGATGCGCCTCGATGATCTCGACGTCGTACGCGTCGCCCAGCGTCCGCGCCAGCTGCGCGAGCGTCCCGAACACGGCGTTGACGGCGACGCTCATGCTGGGCGACCGCACGCACGGGATCGTCCGGCAGAACTCCGGAAAGCGAGCGAGGTCCGCCTCGCCGATCCCGGTGGTGCCGATGACCATGGCGACCCCGGCCCGGCTGGCCGCCGCGAGGTTCTGCATGGCGGCCGCGGGCGCGGTGAAGTCCAGCACGACCTGCGCGTCCTTCAGCGCCTTGTCCGGCCCGTCCAGGATGGCGACGCCGAGCGATCCGACGCCGGCGACCGCCCCCGCATCCTGGCCGAGCTGCGGGTGGCCCGGCCGCTCGAAGGCGCCGACCACCTGGAAGTCGGGGTTCTCGTGCAAGAGGGCCACCAAACGTTTCCCCATGCGCCCCGCGGCGCCGGCAACCACGGTTCTAATCACGGCCTTCACCCCCTGTTTCGACAGCGGTCGCCGACAGTGACAGCGAACCACGTCGCCGCTTCATCCCCTGTGGCTGCCCGTGTCGGCGGTAGTGTGCCGCCCCAGCAATTCGTCATGTGAGTCAGGGCCTCAGTGCCGTCCCGAGGACGCTGCGCCCGCGGCCCGGCCGGTGCCGGTCCGGAGGCCGGTGTTCTGTACCGGCCGACCCGGCGCAAGGCCGGGCGGTT
>Ga0316629_10000002_pt1 | contig 54202 bp, 84 predicted proteins | sample OWC_May_M1_C1_D1_FD_207654 | JGI IMG/M metagenome (GOLD analysis project Ga0316629, IMG submission 207654) | Wetland soil microbial communities from Old Woman Creek delta, Ohio, United States - OWC_May_M1_C1_D1_A | ecosystem: Environmental > Terrestrial > Soil > Wetlands | place: USA: Ohio... | reverse complement strand
GAAGTAATTTTGATATTTTCAATATTAAATGTAAAATTACCTGATATTAATTCTAATTTACCTTCATTATTATTTACAATTCTACTATATAAAGTATTAAGACTTCCCGGATCTTCATAAACATTTAATTTTCCTGCAATGAATGAATCAATTATTCTTGCACCATCATAACCGCTCGATTTCATTATGTTGGAAAAAAGATTTATTATTTCACCGCTATTAATTTCAAATTTATCCAATGCAAGATCAGTATTAAATAATTTGAATGATGATCCAAGTAAAACAAAAGGAACGGAATCATCAAAATTATTAGGGGTGATCATATCTGCAAAAAGCCTAGTTGATATTTTTTCCAGTGAACCAATAAAGGAAAATTCAGCTTTAATCGGTTTTCCTGTTTCACCTGTAAATTTCACCATTCCCATTGCACCGCTTATTTTATAAACTATTTGATCCGGTTCGTCATTCTCTTCAGGATATACAACTTCAATAGTTGATGGAATACTGTTATACAAACTATCAGGAAATATTTTAACTCCATTAATAATTGAAATTTTTTTCCATCCGCATGACTCAAGAATATCAAAATAAGAAGGTGCAATTGTCAAATCAGTCATCGTATATAAATTAATTGAGAAATTAATGGCACATAGTCTTTTTCCAGAGATTGAAGGAAAATTAGAGAAGTCACCTGTACAGATATTTTGAAAATAACTCTCTATATTCGGTTGAATTTTTATGTCTGAATTTATTGAATAATGGTAATCACTGGAAGAAAGTGTTTCTTGTTTGTATGGAATTGATTCATGCTTAAATCCTATTGTTGGAATATTAAGTATTTTATAACCTGTATGAATTATTGCAATGACATATTGGTAAGCACCAATAGGAAAAGGAGACGCATAATTTATACCGGAAAAATCAGATGATATAACGGAAGAAGGATCAGTACCCAGTGATTTTATTGTACTGTCTGATTTTGGTTTTAGAAAATTAGGACTATTAATATCTATTGATAACAATTCATTTAAATAATTTACATCTGTAACATTACCTGTACCACCTGAAATTGAATTATTGTCTGTTGCACAGTAATCAACATTTACAGTTGAACCATTATCTTGAAAAGTAACAACACCTGAATTATAGCTAAATGCAAAAACGTTTTTTATAACTACATTTAATACATTTGAAAGAGGAGGTATTAATATAGCGGAAGTATCTTTTGAACAAACAATACAATTGTACATTTTTCTTCTGGGTAAAGAAGGATCATAAGTAGTACCACCAACATTGTTATTGATAATTGATCCATCATAACTTAAGCAATTGCAAATTGTTGCATAATTTTGTCCGTCAGTTCCTAAATGTATAGCACTAACTACTGATGATAGTGTCATTATAAATACACATTTTGATATTATTGATCCATCTGATGTACGTCTTCCGAAATATATACTATTTGAATAACAATTCAGAAATTTTAAATATTCAACTTCGCATAAAGACCAATAGGAATAAGGCGTCAAGAGCAATGCAGGGTAATTATCCGTACAAGTGAGAGTATACCACTGGGATTGATCATTTCTTAATACTTCATTATGACTGCATGTAATTTTTATTTTACTGTCTGAATTTTTAGGTTGATAATAACTTCCACCTGATTCCCAAGTAATATTGGAAATTATATTTAATATGTATTCCTCTTGTGAAGCTAAAGCTTGAATATAGTTCAATGCTAATGCAGGATTTTCAAAATCACCGCCACTACCGATATTATAAGTATGTAATGCCATATTTATCTTGCTGTCTCATAATTTCTTAAACGGCCTTCATTTTTTGCGCGCAAAAGAGCATCACCTAACACTGGAACAAGGCTATCTACTGTAAAACGAGCAGCACTTATATCAAAATTAGATCCGTTTGAAACAGTAATATTAAGATTTATAGGTGTATTTATTGATTGACTATTATTTGCAATACTATTATTTGTAATTTGATTAGGGCGGGAAAGCATGTTGAAAAGGTTCTCTTGTTGTCCCAGTGTTAATATCATTTCCCTTGAATTCAACATTGCAGGAACTTTATCACCTGATGTTTCATTACCGGGAACAATACCACCATATCCATATTTTTGAGAAGCAATTAATGCAATCTGCGAAGCACCCATTGCAATAATAAAAGGTATTTGCCATTTTAAGCCAGGTGCCATCGCTTTTGTAACTGCAAGAGCTGTATTCGCTGTTGCTTGGCCTATGTCAATTACTTTTTGAGTTGCTGATGATGCTTTGCTTGCTCTTGCTAAATTACCTATTATAGCAAAAGAAGCATCAGCCCCAAATTCCATATTTTGTATTTTTTGCTTTGTAAGTTGATCATCCTCTTTTTTCTTTCGGTCATTGTCCTTTCTTTCATCAGCAGTTGATTTATTACGTCTATTCATTTCAGTAACAAAACGTTGATTTAATATATCAACTCTCTTCGCTTCTTCAGTTTCAATAAATGCTGATTCTTCCTGTTGTCTTTTTATTGTTTCGTCAAAAGCTTCCCTTGCCATTCTATCAATTTCATTATCTCTTTTTTGTTGCTTATCAGCCATTGCTTGTTTAAGAGCATCAATTTGAAATTGATAACGTTCAATAATCAAATATCTTTGCTGTTCAGTTAATTGTGTATTATTAAGTTCATCAGATCTTTGTTTTTCAAGGCTTTTTACTTTTCCTTCTTCAGTAAGTTCCCATAATTCCTTTTGCAGTTTTGCAGTTAGTAAATTTGATTGCTTCAAATCACTGAAATATTTTGACATATCATTTTTGAATCGGGCACTTTTACCACCTGAAATTTCAGGATCATTCTTGTATTCTTCAATTCTTGCTTTCGCTCTTGCAACTACTTCAGTGCTATATTGATCTGAACTTGCAAGTATTCTTTGTGCATTTTTATAGTTATATTCCATAAAAGCAACATATTCAGCACCTTTATTTTCAAGTTTACCGGACCAAAAATCACTCTTCATTAATAAACCAATTGATTCCCTTGCTTCACTAACAGATAATTTAAATTTATCCCACAAGTCTTTGGATTCCGCAAGAGCAATAGCTTGACCACCAAAACGTTTATTTACAGAATCAATAATCGAATCAACTTTATTGAGTTCATTACCTGATTCATTTATTTTAATCCCATATCGGGAAAGTATTCCAGTATTTCCTTCAATTGATCGACCTAATAAACGAGCAGTGGAAACAGCATCCATTCCTGTTGCTGCTGCAAAATCAAGTGATGCTTGTGTCAAACTTTTTATCTGCTGTTCATCTTTTGTAAAATAAGAAATTGCAGTTTGAACGGAACGTATTTGTTCGTCATCAATTGTTAATTTTTTCATTAAAGCTTGTGTTTGATCTTCAAGAGCACCTGAAGTATAACCAAGTGATGCTTTAAGCAGTAATTGTGTTTTCTGATATTCTTGAGCGGCATTACGACAATCGAAAAAGAAACGAATTGCCTGCCTTGCTGTTGCAAATCCGAGAAATGATTTTACAAGCAATCCTGTAACTTTATTCAATCCGTCAAATTCATTACTTATTTTTGTAGTACTTTCCTTTGTATTCTTTGATAAATCAGTCATTCCCTGACTTATCTTTTCAAGTTCAGGTGTTATTGAATTTTTTAATCTTGCTTCAAGTTCCATTGCATCAGACATAGTTACTTCCTATTCTGTAATAATTCACTATTAAGAATATTTTCTGCTTGTAAATATCTCGGGCTGACTTCATCAATTGTAGGAAAGGGCGACGACGGATGACTTTGATAAAAGGTAAAACACTTGATAAAGTAATGCACTGAATCAGGTATAAATCGAACGGGACAAGACCAAAACTTTTTAATAGTTTCTTTGTCTTCATCAACCATTGTAGGAGTTGCCATTGTAGATTTACCATTACAACCCCAAACTATCTTGCGGTCTTCATCCTCTATACATGTACTACAGTTAAAATTTTGCCCTGCGCGACCGCTCCAAAGCAGGGCAACTATTTTAAACCTAACATTTCCTCATTTGTCAGCTTTGATTTACTTGTAATAGCTTCACTCAATTCCTCAAGTAATTCTCTTGGTAAAACATCAAAATTAGAAATATTTCCTACTTGAAAAGGAATAACATTTCCATTAATATCGTAATAATTATCCCATTGACGTAAACCTTTCTTTACTACTGCAATAGTATATTCTCCATGCTTGATCTGCACTTGAGCTTTTCCACCATCAACAAAAACTTCCCCTCTCATCATATCAGCATACCGTAAACAATCTTCACCTGAAATAGGAGAAAGAGTAAATCTTGGTTTCAATTCATCCGGTAGATTTCGATATGCAATAGGTACATATACAAAAGTTTCATTTGGCTGAATAGCTGCAAAATTTCTTATCTTATCAAGATATTCCTTTGATATAACAATGTTCTCAATTTTTTTAGTCATTATGATTTACTCCCTTGTAAAATTTCGCATTCGTCATTCCCATTTGTTCCCCGTTTTAATTCAATTTTTAACGGATTAGTTAAATGTCCCTCCCTTACTTCAGGATTGTAAGGAGGTCCTGCAAGTTGAGCAGCAGGAGCGGTAATATAGAAAGGAACTGCACCTCCTATTGTTACTGATAAAGCACCTGTTGTATTATTCTGTTGTGGAGTTAGTAAGTTAAGATCATCAGTTGCTATCATATCAGGATCACAATCACAAGTCATATTTCGATCTATAATCCTTGCGCCATCAAAACCACTTGATTGACTAATATCGGAAAACAAATCAACTGTTTCATTACTATCAATTGAAAATTTACTTGGAAATTGCCATGTTCCAAATAGAGAAAAAGTCACTGCTAAAACCGCTGGGGGAAGGGCTGTGTCCCATGCAGTAGGGGTTATTACTGCAGGATTTGAAAATGTCCCTACACGTACAAGTGAACCAGTAAATTCAAATAAAAGTTTAATAGGTTGGCCTACTTGTGGACTGTCAATCTTCAATTTTCCCATTGCTCCTTTCATTGTCACACATACTTGACGTGGAGTAGTACCTTCTTCAAGGTACAATACTTCAATAGTTGCGGGTACTCTATTGTAAAGAGCATTGGGAGTCAAACTTATTCCAGTGGCACCATGAGCTATCTGTTTCCACCCGCATGAACGTATCATTGCAAAATATTGTGGTGCAGTTGCAACAGTTGAGCCAGGGTATAAATCAACAGAACATGAACAAGTACATTTTCTTTTACCTGAAATCGAAATATCTTTTGAGTAATCTCCTCTTGCAAGTTTTTGAGCATAACTTTCAATATCAGGTGACATCTTTATGTCATATACTCTCTGGTTATAATCTGCAGCAGTAAGTGTTTCCGCAGTATACGGAGTTGTTTCAATTTTAAATCCGAGAACCTTTGTTGCATCCATTAATCGTAACATTTCTACCTCCTGTTAAATCATTAAAGTAGGATCATTTTTTCTTATTGAATAATAAACGTCAAGTTCAACTGAAACTCCACAATTAGGGACCTCCCTTTCTGTTCCCCATATGTCATTTGCAGACCATATACAATTAAATACTGTTCGTGAACCTGTTGCCGGTTTTATATAATAATTTCTACCAAAGTAACGTTGAAAATCTGCAATCGCCTTGTCTTGTGCAAGTGAAGTATCATTTATGTCATAGAGAAAAATATCAAACTGAACAGGTAATAGAATATCAAATATCGGATCATTACCTATATATTTTTCTCCTAATCTCCTCTCTTTATTATAAATGATATTTACAGTAGGGTAAGTTGTCATTTTTTCCATGTTAATAGGAGGATCAAAAACATCAGTATAAGTAAAGTTGTATCCACTTGCTATTGTCATTTCTTTTATACATGATTTTAAAGCCTTTCTCATTTTTGTCCTCACACTTGTTATTGCTTCAGGAACACTAATTTCAATACTTGCTGCTGCAATAGCGGATTGACTCTGTACATTACTCGTAATACTTATATCAATATTAATGTCGGATGTTCCAATAGCACTTTGCGACTGTACTGAACTTGATACATTAATAGTATTACCTATTGTAATATCTACTAATGCAATCGCTGATTGTGCTTGAGTATCACTTGTTATTGAAACATCAAGACCAATAGATACATTACTTAAAGCTGATTGACTTTGAACAGAACTACTTAAAGATATATCAAGATCAACTTCAGCTTCCGATATTGCATTCTGTGACTGTACTGAACTTGATACATTAATAGTATTTGATACATCTATATCTGCTGTTGCAATTGCATTTTGAGCTTGTGCAGAACTATCTATAGTTATATCAAGTTCAATTTCAGATGCACCAACAGCAGATTGAGATTGGACTGCACTACTTAAAGAAACATCAAGCTCAATTTCAGATATACCGATTGCAGATTGACTTTGTACAGCACTTGATACATTAATATCCGATAGTTCATCGGATGATCCAAGTCTCCATAAAATAGGTGATGAAATAATTCTAATTGCCATATTTCAACCTAAAAAATTATTGCTCTATCTCCGTCCGCTGGAGCAGCTTGCATTGTATCAACTGTTAATTTTACATTTGTTGTTACGACGGAACTCGCCGATACCTTTTTAACTTCTCCTGTATTATTCCCTGTAAGAAATTTTATCCAACAATCCTTATACGCATTCGCTGTTGCATCTGTTATTCCAACAACTTCAAAAGCTGTTGTTGTAGGTTCAAAGTCGGTATCTTCAATGGCAATTTCAACTATTCCAGTAGGTTGTATAAGTTCTATTCTCAACGTTGTTTGAACCATACCGGATGCACCTTTTAACATAATGACAATTTGTTTTCGACCATTTACAATAGATGACCAGTCATTATGAAAATGCAACTCATAAAGACCAGGCATATTTGCAGATGAAATCTCTTTTATACGCAAGTGTGCATTACTTGTCGGCGCCTGATAAGTCCCCAAAGTTGTGATATCTTCCAGTGTCAAAGATGCCGCAGCGGAAATACCGGGATACCAATAGTAACCGACAAGTGAACCAGTACTATAAGCAAGTCCTGTTTTACCGGCACCAACTTCTGAAGCAGAATCAAGTATTAATATTGCTCTTATAATACTTGTTTCACCTCTATGTATTCCAATTGAACTTGACATAATTATACTCCATTAAACGATAAGGGTTTTATAATTCCATAATCAATACCTGATATTATTGGTAATATAGTAGTTAATTTAGTTGAGTCATCAGTCCAAGATCCTGCATCTGATCTTGACGTTTTTACAATAGTTTCACCTGAAAAATAATTGGTTAGTACTAATGATTCATATGATGTAGGAAACAAACATTCGTAAAAAGTAATGCTTGTTGTAGTTGTAGGTTTTATTACTAATCTATATGTACTACCTTTTATTACATGTATTTTATCGGCAAAATATACAGTAAAGGGATTTGACGTTACAGCTGCTCTTTCATTTTCACTCATTGATTTTGAATAAGTACTGCCGTCATAATACATTATAATGTCATATGCAGCATCAATATCACTATGTACATATGCTCCAACGACATCATATCCATATTTTGCAGTTATTAAATTTCCCACTTCATCCGGAGTAGTCCCGGTATTAACTGTTAATGCTGTCGAGGAGAATGGAATGGCAGTACAGCCTATCATCAGACCGGTTGTTGATTCAAGTAGTATACAAAGCCTATTCGTTGCTGATGCATCAACAGTTCCAAGATTTGTAAGATGATAATTGCCATTATCATAAAATAAATTGCTACTTACATTAGCAATTCTATAAGACCCTGCAACAAAGTTGTAACTACCTATTTTAATAAATACCCTGTCTCCACTCGAAACAGATAATGGTGACGTCAGTTCAAGTCGTTTCCATCCCGCGGCGGATATTGTCGCAGTTGCATATGCAGAGTTTCCAGATCCCAGGATGTCACCTGGAATCGCCGGTTGTGATGTACTATTTACCGCATTAAGGGACGCAATTACATCCCCTGCCGTAGTTACCGACGTAACGTAAAAATGAATGTATTTAATAGTCAACGACTCATGGATAGTTACCAGTTGAGAACAATATTCTCCTGTATTATCCAATACTGTATAAGACCCAGCTCCGGCAAACCCGAAAATAGACAACCTTCTGTTTGTATTTACCATTCAAACTCCTGATCTAATAATGCATTTTTCATTTGTAAAAGTGTGGTCGCATTATTTTCTACACAATGACAGTGCATTCGTAGAAGTCCTATAATTTGATCAGGTGTATTTTCAACCAGACTATCTATGTCTGCAAGTGTAGAGCTAAATGTTCTTGTAACAGAATCATTTATTAGTAAATCAAAACATACATGACTTCCACCAATCTTGCACATGTGCACATCATTAACTTTTATTTTCATATAATTACCTATAATGAAGCTGTATAAGTTGCTGAATTAACTTTTACATTTTGACCTGTTGTAACAGACGTATTGTCAACAACAAAATCAGAACCTGCAAGACCTGCAGTTCCTGCATATACAGTATTATCATCAGAATCAACTATCTTTCCTTTTGCTATTGTACCATCAGCAGCAGCAGCAACGTTTAAAGGTACTCCCAATAATGTTAAAACCGCTCCTGTTCGTGACCATGCAGGATCTTGTAAAACAATTTCAGCCAAAACAGCATCACCAGAAGTCAATAATACCAATTTTCCATAACTTGAACCTGCATCTGTGGCTACCTTTACAGCTTCCGCAAAAGATGCTCTAATTGTTGCATTATGAGTAATTGCCATAATAAACTCCTTCTCAAATAAGGTTTATATCTTCATTTTTCAGTTTTTCAATAATTGCATTTCTTTTCTTTAAATAATCTTCTTTTTTATTATACTTTAATGACATAGTATTATAATGTAATGCCATTCCAATCATTCCTTTTAAATTAAAAATATCTGTCAATCTATCTGCAGGCACTTCAGTGTAAAAAGGTTCTGTTTGAAATTTACCGACTCCAATTTTCTTTTTCATTGCAGTCATATACATCTTTGCTGATGCATCAATTAACTTTTTATAATAATAAACATCACCTAACACAACATAAGGTTCTGCGTATTCATGACTGTACGATAAAGCAAGTCTGCAATAACTTTCAACATTATTAATATTTTCTTGTTTGAAATTATGTAAAGTTGCATGTGGATTAATACCGCCATATGCATAAAACCAGATCATTTCTAATGCAATTGCATAAAGCATTTCGTAACTTGATTCCATATCATTCAAAATATCATTAAGTAAACTAATTCCTTTATCAAGATTACCTGTAAACATATAATCTCTTCCGAGAAAATACTTAATCTGAATATCAGTTTTATCTCTACTATACTCATGTTCAAGTATTTTTATATTTCTAATTGCACTCGTATATGTAGGTTTATTGGGTAAATGAGTATTGAACATACCGTTTATAACAGCATATTTTACTATTTCAATTCCAGGAAAAATAGTTTCGTGGACTGGTCTTTTCCATTGTATTTTTTTCCTATCAAATACTCTTTCTCTTTTAAACCAGACATCATTATTTCCATTCTCATTGAGAATAATCGTGTATGGCATAAGCCAAATAATAACATCTTTGTATTGTTCATTCTTTATGATTTTAATTGCATCAATCAACTTTTCCTTATATTGTTCGATACATACATCATCAGCATCCAACCACCATATTTTATCTGATTCAGTATTTAATCGAGCACAATCTCTTGCTCCTCCAAAATTACCGAATGGAAAATCTTCACTTTCCCACTGGAAGAAAAACACCTTTTTTGTATATTCAAAAGCAACTCTATTCACTTCTTCATCTTTCGATGTATTTACAATAACAATCTCATCAAAGTTATTTTTTGCATCATATGATTTCAAGCATCGATTTAAAAGATGTGCCTCTCCGGGACCTACAATAATATTTAATGCAAGAGTTGTCATTATAAAGTCCCTTCTCCTGTCTCAATAATTTTTATCAAGTCAACTACTCTTGAATCATAAGAATGATTTTTTCTTACTTCATTATACCCATTTATTGCTATTTCAAGTCTTTCTTTTTCATGTTCCGAATATTTTTTAATCTTGTCAATACACCAATTATATGTATTATATTCAGAGTAACACACATTTTTAAATAACTTAGTTATACCAGGAGTTTCATTTGTTAAAAGTAAACATCCTGCACCCATCATTTCAAAAGTTCTGAAATTAATGTCATCAGCTTCATTTCTGTTCCATCCAATTTTATATGAATAAAGTTCATTTACCATTTTTTCAGCACAAACATTTATTGCAGTATGCAAATTACATTCATTTTTTAATTTATCAATCCACTCTCCTCGATTACTTCTTGATCCGCAAAAACCTAATTGAATAGGTCTATTTTGAAAATTAGTGGGTGTAATTAAATCGGAAGGATAACAGTTAGGAAACCAAAAAGCGTTTATTCCTTTTTCTTTGAATTGACTAACATAAGAATAACTTGATACTAATGCAATATCTATCTTATTATCTAAAATAAATTTTGCATGATTTTCAAAATCCTTATGAGAGTCAATCGACCAAAATATTTTTAATCCTTTGAATTCCTTCACATAATTTATATGTTCAAGGAAATAATTTTGAGTTATAAGTAAAGCATCAAAATGACTAGAAAGCATTTTCCATTTATCATCATCAATTAAATGCAACGTAAGTGTATTTTCTGCATGTGCATTAAAACCGGATCTCCAAAAAGCTCTCTCAAGTCCTCTTGCAATACAAAAATTTTCAACAGGTTGATTAACTGGAATATCCTGTAAAATCAAAAACTTCATACAACTTTCTTTCTATTGTATTCAGCAAACTTATCAATCCATGTTTTTGTACTTGTTTGTTCCTTCACTCTTCTTCTATTTGGTAATGCAAATCCACAATGTTTACAATGCAAATTAAAATATTCAGTACATTTTTCTTCCGTTAAATCATTATAAGTTAAAGCAGCAGGATAATAATTAAATAAACGTGATGCTGCAGCCATTGGTGAACAAGGAAACCAACCAAGGTAGTTAAAGCAAATACCACAATTTTCAGTTTGAAAACATCCTATTGTATATTCTTCTTTTAAGTCTTCAGGGCTTTCGTTTACTGGCACATAATCAATTTGATGTATACCATCTTTTTCAGCAATTCCCAGAGCGATATTATATTCAACACTTATCTTGGAAGTCTTTTCCCTTATTTCATGACAAGAATTATTTGTCAATAACCATAATGTTACATTAGATATTTTTCTGTAATCAACTAATAGTTCTATTATATCAAATATCCAAGGATTTAAAACAGGTTCACCACCATGTAGAGTAATTTGTCCTATCGGATTCCCTGAAGAAATTAAGTCATCAATAAAACCATCTACAATATCAGGAGTCAAATCACCCCGATAAGGAGCTTGTGTACAGAGATTGGAACAGTTATTACATTTAATATTACATCGATATGTCAAACATAGTTCAACTAAATGTAAATTAGATTTAAAATTCAACACAACATTTCCTTTGGGTGATATTGTTCAATGAAATCAAGTTTGCACTCACTCGGCAATGAATTTGTATAATGACAAAAAGCAACTCTATCAAAATCAATGGAAGAATGATAAAATGTATTAAAAATCATCGGTATTTCATTTACATACAGGCTATTTTCTCCAATATATTTATTAATATAATATTGATCACAGGTTCCAAAATTTTCCGGATCATCTTTTCCATATTGAAAAATAGAATCGAACATCTCTTGAAAATGTTTATTGTATGCAAACAAACCGGCATTATATTGAAAATAAGGGAAAGGTGCAGTTGTAATTTTCATCCCTATTCGTGTATATGATTTTGCAAAGTTAAGTTCCCTTAACATTAAAAAATCCATAATATTATACTTAAGATTACATGGTATAATATCCAAATCCTGAACTATAACAAAATCAAGATCAGGAAATACATCGAATGCAATACTTGCCATCCATTTCGGCTTATAATTCTTTGCTTTATCAGATAGTCCTTTTATTTGTCTCAATTCAATTCCAAAATGAGAATAATATTTCTGATTAGCTTTTACAGACAAATCAGCAAAAGGCTGGTTATCAATATTAATTAGTACTGCTGCTGTTTTCATTTATTTCCTTTGACAATAATCTTTCAGCTCTTTCCGGATTCCCTATTAAGTATGTTTCCATATCTCTATCAAAAGAGTCCCTTGTTTCTTTATCAAACCACAATTCCGGATTATCTTTTTCATTGTACTCACGTAATTTTGAAACTATTTTCTTTGCCATTTGTTCAGCAAGTGCAATCATATCCCGAACATCAGAAAATGCATCCCCTTGAACTCTATCATTTATTTGCCGTAAGACCTCACAAATAGTTAACTTTTTATTATTAAAAGTCATAGACATTCTATTTCATCCATCAGTTTATACCATTCATTATACACGTAAGATTTTCTTTCCCTGTTATGTTCCTTCATTTCATTGCTTATACTTAATAATGTTTCTTTATCAAGTCCTAAAATATCATCTCTATCGTGTACATTGTCAAAATAACGAATACATTTCATATTTTCACTATAAAAATCTGCGTTATCAATCCAATGAGAAACACAATTGAAATCAGAGAAATTATTCGGGTCCCACTGGAAGGAATTGCCCATTTGTGATTTTGGTATTCCATTATTTCCCTGTTGTTGCCAGCTCAACTGATGAAGAATAGGTATTTTATCAAGAAACATTTCCATTAAAAATCTTTTTGTCGGAAAGAATAGAGGAATATTTGCTGTATATTGCTCAAATATTGACATAGTTGAAACGTTATAAGGATAATGGATACATCCTTTGTATTCAGAGATATTTTGCCATGCGTGACCAGCTTTCATTGCATCATGCTTGTATATCATTCTCCCTGATTGTTCCTTTACCCTAAAAAATCCGAAGTAAAGAAACATATCGTAAACAGGGTTATAACTCATTCCAGTGTATTCGCAAAGTGAAGGAATATATCTTACAGGTCGATCGATAAAACCTTCAGCATATTTTTTATCATACAAGTTGTTTGCACAAAGAAATATTCTATGTTCATCAACTCCTTTTTGCAAAAATTTATTGAACTCTTCCCATAACGGCAAATTATGCTCACAACAACACTCATAACGAATAGGAATTTGTATAATTATCGGTTTATCGGATGAACGATACAACATAGAGAATATTGGTGGATAGCAACAAATAAAACCGTCGTATTTTTCAAGTTCTTTTTTATATTTACTATAGAAAGAATCGAATTGCTGTTGATTGATAACATTACACCAATTATTGCCATTCAATTCCGGTATATTACCTGTAGGACGACCGATAATAGATGCATGACCGCTTAAGGATATTTCCTTTACAGTATGCCCCAATTGATTAAGAATATATCGAATATCTGCGATAACGGAAATATGCTGATCAATTGAAAAGAAATTCATTCTTTCTCTTTCTTATAAAAGTAAATTGGATGATTGATATACACTTCAGTTTTCAACATTCTTTTTATTCCATTGGAATATATTTGATCTTCACCAAATGATTGTGGTGGAAATCCTATTCTTAAGGCGATTTCTCTTTTTACAGGATTAAGGTGATTAGGCGTTCTGTAAAATGCATCAGGCCCGGTATACCATGATTGAAATTGACGAGAGTGTTTAAATATTCCTTTAATTCCCATATAGTCAATTGTGCCTTCAATACCGACACAATCAGGCTTACTTTCCAATGCCTTCATTATTGATTCGATGTAATCATTGGATATATCATCATCGTCATCAACAAAGCAAATGTATTCCCCTTGTGCTCTGGAAAGAAGGATGTTTCTTTTCTCCCCTATAGTTATTTCTCGATTATCTGATTCAATTAATACTTCAATTTTTGATGCATAAGACAATCTTTGATGAAGTAACTTTTCAAATATAAACCCAAGTTCCTTTTTTCTTTCTTCAAGGGAGCATATAAGAATAGATAATATTATTGAAGAATGTTCCAATGTCCCACTCCATTCTCAATAAGATTTTTTGCACACAATGTTGCATAAGTAGTTGCCAGTTTCATATTTTCTTTTGTACTACATACTTTCTGAATAGGATTCAATCTTTTAAAGGTATCATCCCAAAATTCAGCAGATTGTGCAGAAGAGTGATTATGTTGAATAATGACATCTGAGAGATAATGAATCGTTCCCGTCATCATTCCTACCATTGTCCATATTGCATCAATCATATCGGCATGGAAGTATTCACACATGAAAGGCTTTTTTGTCAATTCAACTATTTCTTTTCTTGCAGTAAATAAATTTACTGCACAAGATGCATGAGCTGTAAAATTATCATCGCAATAAACTATTGCCTTTCCATCATGTTTATTTATAATGTCAAGAATTCTTAAATCCCAGTCTTTAGTTTTGAAAATCATATCATCACCCAACATTGATACAATTGCATCTTGAAATTTTGTCTCTTTATACATTTTATTAAAATAAAGAGATAAATTCGGTTGAATTGTATCCTCATCAATTATTTCAAAACATTCCTTATTGTGCCAATTATAACTGTTAAGAAATTCCCTTGTTTCCTTATCGTTAATATTCACACAAAAAGAAAAACAAACATTTTCAATATTGCTTACAGTGTCATAAACACTGGAAATAAAACTACCTATTCTATCAATTCGTTTGTAAGTTGGGACCATCAAACAAATTCTTTTGTATAACATTGAATTGCTTTTAAGCAAATGACTTTCAACTCTTGTACATTGTCCATTAATATCAGTGCAAGGCATTCCAATAAAATGCCCACCTTCTTCCAGTGGTGGAAGAATTATTTCTTTACCTGTCATTACAAGAACAGGTTCATTTTCTCTTATATGTGCAATATGATTATCTTTAATAATAGGCCATACAAAATTGTAAAGAAATATTTGATCAACACCATGAAACTTCCTGCTCTTATGTTGAGATTTTGTTTCTTGAACTGTCAATAGAAATTCACTAATATCTTTTTGCATATTAGGTATGCAGCCAGGAATAGCACCCCATGTTCCCCCAAGGATAGGAACATAATGGTAATGATTATCTCTTATAATATGAAAAGGTTTTTCGCTCGTAATCCACTCATTTACAGCATTAACTTCCCTTTTTGTAGGTTGGCAATCCGTATCTCTCACTATGAAGCGTTCAATTTCCAAATCATCCCACATTGGAGCAAAACGCCAAAACATCCCTAAAACATCTTCTGCTTTTGGCATTATTTTTATTTCAGTGTTACCAAAAGACAATATTTTTTCCTGAAGATCTTTATCAATCGATTCATCAATATAAAATCGACAAATCCAACCAGGATAGAATTTTTGACTATTGATAATATTGCTTATTGCACCATTAATGTATAATGGTTCATTTCCCCACAAAGAGAATGATATTATTTTTTTCATATTATGCAACCATTCCTACATAATGGCCATCAATAGGATTATCAACTTCAATTTCATCTCCAGTATATCGTAAACCGGGATTTCCTTTTCTTATATGTGCAATATGGTTATCCTTTATAATAGGCCATACATGAGAATTCAAAAATATCTGATCACATCCGTGAAATGGTCCTCTTGTATTCCTATTATCAGGAAGTAAATTACTAAAATAAATTCCGATTCTTCTTTCGAATTGTGATACACAACCAGGAATAGCACCCCACATGCCGGCGAGTATTGAAGCACCATGAGAAGGGTGATCTCTCATAATGTGAAAAGGTTTATTACTTGCAATCCATTCATTAACCATTGCAACTTCACGAACAGTATATTTTGAATCAGTATCCCTTACTATAAATCTCTCGATTTCTTTATCGTCAAACATTGGATGAAAACGCCAAAATGCACCTAAACTATCAGTTGTCATATTCATATGTACAATTTCTGATTTTGTTGCTGCAATCTGATCAATTATTTCCAATGGTACGGAATCATCATAATAGAATCGACAAATCCAATCAGGATAAAATTTTTCCCTTTCAATTGCATTCCATATAGCACCGTTACAATAAAGTGGATCTCTTCCCCAAAGAGAAAAGGAAATTATTTTTTTCATACTATCCTTTACTTAAAGATTTTAATTGAATCATTATTTGATTGCCAATCATATTATTACCTATTGTTTTAAAATCTTCATAAAAATAAAGACGTTTAGGAATAAATACCTTTTTTGTTAATACAAACATTATATCCTCACGTAATAATTTTTGTCCTGCTTCCGAAGCTCCTCCTCTTTTACTTCCACCTCTGAATATTTTTCTTATCAATATTGGATTTCTACCGGGAAGTTTTATAAATCCTAAATCAAAATCGGATGGTTTCCTTCCTTTTGCATCCGGATGAACAGGAACAGCAAAAGAACTATTTCCTTTTGCAATTGCCGTACCGTCAAAATCATGATGTTGATGCAATTTTAAATACCATGCATTTTTATTGACGGTTATTCTTCCGATTAAATCTTCACCATCATAAGACACTAATGAATTTAACGACATTGCAGCAGTTCCACTTTGTCTATTCAATCCATAATTGCCGGACTTCCTTCCGCTTAATTGCTCTTTTTCCAAATAACCGGCATATTCACGCAATCCCATTCGAAAACCTTTTGCAAGTCCATTAAAAAATTCAGTGGGCTTATTTTTCCACTTTTCCGCAATCTCCTGAAAGTTGTCTTTAAAAGTAATATTCATAATATTTGTCTTATATATGGTTGTAGAAATTTCATTGCTTCATTAGTTAATGATTCCTTGCTGTCGTACATTGATCTCTGATTAGTTCCATCTTTTTGAGTACTTGATAATTCAAAATCATCCTTATGTTTCCAATAGTAACGTACCTGTATTTCGCATGCACGTACTATATCGGGATATTGTTCAACAAGAGATTGTCTTGTAATAGTTGTTAATACAGCCGTATTTGTTGTTGCCGTGGTTAAATTCTCATCGGAATATTCCGCAAGTGTCTCTCCTGCTTCAAATATTCCGTATAAATTTTCAATTGTTAAAGTCGTTGCTGTTTTTGATTTTAAAATTCCAACTGCTTCCGATGTTTGACCATAACAATAAGTTCCTACCGTCCATGTTCCAGTAATTACACAAGTAAATAAAGAATTGACGCCACTATAAGCGAGCCCACCAGTATATATAACTCTTGTACTTTTGTAAGCCAATACCTCTGGAGAAAGAGGTGTCACCACGGAATCGGAATTTTTACCAATTATACAATCATCTATTTCACTCTCATTTGTACTATCCCATTTTCCTTCAGTATCACGATATACACTTGTCAATGTAATAATTGGATACGCTTTTACAAAAAACTGAACATCCCTTTCACTTAATGTATCGAAATATTCGGTATAATTTCCTATTGTTAATTCTCTCTTAAGATGTTTTTCAATTTGTTTTGAAGCTGCAAGTATCCAAGGAACTATCATTCCCTTTTGCGCTTTGGTGTCAGTGAGAGGAGATCCGGCAACAGCGGAAAGGTATCGGATCATTCGATTGTATGATGTGAGTTGCATCATTCTAAAATTTACCCCATTTAAGCGTTTAAGAAAGCTTTATTTAAGCGTTAAAGTAAGGATGAGACGTATCAATGTACGTCTCACCCCTTTAAAATCCCTAAACGTCAAATTCAAGTACCTGCTCGGTTGGCTGTTCACGCGCTTGCCCACCAACAAAAGAAGCACTGAAATCAATCGTAATCGGACTGCCTTGTGCTTCCGTTTTCAGGAAGAGATACCTTTTAGTATCTTTGCACATGATAGATCCGGCCAACATTGTTTCATCATTCGATGATGTAATATGTGTAAATGCCGCATTCGTTAATGCCGTTGCCGCCGACGGATCATCCGTTTCACTTTCAAGAACGGAGTTCATGAGAGTAGCAAGAGGTCCAGCAACCGTACCGACATTGATAACACACATACAATCATCAAAAGGCTGAGTATCAAATCCGTATCCTGCTGCGTTCGTAAATGGTTGTCCGTTGTAATAGATAGTTGCACTGCCAATACGTTCAGCACGGAAAGCAGGAGTAATCAGTATTCCTTCCGCTGTTTTACCATATCCCATTTGACCCATAATTTCCTTCTTTCAATTTCTTAATTGTTAAAGATTACCATGCCGTTTCAGTTGTTTCCGCACCGTCGCGTCCGCAAAAAGCGGCAGGACGTAGACAGTTACAATCATACTCAAGAAACATAACCATAAACAGCTCATCATTGAGAAGTGCGGAACGTCCGGTTGAATCACTTGCTACATCAGAAACTCTGAAAATCGGATCTCTGAAGGAAGCATATACAAATTTGCTCCAATCACCGGTAATGACTTTTGAACTTGTCGTTGATGTTCCAACAGTTGACATCGGAATTTGAGTAGTTGATTCAATCTTGACTTTCAAAGCATTCTGAATATCTGCAACATCAAGAAGAAGCTTTGGAAGTTTCGGCATTCCTTTACCATTTGTTTGACCGCTATACATTTCCGCAGTCTCACGCAGCATTCCCCAATATGCACTTGGATGCATGATAGTTCCATAAGTTGCCGTATCACGCAATTCATTTGCAACTGCAAGGGCTTGTTTCATCGATGCAAGATCATCAATCGAAAAACGTTTTCCATTCGTTGAAATGGCTTTCGTACCTGTCATATTTGCATAAAATTCAAGTATGCCTTTTCCTTCACTATCTGCACCTTTACCGCAAGTAAGACAGCGACTCAATTCAACTGATGCATCCAATGCCATTTTGCCCTTTACAATCATTTCAATGGCGTTATTTGTTTGTTCAAGCAATCGATTTGATACACGTACATATACACCTATCTTCTTCGGACGCAACCACTCAAGCTTGAAAGTTGCCGCTGATTTTGTTGGAGCTTCGGTCTCCCCCAATGAATAAGCAGTCAAATGACCGTTATCAACCGGGATAGGCATATCACCTTTAAGATTCTCAAATTTCAAGACAGGCATTTTAAGAATTGCCGTATTTGCATATACGACATCAATCACATCACCTTGATAAATTTGAGGGGGCACAAGAAATCCGCCGGAAGATCCATCAGTAGCATTATAATCCTTTGCAACGATTTTTCCGTAATCACTGCATATAGTACGTTCAAGTGATGCAGTCGTGTCCCAAAAGTTCTTTGCCGCACTTGCATCAAGATGACCTTTTGTCACCCTGAAATCATTTGCAAGACCGACAAAGAATTTTGACCAACTGAATTTGGCTTTATCCTTTCCATCAAGTCCGGGAAGTCCGAAACCTTTCTTTGCTTGTTCTTTAAGTTCATTGAGGGCTTTTTCCGCTTCAGCAAGTTTCACTTTCATTTCTGCAATTTCTTTATTTGCAGCATCACTTTGCTCTTTCGCTTTTGCTTCAATCGCTTTCGTAATTCCATCACGAAAGACGGTAAGCATGCTTTCAAGTTCTGTTTTCTCGATAGGCATAATAAATCTCCTAATTGATTCTCAAAATGTTTTCAATATCTTTTTTGTCAAAAACTGTTTTTCCGGTTTCAATCTGCTTGATGGAAGCGATAGATTTGTCGGCTATCTCCATAAGAGATTTAAACTTTTCAGTCGTTGATTTTTCGATATTTTTCATATTCTCGTTGAATGTTTCCATTTGTTTTGTCAAACTTGCAATTCCCTCGATTGCTTTGTTCAAATCAATGTTGATAATCATTTCTTCCTCCTGTTTGATTTCCTTCTCGCTCGCCGGTTCAAAAAGAATGCCTTTATGATCTTTACAATGGGAACGTGCTTCCGATTCAGTCCATTTATCTTTCGGGTATCGGTAAGCTTGATCCTCCCATGAATCCCTATCTTTTAATTTACCATATATAACGGAATAAGTTTTTCCGTTATGCTTCCTTGTACCTCTTCTGAATTCATTATATTTTCCCGGTTCATTCAACCTGCATGCATGTTCATTCGGATAAGGTTTCTGTACATATTCAATATCTACTTTCTCCATGCATGTTTCACAAATCGGAACTGAAATATTTTTCGGTATTTGCAATACTGAATAGAAAACATCAATGAGATTGTCATCTATCATTTTCTGTTTTTCCATAATATCAAGGTCGGATTTTACCAGTTGCTTTCTTATCTGTTCAATATTACATGATTTCAATGCTGCTGCAAGTACTTCCGCATTCGCTGGAATAGAACACGCGCTGTGCTCTATCTTCTCAACAGATATAAATTCAACTCCATATTTACCAAGTCCTAAATTTTTTCTTTCCTCATCGGTATGATCATACTTTGCACCATTTGCTTTAGGAATAAAGCCAATTGACCCGCCAGTCATTGCGCCAGCATCAACCATGCGAAATACGAGATCGCTTCTTCCAGTGGTATCGACTGTATTGTCAAGATATAAGTCCCATGAACGCCATCCGGTAATACTCTTATCAATCCACTCTTTAACTGATCGCCCAACAGGGAAATCACTTTTATTATGTGCAAACATCACAACAGGATTCAACCGATAGTTCTTATTATCAATTCCTTTTGCACGAACAATATCTCCGTCCCTATCAGGAGTTTCAGTTGTTGTAATTCTTTCAATGACTCTCTTTTCATATCCGGGAATGAATTTCAATTTAATATCGTCACAAAGTTTTCTGCATTCATCTTCAGTCAATGACACAATACGCGGATTTTCCTTCAATCCATTTACTGATTTTATCTGCTTCTCTTTTAATCTTTCTTCAATTTTTGGAGATGACATTTCGACCTTCCTTTTTATTATTTAGAATTGCTTTGTTATCGTATTCAAAACTTTTACGCTCAAAAGGTTTCTTTATTCCTAATTTTGGTTTTAGATTATTTGTAAAAGATGAATTCTTCATAAAATCAATCCTTTATTACAGCAACAAATGAACATCGACAATTAATTACTTCTTCCGCTGAACCATTTGGATCTCTTGGATAACGCAATCCGGGAACAAATTCTTCTCCATATTTTACTGTAGTGCCATCAAGCACAACATGAGTATCACGTACTTTTTCATCATGTGCCGTAATCCATTCAATTTCCCCTATACCTTCCTGCTTGAAAATATCCGCTCTTGTCAAAGATGCAATGCTTCCCATTTCAGTACGTGCAATGGTTCTTGAGCTTGACATACCACCAAGATCAAAAAGACCATTCGGAACAATCGGTTTTCCTAATCGTACTTCATATACATCTTTGACGGCTTGCTTTATTCTATCCCTCATATCATTGACGGTAATTCCCTCTTCGGAACCTTGTTTTACAGTTGCATTAATCGCATCTCTTGCATTAATGAAAGTAGTGGTATTAATCTTTCTTAAATTCGCTGCACGTACACTTGTCCAATAATCAATTTGAGTACCAACAACATCCCACTCAATTCCCCGATGCAATTCATTTTCAACTTGTTTCTTCTCAAGTGCTGCTTGAAGCTTTGCAGCTTGTTTATGCATCTTCAAGAGTTTCAATGTTTCCATTGCTTCATCAGGAAGAAATTCCCATCCACTTACATTAATTCCTTTATCAGTAAAAACGTTAATTGATTTCTCTTCTTTTACCAACTTGTCAATCTTATCGAGAATATCATTTCGTTGATTTACAAAATAAGATTCAAGAGACTTCCTGAATTTCTGTTCAACAGGATCAAGAATTGATTTAATGTATTTATTGGAATACTCCTTATCTCTTTCAGTTATGCTTTTCTGTTTATCTTTAAGAGATAGAGTTTCTTGATTTGGTACATTATTCGGCTGACTATTTTGTGTTAATCTCTCATTGAGAAAAGGCCATTGCTCAAGATCCTCTTTCTTTAATTGAACACCAATTATACGCGATGCAAGCACTGGGGGAAAACCCATCTGCTGACACAATACACCGCCAGTTGTAACTCTTTCCTTAAGATCCGATTGAAGAGCTGGTATTTTACTATAATCAGAAGTCAATAAAACCTTTCCACTATCGACAAAATTCACCCATTGGTAATTGAGTGCATCAATTATTATTTTGTCAAGTGGAATATATGTATCATACCAGAGAAGTTTTCGACCTTCCCTAATAGTTGCAAAGTTAATATCTTCATAATCACCGATTGCGATACGATTTAATCCATATGCACCTAAAATCTTTTGACGTATCCATTTTCCTTGCTCAAGATTCTGCAGTTCACTGGGAGAAAGCCCTAGCTGCTGGTATTTAAGTGCACCTGATAGAAAAGCAACTCTCTTTCTATCCATTCCCGTATATTGTCGATACCAATCATCTTTTAACTTGTCAAGCTCTTCTTTCTCGATATATTGTTCGGATGACACAAGCCCATTTAATTGTCCATCATTATTGAATACATTTTTATTGTAAATATCCCCGTTTACATCTAACTCAACAGAAGATGCAACAGATGAATATGCTGATATGCCTTTCAGTATATCATAAGGATTAGGTAAATATATACGAATTATTTCACCATGTTCAAAATGTATTTCCGATTCAGCAATGCCGGGGATTTTAAAAGTCCATCCCTTTATATCTTCCATCCCTCTCGATGATTTCTCTTTCCAAGGTTCAAACCATGATTCAGAAAAGGGCATGATTTCATCAGGTATTTCACCTTTATCAAGTCTTGCGGGTTTATCAGTTAATCCATTCCAAGGGACAATAAAGCATTGTCCACCTGATGAAGAATCTTTATTCTTATCAGGCAACAATAACAATGATGTGATATTTATTAAAAATGTTGTCTTTGTCATTAACTTATTAGGCTTACTCAATCGATCACTGACAACATGACTGACAATTACTTCATTATTGTTTTTATTGCTGATATTATGTTCGATTTGGGAAATATTGTTTGCAATTGTCTTTACACAAGCATAGATCCATACATATAATTCATAAGGTCTACTTAAAATATCCTTGATTTTATTCTTACTTCTATCAATAATCCAAAAATTAGGATCAAGATTAGGAGCGGTATTACTACTCTTTTTTATATATTCATTTCCATTTTTATCAAGAATCAAGCTTTTCATTTATCTATCTCTTCTAAATATGATGCATATGTTTTCTTAATTCCTTCAGTTAAACTAATCTTATGTTTCCATCCAAGAGAATGAATAAAAGAACAATCAAGCAATTTACGTGGTGTGCCATCAGGTTTTGATTGATCGAATAATATTTTACCTGTAAATCCAATAATAGTAGAAATAGTATATGCAAGTTCACGAATTGATATTTCATCACCAGAACCAATATTGACAATTTCATTTCCTGAATATTTATTCATTAAATGAATACATGCATCAGCAATATCACCAACATAAAGAAATTCCCTTTTAGGATTACCTGTTCCCCATATAGTTATGCTATCTTGATTGTTAATTTTTGCTTTGTGTATACGGTCAATTAGAGCAGGTAGTACATGAGAGTTTTCCGAATCATAATTGTCATTAGGACCATAAAGATTTGTCGGCATTACTGAAATGAAATCCGTACCATATTGCGTATTATAAGATTGACACATTATAATGCCAGCAATCTTTGCGATAGCGTAAGCGATATTGGTCTTTTCCAGAGATCCGGAAAGAAGACAATCTTCTGTTATTGGTTGTGGTGAAAATTTCGGATAGATGCATGATGAGCCAAGAAACAATAATTTCCTGACTCCATATTCATGACAAGCATCAATAATATTAATTTGTATTTGTAAATTACTATATATAAATTCAGCGGGATATGTATTATTGGCGTATATACCACCTACTTTTGCAGCGGCGAGAAAAACATATTCCGGATTTTCAGTTTTGAAAAAATTATTAACTGCATATTGGTTTGTTAAATCAAGTTCAACATGAGATTTACCGATAATATTATTGTACCCATCTGCTTTAAGTTTCCTTATTAAAGCAGAACCAACAAGACCATTATGACCGGCAATATAAATCTTTGAACATTTATTCATTGCTTTCCTTTTAGATATTCTATGTCAACAGTAAGATGTTCAAGCGACTTATCAATTTTATGAATCTCACGCAACATCTCTTCATAAATCATAGTATTCGTTTTACGTAATTCAACAATATCCATTTCGTTCTTATCCGATTTAAGTGCAGTCTGATTAAGCAGTTGACAATTCTTACCATTCGTATAATTAAAACCAAATAGCAGAATTACGGTCGTTGCAATCAACTGAATCAACCAACTATACCTTGCAAACTGCTTCATTATTTTTCTCTCTTCAATTCTTCTATATTCAATGATAATCTATCTATAAGTTCAACTACATCAGCAACAGATAAATTATCTAATTTATTATCAACAGACCATTGACTTATCTCTGTTAATGCAAATACTCGCTTATCTATTTGTTTACTTTCTTCCTTTACAGGAACAGTATACACATTTTTAGAAATAAATTCATCAATAGATAACTTGAATTCTTCTATCTTATCATCAATAAATTTCTTTACATCAACTACATTTACATTTATTTGCTGCATAAACCCTTCTTAAGTAGAACATGAAACGCCAGCACCTAACCTAATCTTCTCTGTACCGTACCGAAGTGCAGCAATAGCATGATCAGGTCCAGGTGCCGGTTCATTGATTTTCTCGCCTTGTTTATTTTTCATCCATTGATAACAAGATACCTCATTAATAGTTTCAACGCATCCTTTGTCAATTACAATCTTCCACTGCTGCAACCATTGAATTGCATGCCATACAGAATCTTTACCTTTAACAACAGGTTGAGCATTAATTCTATTCTCTCCCTGATTGTGCATTTCACGTATTGATTTTGGCTCTGCATTGTCGCACCACACTGGAGAAAGTCCACACATCGGTTTTGCTTGTACTGCAAGTACATCATTCGTTGAGCCATATACATATACCTCTTGCTGTATATGTAAAGTCTTTCTCGGTTTATCCACTCCAATCTTTAATACTGCGGCCGGATCATTAGAGAATCCGAAGTCAAGACCATAAACAGTGTTATCAAAATGAAGATCCTTGCAATCTCCAATAGTCCAATTAGTGAAAATCAGATCGCCGAGAACTCCTGGTTTTCCCTTTGCATATACATCATGAAAATAACCTGTTTTCGATTCAATTTTATCATGATCTTGTTGGTCAAGGAATTTATTGTCTTTGTGATTAGAGTGAAGAATTAAAATTTTATCTTCAATATATCGTCGAAGTACCCATTGACCATTAAACCATTTTTTAATTATCCAATGATTACGGAATATAGGATTAAAGTATAGGCACATTCTCTTCTTGCATGGAGCAATACCGCGCATTCTCAAATCGAGTTGCTCGAAATCATCCTCACTGATTTCTGTTGCCTCTTCGATTTCAATATCGGTAATGACGCCCACTGGAACAGTTATCGACTTTATTTTTGCAACGTCATCAAGACCTCTGAAATACATCTTTCTTCCGTCAACATTGTATTCAATTTCCATAGTTGACTTATTAACACTAAAGTGATCCTGAAGTCTTAAACTATAAATCGCTTTTTCTGTTTCGGAAAATACCGATGTCCGTATCGTATCGGCAACTTTGCGTGTAATAATATAGTTACGTGGTTCACGTATCATTGCTATAACTCTACGTTGAGCTGCAAATACGCTTTTACCGGATGAAGCACCACCATAGATAATTTGTAGGGGACATTGACAATGAAGATAAGGGAAGAATTTATCGTTGAAGAAGCGTTTTGTAATATGAATGTTCAAATCATATGACATAGAAAAACTATTTGTCAGTGTTATCAGGAGAAGCAACAATAGTTTCTTCATCAGTTCCTATTTCCTCTCCTTCTGAAATTTTCACGTTCTTTTCGTCATCTATATCAACTGTAACATTCTTTTTTGTAATTTCGTGAAACTCTTTCGGTTTTCCTTCCGAATAGTCAGCTACATATCGAGTTGCCCAATCTTTACCCAGCATTGCATTGTTATACACAACATGCATTACCGCTTCTTTTTTCGTAATAGGTCGAGAAGAATAGAATTTCTTTTTAATACCTCTGGGCGTTAAGGGACTTTCAATTAAATCTTCTGCACCTATTTTATCAAGAATTTGTTTGAATGACATGCAACTTAAGGAACCTTTAGGCCTTCCACCGGGATTACCAGATTTACCCTTAACAAATGGTTTTGGTGGATGATGTCCTTTTGGTTGCCCCATAGTTTACATACCGTAAAATAAATTGTTTAAAATATTGTTCGTGAGTATTCCTCTTTCTTCTTCAAATATACCCAACATTTCTTTAATATGCAAGAAAAAAAAATCTCAACTATAAATCAATATAGTTGAGATCATTTCTGAAGTTGGCCTACTTTACAATTAATTATGCATAAACATCCTTTCTATTTGCACGGTACATTCATATCAATAAATGTTTTTCAAAATATTTTTTAATTTCAATGTATCAATTCTTTCAATAGTGTAATTACTACCTATATTAGAATGAAGTATTATAATTTCACCTTTTGACGTTTTTACAATTTCGCCATCATACTTTGTATCACACAATACAAACAATAAAAATAAACAGAAAATCAAAACTCTCATTCAACCCCTCCTTCTCACATGTCCCGTATCATCAACTGCATATTCATTACCCTGTCTATCTCTCCAAAAACACTTGATACAATCCTTTTCAACATTCGGAAAAATCGTCCCTCCACTGGAAAAAGGCTTGCTTCTATCAACACAACTGCATACCGGTCTATCCAACAATCTTTTCGCTTTCGGTAAATGTTGATGCCCGTCTCTCTCCGTTATCAGCCAGCAACATATTATTTTCTCCTTTCGTTTTGATTTGTATTTCTGTTGAAGATATTTCTTGTAAACTCCACTCATGATGTATCTCCTATAGAATAAAATCAAATATTACTTTCTTCTTCTCAATTGACTCTCTTTTGCTTTTACCTGTTGATTGAATTTATCAGGTCCGGCGATCAATGATACAAAATATTCTCCATTATAAGAAATACCGGTAATCCTTCCAGCAACAATTCCCTTACCTGAACCAATAAACCATACAGGATCATTAATTTGATATTCCTTTCCATTCATTGCGTCAAGATTTTCCATATCCAATTTTGCACTTGCATTGGAAAGAATTTCAATAGCTCTTGATTTGCAATCCTTCATTATCATTTCAACTGACTTTACAATCAATGATTGTGCCTCATCAATTGCATTACACATCAATCGAATGACTTCATCATGACCTTTCGTATTATCCATTCAATCATTCCTTTCATGGTGTAGAAATTAAATGTGCTTTCTCACAATATCCCGAAGCATCTATTTTTATTTTACTTATATCTTTACATATACCAACTACAGACTTTATATTTGATTCATTTAAAGATTCATACATAGGTATTAAATACCCTCCTGATTCAGTTCTTTTTATGTCAAGAATTTCAATTTCCTTGAATTCGGTATTTAAAGTACATTTAATAAAATTACATTTTATTTCTTCATTCATAAACCATTTTAGGTTCCAGACCCGACTCCTTTCCATACCATACCAGCAGATCTTCTATACTACTAAAACAAAGTTTCTTCAATTCTTTACAATATAAAACTTCCTGTCGTGATCCAATTGAATCAGACCAATTTTCCATGCACAATGCCGCATCACATCTTTTCAATATCTCCTTATCGCCTTCCAACCAAATAGAATCATCCGCCGCACCATTAAAAAAGCGAGTATTGGTATGAGGACAAATAACGGCAAATCCTAATTTCCATAATTCAAGAGCTTCTTCTTCAGCTCTTCTCACATTTTGTTCTATCAACCAACTATTTTCCGCACGAAATGGACCTATTATATAAATTACCGGAATTTTAGAATTCATTTTACATCTCCATTGCTACACTCTCCACAATCAAAGCATTCTACATCAATTGACAAATTCTCTCTGAAGATTGCTTCAAGTAAAATTAAATAATTTATTCCATCTCCAATTTTCTCATCAATTAATTCACTATTTGCAGTGTATGATTTTTCAATTAAATCTATAATTGATACCAAATGTTTAATAAACATACCTAAAAGTGCTTTATGGGGACTGCATCTTAAAATTTCCGCTGATCTTTTGAAATTATAAAGCCTATCTCCAATAGCATACATCTTTGCTTTATCGGAAAGTGTGGACTTAATCTGTTCAATACGTCTTTCTAAAATTTTATTAAATTCTTCATTCGTCATTGCATACCTTCTTTCTATCCATTTTATCAAAAAGATATTCATAATTCCCTGTTAAAAAATATTTCATCCGCTGGAAGAAATCTGCACTTTGCATAACTTCTTTTATCTTCTCATTTACTTCCAAAGTTGCACTTAAATCAATAATTGCTCTCGTATAAGCCTTCCTTATATCTACATTTTCACTCATTATTCTTTCAATATCTTTTTTTATTTCTTCAAATTGATTGACAGGTAATGCAATTGTATCTTGTACTAATTGAGATATTCCAAGAGCTATTTTCTCACCTCTGTTATTTACAAATACTTGTCCTATAATCGTTTCATTCTCCATTACACCATTATGCATAATACGAACAACATTATTTCCAGCAAGCTCAGGTAAACATTCCATTACTTCAACATTTGTTACAACTTTCATTTTATGACTCCTTTATTATTCTATACATAATAACATAAATAGACAAAATATAGAAATTAAAATAATAGCATATAAATATGCCTTAATTGTACTTGAAGATTTATTTTCAAAAATAGTAAAAAACAAGAATAATAATGCAGCAACAATCATTACAAACACAACTATTTCAATCATTTGCATTCCTCTTCATTAAATCTAATACATATAAAATATAGTTCATTTTATACCTATCCTTTCTTTATGTTAAAAGTTTTATTTCAGCAAAAACAATTAGTGCAATAGTAAATATAATAAAACTAATAAAAGCAAAATAGCAACAAATTTTTAAAATCAATTCTGGTACTGATAGTTGAGTTGTTTCATAAATAAATAAAACCATAAGGCATAAGATAAAAAGATTTATCCATATAAAAGCAATTGTATTGATCATATGCATTCCTCTTTTGTAAAACTAACGCATAAAGGGAATTGATTTTTGTGATAAGGTTCAATACATACATATATAAAATTCGGATCAGGCTTTCCACCTGAGTCAACATACATTCTCATAATTGCTTTCTTTAAAGCTCTTTCAACAAAAGGTTCAAGCCAGAATTCTTTCATATCAACCGCATATGTACTATACCATTTTCCACTTGCGGATTTAAAACTATCGACACGGACGATTGAATCACATACCGAATATCCCATTATTAAACCTTTCTGATATGTTTAGAAAACTTAAATATTACTTTATCTTTAATATTTTCATACAAATTTAATAAAGGTATAATAATAAGAAACATACCTAAAAAAGAGCTTAAAATAATCATTGGAATATCTTCAACTCGTATATCACTTTCGTTAATCTTATGAAGTAATATTACAAGATATAATCCAATTATATACCAAATAATAGAATAAATAATAAAAGTATCAATCATGTCAAACCTTTCTGATATAAGGTAATAAAATATTGAATTGATTGCTCAAATGTTCTATTGCTTCCAATAATGCTTCAGAAGAGAGTTTAAAATACTTTTTCTTTTCAGTGCCATTACATTTATTACAATCTTTTGAACAACAACAAAAACAATTCCTTTTTTCAATCTTTTCAAAAATATTTTCCGATTCCATTTTTAAAGCTCCTTATTTCCATCCGTAAAATAATTGCAACCTACCATACAACTGCACCACTTGAATCTACCATCAGTTGCCAAATGAAATTTATTGCAATCAGGACACATTTCATCTATTATATGAGCTAATCGTCTGTTTCCTGTTCGTTTCGCTCCTTTGGAAACTTTCCTTTCTTTATGAACTTCCAATCCTGAAGGTACAGTTTTATTATTTGACAAATTCCTGTTATTGTCCATATTCCTACCGCTACCATTACCATTAACGGAATTATGAACCATAGAATTTCCTTTAACGTCATTGTTTCCATTTTTCAATCCCTTCTCAAAAGTTGATTCTTCCAACCATTTCGCTTCCGGGCCTTTATTGCTCCACATTATTCCAATGCATCTTTGTTCCGTTTTCGGATTGATCATTCGAATGACGATATCATTTTCTTCTGTAAATTCAATATACATAGGTGAAAAATCACCTGAATCATTGGAACATTTAATCAATGTTTCAATCAAAGGCAAGAATCTTTTTGAATTGACGACTAATTGAATTGATTTCTTATTGTCCAATGCTCTTTGAAATAATTTCCTATAAGGAGGATATAAAGCCGGATTTACTTTTCCTGATATATTACGCTTCCTTGCACCATCATATAAAACAAAATCAACTGCATTTCCTTCTTTACTTATCACTTCAGTATGTTCCAACAATCCGCCATATTTGCTATCCGAAGGAATATTTTTCAATACCTCCTTTACCGTCTCACTTGTCACTGTAACGCTTTCCGATTTTTCATTACCGTAAATCTTTCCAACTTTCACTTTCAAGTTTTCAGGGACAGGTGATACGACAATAAAAGATTTTCCATTTCCCCCTATACTACTCCCATCATTCTCTATTCTCAAGCAATCCAATACCGGAATATTCTTATCCGGTTTCGTTAAAGCCACTGGAAGAAGATTCTGCTTTGATATGATCATGAAAATACTCCAATGAGAAAGAAAAAGAATAATGATCCGATAACGAAAGCTGCCGTATAAATATCAATATTGTTCATTTTATCTGCATCCTTTCAATTGCAAAATAAAAAATCAAAAGCCAAATAATCACTATTCCAACCATATAAATGAAATTCGCTTCATCATGATCCGGTTTGTACATTGTCATTTTCCTTTTTATATTTACACTTTTTTATTAATTCATCTGCAAAATAAATCGCTCTATTAAGAGCCCTATCGTCTTGAACTAATAAAAGCTGTCTCATTAAATCTAATGAAGTTTTAAAAAGTAAATCATCTTCAAGACTTATTTTTGATAATTCTGTTTTAATATCAATCCAAATTCCTTTTATTTCTAAATCAGTACAAACACGTATCATATAATCATCAAATTTTATAATATCACGTTCACTAATCATTTTTTTCTCCTTATTTTATTAATGAGTAAGTTTCCATAGAATAAATAAAATTGCAATTGAATCAATCAAGAGCAACCATTCGAAAGCTTCCATAATCTACCACCAAATTCTGTTGAATGTTTTTGTTTGCTGTAAAGTCAATCCATCATTTTTTAATTTTCTTATTCCATCAAAAAATAAAGCATCTCTCCACAATCTTGTAATCAATTTTACTTTATTTTTTTGAGTCTTTACAATTTCATATTTCTTGATCTTGAAATATTCCTCCATTACTGTAATCATCAATTCATAAAATCTCCTATTACCTCCAATCGTCATCTTATGATTCTCTTCCTGGTAATACAATCCAATTGTCTCACTATTATTAATCAAAAAATATCGTTGCGCCATTGAAATTATGCTCCTTTCCGCTCAATTTGTTAAATTTCGATAGCCTTATATTAATTTCATTCTTCATAATTAATTATAATATAACACATTAAGTATCAATAAACAATAAAATCTTACATAATCTCTTATATACGACACTATACCGAAGTGGTCTAAAATATTTCATTTTTTTTTTTCTTTTTTCTTTCTTTTTTATTATTTATATATTATTATATATTATTATTTGTAAAGAAGTCTATATATTTAATATATATTTAATAAGCCCCTTACGGTTTCCTAATGTATATAACTTATTATGTAAGATTCGATATAGTTCAATATATTTATTCATTGATTTCATTACATTTACAATAATTGAATTAAATAAACAGCTATCGTTTCCTTTCAAATTGAGGCACTCAAGCATATCGGAAAATCTTACATACAATCGAAAAAATCTTACATATTGGCAAAAATTTTCAAATTCCAATTTCATCGAAAATTTGATCATTTGTAAATTATTTGTCATTATTTTTCTCACAGAAACAGAAACATTCTTCCCCAGTGGAATCGTACTTTTGAACGACAAATCGTTTTCCAGAGTACTTGAAATACAGAAAAATATAGTTATCAATACATATTTCAAGTGGTTTAAATAGATGATATTCTTTGATATAATAACAGTTAAAATACATCAAAATCATTGACAAAATGCATAAAAATAATTTACTTTTCATATATAAAGTACGTTTATTTTTATTTTTAAATCTATTTAAATAATTTTGATAACATCTTTCACATAAACCAATTTCTTTATCATTATGATTTATATAATAAACAACTTTATCTTGACAATGATGTCCTTTATTGTCAACGATTGCACATTCTGATTCTGGTATATTACCTAAAATTTCATACGCTCGATAATTCATATCAACTTACCCGCTTCAATACCTTTAGAATATGCATAAGAGTTGAATAAACAACTCTCTTTCATACATTCCAATAAATCAATGAAATCCTCAAATACCATTTTCGAATTGAAATCACTTCTGTAGAGAATGAATACAGGTTTCCTTCTCTTAAACATCAGCAATCTTTTAATCTGTATCTTTAACATCGGTCTTTTTACATCATCCATGATATACACCCTTTCGTTTCACACTTTCCCCATATATGACCATTATAACCAACAATACTATAATGAAGTTTCCCTTTACACTGGGGACAAACTATTACTCCTTCTTTATCTTTCTTGATATCCTTATTGATTTCTTTTATTGTTTGAAGTGCTATGACTACATATTCATGATTTGTATTTGCCTTATCTTCAAATCTCTTGATATATGCATCAGTAGGAAACACTCTCCTTTTGCATGTATCAATTCTATTTCTTCCGAAACAAGGTATTCTTTTATATATACCAAAATCTCCTTTATTTCCAGTTATCTGCTGGAAACTGATTCCACATAGACACACTTTCCTCATGAGTCCCGCATACCGTAAGCAAATATCTTTCTGCATTATTTATTCCTTATATTCCAACATCTTGAAATTACTGTCTTTTGCTTTTTCAAACAATGTCTGTTTACTTTTATTGTCAAAAATATACGGCATGAATATTTCGACAAATTCAGCTTGATCAAGTTCAATCATTGACATTTGAATTTCAACCCATTCCGATAGTAATTTCCATGCAGTTCTTTCAGCTTGTTCGGAAATCCTTTCATAAGTTCCTTTTACGGGTCTTTTTACTTCATCCTTTAATCTCTTCTCGATTCGATCAATTCTTGCCGGTAATTGAAATGGTATATTACTTCCATTTCTATTGATAATAAAAGAGATTCCAGTCAATATCTTGCTTTGCTTATCATAGATTTTTAATATCTGCTCTGCTCCATGATCTACAAGGCATTTCTCTATTTTTAAAACTGACTTTCCAGCAGTTACAGTTGACGTATAATTTTTAATCATATTAGTCTTTCTGAATTGGTCTTATCATTGCTTGATAAAAGTCAATATCTCCAAGTGATAAACTTGATCTAATTGCAACACCACCACAAGGAGACCATCCACAATCCATTAAATCGCATACCTTATTAACTAAATCTTGCTCATTATTACCTCTAATTAATTTATATTCCATAACATTTTCCTTTCTTTTAATGAACTATCAATCCTTCAAATCCCGAATTTACAGACCACTGGGAAAGAGTTGACTTCAATTCTTCCGCTTCATCTTTTCTGCACTCTATTTTTACCGTGCACATTCCATTTTCATCATTGATTTTCTTCAAATCCTTTTCAAGAAATAAATCCTTTAAATCATCTTCCGTAAATCCTGAAAATTCCTGCAAACGTTCCTTGCTTTTTCCAGTGAACTCTATAATATCTTCTCTGGTAAACAGTTCCCGCAGTGCATCATCGTCATTTTCAGACCATTCATTGCTTTTATTATCAAAAGCGCCTGCAAGATCCGCTTCTGCTTTATTTAGAAAATCTCTCCACAACACCCAAATATTCTTCCACTTGAGAATTTTAGATATTGCAAGATACATTCCATTTCCAACTCTAATTTCGTTATCTTCTCTCCATACTACTGCTGGACGCCATTGCCCATAAATTTTTAATCCTTCAGCGAGTTTCTTCACATTAGAATCAGTATGTTTTTTAGTATTTCCACTAAAAAGTTTAATACTATTAACAGGGACTAACTCAAGATTTTTCTTCATATCCTCTGAAGGAATTGCATACTGTTCTATTGTTTTCTTAATTTTAGTTGCCATTGGAAAGCTCCTTTTTGTTTATTGGTAATAATGATCAAGACTTAATTTTTTAGTCGTACATACATTACAAAAAGAATGACCTGGGTAGTATTTGCAAAAAACATGATCAGTAAGATAATCAGAACAAAATAAAGTATCTTCAGTCATTAATTCATCAATTGGTCTATTCTTAATAAATACATTATAAATATGAACCCAATTAGTAAATGGCGGAAAACTTTTATCTTCAATATATACATCAGCATGAATTTTTGGATTATTGCATCCCGAATTAAAAAACAAGTTTGCATTTACAGCATCAGGGAAAAATTTTTTGCTTAAAAACCAATTCATTATATCTGATAATTGTTTTCCGTTTCTACCAGTCCATATTATTATTTTATGTCCCGATTCCTGTAATTTTTTCATGACAAATATTGCATATTTTCTTTCTTCTCCTATATCAGGCCATGCTTGAGTCACAATAGTTCCATCGAAATCAACTGCAAATATCATTTATTCCTCCTTATCAAAAATAATTTTTCATTTTCTTTCACCTTCACATACAAAATTTTGAACACATCTTTTTTGCATACACTTATTCCACCTTTTGAACCTATAATAATATAATCTCCTAAATCAATATCACACATCATAAGACCATCATTTGAATAAATACCGAAACCAGTTAAAGAATCACTACCCTTATAAAATCTTTCAAGTGGTAAACCTTTAACTCGTTTCCCGTGAAACTGAATTGCTTCAAACAATTCAATAGATTTCTTTCGGTATTTCATTTATTACTCTTTTTGTTGATTGTTGATTGTCATTTTATATTTTTCTTTAATAGCAATAATCTTATTATAGAAATCAGATAAATTTTTAAAAGTTTCAAAAGCAATATCTATTTCTTTAATCATTTCAGAAGTTAAATTTTCCATATTTCACTTCCCTTCTTTCTATCATCCGTTCTTTTAAGAGTTATATTTCCCAACAACCAGTATTTCTTTACAATTTCAGAACCTATATATTTTCGATTCATCAATTTACAGCATTTAGCAACAGTCCCACTTCCTGAAAACGGATCATATACAATATCTCCTTCATTTGACCATGATTTAATGTGATCAATAACCAGATGTTTCGGAAATACGGCCGGATGCAACGAATCATTTTCCTTATTGTCTGTATTGTCATTAGGTAATATTTCCCAAACATTATTTTTAACTTTTGTTTCTTGAGTAATAAAAATTTCTCTTTTTAAAGTTCCGTTTACTTGACGACTTGTTGAATGATTATTTAGACTTCCTGCATTAATACATTTTATTTTAATAGAATTAAATGTTTTTGGTATTCCTTTACTAAATATAAACATATACTCAAAAGAAGGATTATATCTTACTTTTAAAATAGGTGGCATTGCTACTAGAGTTGATTTCTTATAATAAATCATAGTATCCAATAGATTAAACTTGCATTCTTCAACAAAATAGATAGCTTGCTTGAATGATGTAAGTGACTCACAATAATTTATCGTTTCATCATTAACAACCCATACAACAACACCACCATCTTTTGTCACTCTATAAAGTTCCTTTGCAATTGCTTTGAATTCTTCAAAATCGAATTTATGTTCTCCTTCATATGACCTTCTTCCATCATAAGGAGGAGAAGTCAATGTCATATCAATGAATTTATCCGGCATTCTGGAAAGAGTTATTAAGCAGTTCTCATTATAGATAGTATCAAGAGATATCATTTTATATTTCCCCATTGTTCAGCGAAAGCATCAGCAATACATTGAAAGGTTCTTGATCTTTCGTGTCCTGATCTTGTTTTATCATGCCAATAATAATTATATATTTTTCCTTTATCTCTTCCTGATTTTCTAATTATACTATTATATGCAGTTGGCATTTCTGTATTATTTATTTTAAGTAAAGGAAGATTTTTCAACCATAAGCATGTTCTCTTTCGTTCCATATTTCCAAAATTATAAGGATTTATTATCTGATCAGGTTTTTGAAACCATGTTGATACAATTCCAACAGGATTCTCAATTGCTATTTTTTCTATATCAGAATTATACAAATCCATGAAAAACTTGAACGCCTTTTTTGATCTTTCCATACGTAAAGAATCTTTCAAACTTAAATGAAAGCCGGCATTGGAAAGATAAGTACACGGTGGGTGTGCAATCATTAAATCAAATCCATTATTGATAATATTGAATACGTTTCCTTGATAATGTGGACCTTCTCTTTCACTCTTAAAGAAATCACAGGATATAGCATCATGACCTTTTCTTATAAAAGCATCACGTACTAAACCAGTATATTCACAAGCAACTAAAACTTTAATTTATAAACCTTAAATCTTTCTATTTGATTTTTTCGCTTAAATGGTAAATAATCATTCCATGCATCTTTTATATATTTGTACTTTCTCCACATAAAAGAATCAATAAATCTTTTAAATGCTCTTCCATACCATGTTTTCTTAAATGGCATAATATAAATATCAAATCCATTGTCTTTTAATACTTGACATCTATGAATATCTTCATCTTCTGTTGTATTAAATCCAACCATTACATAAAAAGTGCCATGAACTTTAAACTTTTTAAGAATATTAATTCCTCGAATAATTTTTTCTTCATCAATCATTTGATCCCATGCAAAATGAATTTTAGTTTCAAACTTTGTTGCCTTTAAAACTTCCGCTTTTTCTTCATCAATTAATCGAACATCATAACCGTTTTCATCAATAATTGAAAGGTTTTCGCTCCATATTTCTTCAAATGTCAATTTCCAGTATTTATCTGCAAAAGTATTATTGTTTAATAAACAAATTTTGGAAAATTTAATATCATGAAATTCAAATATTGAATGATGCTCTTTATCAGGATGATGCATTAATGGTACTTTACAAAAAGAACAATTACGGAAACAAGGTCTATATGTAAAACCTAATGAATAATCTAAATTAAAAAGTGAATAATCAGGCTTGCAAATTTCAATATCATCAATTAATACACTGTCAATAATTGCAGGTCCGCCATAAACATCACCTTTTAATATTCCAATTGATTGATTAAAAAGTAAACTAACATATGTATAATCAATATTAATTCTCGAATTAAGTTTTACAATATCACCTTTTTCTTTATGATAAGTAGATATTTTCATAAGAGCTAAATTGTGTTTTGGTGCATCTGTTAAAAGAGATATATTCATTTTGAATACATTTCTCCCTTTTCAATTGCTTCAATAATCTGTTCCGTTAGTTTATAAGCAGTTTTTATTGATGACAAATTAATCTTTTCAACCGTTCCAAGTGCAACCAACTTGTCAATTTGTCGTTGACAAGTTATAGATGGAAGCTTCAATATTTTACTTAACATCCCTAACTCTATTTTTTCCTCACCTTTCAATCTTGCTTTCCATAAAATTGATAATATTTTTTCTCTGGAAAGAGGTATAGTCCCCGATGCTATATCACAAATTATCTTCATACTTTCTTTATCAGGAACATTTACTTTCCTGAATAGCATTATTCCTGTCAATTCTTTTCTTAATTGTACATAGCTTCTTGTTGGTAATGCAGTCATCGGACTATAAGTAATTTCTTTCGTAAAATGATCCTGCAATACTGTTCCCCTTGTCATTTCAATGATAATACTTAAGTATCGCAATTGTTCAAGGATTTTATCATCAAGTTCTATACTTTGAATATTATAGTTAAAGTCAATTGCTCTTTTAAAAGCATCTTTAAGTTCTGCTTTCATACTCTTATTATTCAGGAATTCTTCATCAAGATTTTTGTCAATCTGTTTTAAAATATTATGCACATTACCATACTGAATTTTATACAAAAGAAATCTTGTGCCTAATGCCGTATCTCCTTCAGTGTATTGCTCAATTGCATGTGTAACGCCGGCAATAAAACCGAATTTGCTGTTCCCGGAACGCGTCATCATACCGTTTCCGAACGGTTTTGAGTAATGTCCATCGAATGCAGAACGAAATATCCCGAATATTTCATTTCTTGCAACTGAATTCATTTCATAGATAGTTGTCAAATCCTTAATATCAAGTATTCTTCCATGCAACTTTGGAAGTAGAGAAGGATCTCCACCTCCTGCAGTAGTACTACCACTAATTAGAGTTGCTGGCGTCAATGTATCAATTGCCTCTATATCAAAATGGCAATCAAGTGCCATGCATATTACCGATTTTGCACAACCGGAAGGACCAACAAGCTGCAACCATATAGGATCACCAGGAAGCCTATTGCCAATTACACAACCAATAGATACATCAATCAAATCAGTAGACGGAAGTAACAACCATTTTTCGTATATATTGTAAACATCAATACAATCAATTCCGCTTCCAGTGTATCGTTGATTTAATGGTATTTGAGAAATTTGTATTATTGGTTTATTTATTAATTTTTGCTTATCAGAAGAAGGTAGTTTTATTTTAGGAGGATACTTTTGAAGATTATTATCAATAAAGTCAAATGTTTTTCTTGCATTATTGTCAAAATCATTATATAAATCACGAACATCATAACCATCTTTTTTATCTTCCGGCCAATAAATAAAATTTAGACGGCTTGCCACTTGAGAAAGTTTATTATATATCTTTATCATTCCTTGAATACCAGCACCAAAAACCATTTTATTACCAACTTGTCGATCATAATCATTATGCAATAAAGCCTTTACGTCTTTATTCTTAAAATAATTGACATAATCATCTTTAAACCCGGTTGCTTGTGGTAAACTAATAAAAATTGTATCAAGCGAAAAATTAATTGACTTACTCATTTCATACCATGTGAAGTAATCCCACTCTCCTTCAAGAATATAACATACATTGAAAGGCTTTGATAATTTTTCCCAACCCAGGCAAGCGGTGCTCATTCCAGCGGTAATACTTCGATGTTTTGTTCCGTTTTTTGACCATGAAAATATCTTTAAACTGTAAATTTCTTTCCCATTAATATCAATTGCTGGAACTATATAATGGTTCATTAAAGGATTATAACCTACATTGTTATCAATCAATGTCTTTGTTTTCAATCCTCTATTTTTTGCCAACCATAGAGCATCAGTTCCCTTAAAATTTTCTTTTCCTTGTTCAATCAATTCAGTTATGAAAGTTTTATATCCTCCTTCTTTTCCGCATAGTTTACAATCCCACATTTTACTTTCGACATTAATAAAAAATGAACCTTCCTTATGATTTTTTGATTTTCCGTTACAAAAAATGCAATTTCCAACAACTTGATTTTCTCCTGACACACTGGAAGGAGTGAAACCATGCTGTTTGAATGCTATCAAATTACTATGAGATATTATCTCTTGTTTCAGCATGTTCCATTCCTCTAGTTGTATTTATCATAGTCTCAATCTTTGCCAATATTTCCATGAGGTCTTTACGTGTAAGATAACCTGTTTTCAATCTTGTTGACCTTAAACCAATAAGATTTCCTACACGTTGAACAATGTCGCACCTCTTCAGTTTTCGTTTTACGTATTTTGTCTTCATTTGTTTAGCCACTCTTCCCAAAGTTCAGGTAATACTTGCCATGAATTAAATGTATTTTTATATACTTCTTCATATACAATAAATTCCTGCAAGTCAGTAATTATTTTATCATTCAATTGATCCGCTGTAATTTTTAAAGCATCACATACTTTTACAAATAATTCTCCGGTTATGTGTATGATTTTTCTCTCAAAATCTTTACCGATATTTTGTGAATTCATTATTATTTTTTCTGAACAATTCATATTTGCTTTCTCCTTTCTCTCGCATTATGATTTATACGGGCACCTATCATTACATTTGTTCTTTTACATTTAAAACAAGTTCCTTTTCCCAGTGGATAGTAAACCGATTCTACAGGCATGCAATTATTTATGCACAATTGTTTCTCCTCTTTTATTATTTTATCAGTCCACCAACATTCTCTGCAATGTGATGCTGCTTTAGTTGATTTATGTGGATGACTTCTTGAGCAATAATACATCTATTAATTTTCCTGTCTTGCTTTGTCACATTGTGAAGATAACCTTTCAAGCTTCTCCTGTCGTTTATTTATCATATAAATCAATGCTTCAGCATCAATCATTAATTTTCCCGATGTATGCAAGTAATCAATATACTCAATATCGGAATCAATTATTTTCTGAATAGTCATTCCTTTATGTATACCACCTTGCATTTCGTAGTTAAGTCCTGCTTTTAACGCTTGCATTATTCCACCTTTCTTTTAAATATTTAATCTATTCCTTACTTGAATAAATTTCATGACAACTATTACACTCAAAAATATCAGTATCATATTCCTCATTATGATGAAAAACATTACATCCACAATGACACCTAAAACTTTTACCATTAACTTTCAATAAAATATTAGGATTCTTTTCATGTTTCTTAATTTGTTCTTTTGTCATTTTCATTTATAAACCTTCCATTTCTGTTGATACTTTCTTAATAATAAATGTTTCCTGATTCTTTCATTGCAAACTTCAAAATAGTGATCATCTTTTTCTATGCCTATATATTGTCTATTAGTATTAATGCATGCGATTGCAGTTGTGCCACTTCCTATACAGTTATCAAGAACAACTTCATTTTCTTTTGTATATGTTTTAATTAAATATTCAAAAAGTGGAACTGGTTTTTGTGTAGGATGTAAAGAAAAATGATTGTCATTTGATATTCTTATAATAGATGAAGGAAATCTATATCCATCATTTACATTTATACTACCTATTTTTCTTGTATCTTTAAATATACATTTAATATTTGATTCTGATTTTGCTTCTTTAATATATGGTTTTCCTTTTATCATTATAGGATAATAATTAATTTTATGCTTTCCAAATAATAAAATATTTTCATGATATTTCATTGGCATTTCATTTGCTTTTATATAATTTGTCGCTTTTGTTTTTTGCCATATATATTCACATTTAAAATATTTAATATTTGAATTAATTAAAAAACTTGTAAAAGGCTGTATTGATGTAAGAATAATTGCACTTTTATCTTTTATAATTCGTAGATATTGTTTCCATAAAGGTTCAAAAGGAATCTCGACATCCCATTTACAAGCAGTAGTACCATAAGGTAAATCACAAAGAATCATATCAATAGATTTATCTTTAATGCTTTTCATGACTTCCAAACAATCACCATGATATATTTTATTCAATTCAATATTCATTTTATTTCCACTTTCCTTGCTTTATCCCATGTTGTAGTTGTAAATTTCCACTCTACTGAAAGTGGCACTCTTATTTCTTCACATTCCGTCATCATTCGAGTGACATTACTTATGAAATCTTCCCTTCTGCTCATGAACTTTCTTGGAAAACTTATTATCAATTCATCGTGAATATCAAGAATTATTTTTACTTCGCTATTAAATTCCTTGTGAAAATAATCCGTGCATCTGACAATCCCCCTTTTAAGAATCTTTGCCGCCATATGTTGAATTTTATAATTTCCTAAAATGTAAAGTTGATCTCTTGGAGCACTCATTTGTACACCAAAAGGTGTTTCAACAAATCCCTGTTCTTTCGCTTCATGTGCAACCGTTTTACTATAATCAAATACTTTTGGCCATCTTTCTTTGTATCTCCAGTAACCGGGTTCTGCTTCTTCAACTGTAAGCATTAACGTTTTGGAAACTTTTATTAGATTTGCAATATATGCTTTTGCGAATGAAGCATTTTTTGCAGAACCTCTCATTATCTTTCTGAACTTTTTATATGCAGCATCAATACCTATTTTATTTATTATACTTTTATTCAAAGGATCTTTATTTATGAAAAAATCAAAACATTGTGCTCTATCTGTAAATAAATCACCATAAAATAATTCCGCTGCAATAGTATGCGGATCTGCATTAATCGGGTCATCAAGAAACATTTTAATCAACTCCTCTTCTCCTGATGCTTCTGCTATTAATCGCATTTCTATTCCGGAATAATCAGGAAGAAAAAGAATTGCATTTTCAGGACATCGAAAGCATTGCCTTGCAGCCACTGGAAAAGGATTCTTCATTGCCTCTTCTTTCGATACTCCGTGCATTGGTGGATGTGAAGAGGATTGTCTATGAGTGCGAGCTTGACAAGTATTAAGAGTGGTATGCACCTTTCCTTTTTCATCGGCAACTTTTAAATATGACTCTACGTTTCCTTTTCCATCCGTATATGATCTCCATTTTATTATCAGATCAAGAATAGGATGATTGATTGTTTCCTTCAGATTGAAAATTGTATCTTTGTCGGTTTTAGGTGTACCGTTTTCAGAAAAAGCAACTATCGGAAATTGTAGTTTCTTGAAAAGAATTCTTCTTATCTGATCATCGGAAGAAAGATTAATGTATTCTTCCAAGATATTAAATGATTCGTGCTGCATTGCTTCAATTTCTTTATCAAGCTTCTTCATAAGATTTTCACAATTTTCTCTATGTATCGGAACTCCTGCTTCTTCAATTTCTTGTGTATCAAGAGCTGTTTTCACTTCCCATATATAATCTTCTGTAAGTTTTTCACTCTTTAGGATTTCAGGCCAAAAAACGGAATGAAGAAGAAGAGGCCGTACAGCATCATATAGCTGATATTCGGTCATAAGATTTACATTTACAAATTGATAACCACCTAATTTTTTATTTTCTTCTTCAACTTTCTTGTCACAATCTGCTATTTTCCCCAGTGGATCAACTCCTAATTTATAGCATAATCTATCAAGGCTGTGAGACGGTGATTGATTATCTAATTCCCTTGATTGCAACATTGTATCATGTACTATTAAATCTTCAGGAAATTCTATTCCATGAACTTTGCAGAATCCTTTTTCAAACTTGCAATTGTGAATTATTAAACCTTGATTTCTGTAACCTTTTGAAAACATATCTTTTAATAATTGAAAATTGCTTTCAACTGATTTACATGATCTATCTTGCATATAATCAAAAATATTATTATCAGTTGTAATACATTTCAGTAAATCATTAGTGCTTATTGCTTTAATAATAGGTTTATCTAATCGCAATACCATGCATGTAAGATCATTTCCCCAGCAAAAAGAAAAAATCCTATCTCCTAAATATGGATAGAAACCGGTTGTTTCTACGTCGAGCGAAACAAAATCCATTATTTTTTTATATCGTGCAATCAATGGTTGAATATTGAACATTATCATTCCTTAAAATCGTGTCATTTAAGCGTTTAAGAAAGCTCAAGGTGCTATTAAAACAGCTCGAGGCGTATATTATTACACCTCGAGCATTTATTCCTATAATTCCATTATTTCCGCCCTCCTTTTTTCGCTGGAAGAGAGAGTTTTCCTTTATTTGGCATTGTTTTTGCTGGTGTTTTTGTTGGTTCTTTTGCTGGTGCTTTTGCTTTCTGTTTTGGTGGTTCTGGTTTTTCTTCCGGTTGATTAATTTGACCATCAAGACCAACATCAATAAGCAATTCAATTTCTTCTTCTGTTAATGCATTTTCACCACTGGTTTCAAATGTGTATCCAACCTGCTTTTCTTCATCGAAGATCACAAGTTTAAGCTCTTCCAGTGTCATCTCTTCAGTTGCTTCCTGTATATTTTGGGATTGACATAGTTGAAGAAGCTTTTGACGTTTTTCCTCTGTTTCCGGATCAACCGCTTCAGTTGAGGTAGTTTGATCTCCAAGTGCGTTTCTGCACTCTCTAATTACTGTACGCAGTTCATCAACTGTTAATCTAACAAACTGAACAGGGTTTATGTCAAGCTCTTCTTCCATTGCAATCTTTTTCAAAGCGGCTTTGTCAGTAATTTCGTTAAGACCGTCATTTCCTGAATCAGCACTATCATTTGTTGCTTCTTCAATCCCTTCAAGAATTTGATTCAAAAAATAATTGACTCCACTACTTCCTTTTTCCGTATTGCTCCACTGTTTTGTAGTAATCTTTACGAGTGGTGAAGATTGATTGATTGTTTCACAGAAAGAGTTTAGATTTTCCTCGACATTTTCTGAAAGAAGATTTGTATCAAAACACCCGAATGACTCAAAAAATCGAATGATAAAAGGTGCCTTTTCCGGTTGAATCATGATTCGATCATATTCAATTCTTCCTTTCTGCTCACCTTCCATGATATAGTAAGCCGTTTCGACATAATGATTTTCCGATGATTTACTTTTCTTTATTGCACAACTTTGTATTCGTGCAACATAAGTCCCATCCGGAATAGGTAGTTGACGATTATCATAGTCCTGCTTTCCTTGGCGGAATGCATCTTTCATTTCTTCTGCAATTGCTTGAAATGCACTTGATTCTTTCATTTTGATACCTTTCGTTTTTGTGATCTTTTTCTTGCTTTCTGAATTTCCTTTGAATTAAATATTGATCCATGCAGCAAATACAAAAGTATTTCCTTTCATTATTTTTTCTTCTCCTTTACTCTTCGAATAGTTGTTTCCCCTTTCTGTTTTGTAAGTTCAGTAATATCTCTTTCCGTTACCTCCTTATATGTTTTGGTTTGTTTATTGTTGAATGCATTGACAAAATTTTTGTATCCTATCTCTGCACTATCACCCATTGGAATCATCCATACTGGTTCACCATTTACTGTCAAGAAATTCTTTTCAGGAGCGCAAGCGGCATAAACGGTTTCATCCCCTCTTATTTGTAACCACCTTTCACCCTTTCCTCTTATATGCATATAGAAAACATTATCAATTTTATGTCTTACAAATTCATCAGCATATTTTGGAAGATTAGGCACTATTTGAGTTCTTACTCCGTTAAACCTTTCCTGTTGTATTGCTATATCATGACAATTAAATATTACACCAAAATCCGACTCGACTAAACGATTTACAAATCGATAGAATGTAGTTTTAACTTTATTCCAGCTTCTTCCTTGATCATTATCCATTCCAGGATATTGAAATCCTCCTTCTTTACATCCTTGAATAAAAGCCTTTTCATACATTGCAAGCAGACCATCAGCACATATAGTTCGAATATTTCTGGGATTAGAAATTAAATCATTAAGATAAGCTTCGGCAATCAACCATGCAGTTGCATTTTCAGTATCAGCCATCAATGATTGACGTATTGATAAATGCCTTGCAATCTTTTCAAACATTAAGAAATATGTAGTACCTGTTTCCGATCCAAACATTGAAGAAAATTTTGTCTTTCCTACCTTTTTAGGACCATAAATCAAGTATACATAATCAAGGATACTTTTTGAAACTTCAGTTGGCTTATCAATTATATCAACTTTAATTCCCTGTAAATCCCTTCTAATAGTTGAACTTACAGAAGCACTTATTTTTCTCGCTGGAAGTTTTTTAGGTAACTGTAAATTTGGTTGCATTTTTGTTGCCATAAAACAAGATCCTTTCTTTTATAAAATTAAAGTTTATTTATTTTAAGTTGGAACTTTATCAAATTCTTTTAAAATACCGTCAACAAATCCTTGTAATTCTATTTTCAAAATTTCCCTTTGAACACTATGAGGATAACCAGTTAACAATACAGAATCTTTTTTTGAACATATTTTTTTACCATCGTATACTATACGTAATTCAATTTCACAGCATCCACGAAGTATTGAAGAATGAACATTTGAATATTCTTTCATAAATTTTACCTCTTCTTTCTTTCTTTTTATTTTTAAAGGACAATTTATTAATGCACTATTAAAATCATAAATATAAACAATACGTTTTCTTATACCTTTACATTTAAACCTTTTTGATTGAAATTCACATATACATAAATCACAGTTATTGCAGATTAATTCTTCAAGCATTATAATCCACAATCCAACTCATCAAAAATAGTTTCCGATTGATAATATCCTCCTGTATGTCCCTGAATGCATGCATCCAAATATTGACAGGGTGATATTCCGCCAGTACATGAAAAACAATTCTTTATATCGGAAATCTTTTTAAAATTTATTTTATATCCTAAATAATCTTTTATATTATCTTCAATTGTATTCAGATCAAAAAGAAAACTGTTTTTATCTTCAACTGTCAAAGGAACTTCCCATCTCATAAAATAATATTCAGGTCTCTCATCAATATCATCCTGCAATCGCTGGGAAAACTGCATTATTGTTTCTTGCTTATGCGGTTTGATTCCGGGAATACGAATAACATTATAAATAAAACCGGAAATATTCTGCTTTGATTCTCTCTCTTTTATATTACAATATAGTCTTCCTTGAAAATCCATTGAAAGACTTTTTTGTATTGTTTCATCATTAATTCTACTTTTCGTTTTGGTTTCCAATACCCATAGTGATTTATCTTTTTTTACAGTATGTTCACCATCAATTTTACCTCTCCATAAAATACCGTTTATTAATTTAGAAAATTCACGTTCCGTATTTGTAAATTTTGCCATTTTAAAATCATCTTTGTAATATTCAATGTATTTTATTAAAAGACAATAAGCAATCGTTTTAAATACTTCAAGTTGTTGTTTTTCAATGTATTGAAACTTTAAAGGATTATTTTTATAATATCTACCAATTTCTCTTGCAACAAAACCGTTAATGTATGGTTTAGTCGGAATTTCTTTATAAACAACAGATAAAACATCATGTACAATATTTCCAACTGCAAATTTATCCTGTCCTTTCTTGCTTCTCCATCTATTGATAGCAAGCAAAAATTTTCGAGGACATTCACTAAACATATGTGCAAGCGATTGTGTAAGCCCGGTTTCTTCCAGTGAATAGTTATCCGGAATTGTCAGTTGTGAAATTTTAGTTGGTTTCATGATTTACCTTTCTGATTCTGTTCTCGAAATAATATTTCAACATTTATATTAATTAAATCATTTTGTAAATTATCATCTAATTTAATACCTTTATTAATAACTGAAAGTAATCTTCTTTTCATTTTAATTAATTTATGCATTGATAATAATTTTATTTCAGCTTTCTGCATTCTTCAACCTCCTGAATTTATGTTTATATTTATTTACTATATTAATCATGTTTTATCTTTCTTTTTAATAATTCATTCATAATACTTTTATTGAATATTTTCATCTTCTCTATTTCTTCTTTATTAATATTTGCAAAATCTTTTATAACTAAAACTTTATTCTTCAATTTCTTTTCAGTTAATAAACTATTTTCTTTCTTCATTCTTCAACCTCCTGAAAACTGTTTCCAATTTCCTAACTGTTTCAAGATAATATCCGCTTGATTTTCCGCCATTTCGTAATATTGCAGAAGGATGCATTATTTTGGTATAATGTTTGATTGAACTCTTCATATACTTTTCTGCAATATCTCCAGCAAGGATGAACTCTTTTGCTTTTGTTTTTGCAATTATTTCTTGTACATTCTGACTGCAAAGAAATACTTCTTCTTTCGTCGGTTGCCTGTTATCCCCTCCAATTCGATCTGTTGGTCTGCATAAAACTGTATTTGTAAAATAAATTAAAGGGACAATACCAACATTATTACAAGTATCATAAATTATTTGATTAAGTAGTTGTCCAGCTTGACCTATAAATGCTTCACAAAGCATATCTTCTGTTTTTCCTGGTGCCTCACCTACTATACATAAGTCCGCTGGAAGAGAACCCCTTCCTTGTACAATATTTTTCCTGAATTTATGAAGACTGCATTGTTTACAGTTGAAAATCATATTAATTACTTCTTTTATTCAATGGCATTACGAAACTGAAACCTCTCGATTATCACTATCATAAGTGAACTCCACATCAATGATGTCATCACAACCAATGTCAATCCATCGGATTTCGTCCGAGTCTGTAACACCTGCGTCTGTTATACGATTATTTGTGTGTACCTTAATTTATTTTTTACCGTTACGAATGCTGATTAACCCTTCCACAATTCCTATTGGTGGAATAATAATACCAACGCCACACCATATCTCGGCATTGCACGGTGTCTCGAAATCACACTTGGCAAAGTTAACCATATTCGTCACGTAACCGAAAGTAGAAATATATAACAAAAACGACATTAATAGTAAATAACACGATCTAATCATTTTACCAATTGACAACCGACTACTCATAAAACCTCTTAGTAAAAAATTTATAATATATTTAAAAGCAATTTTTCGTATAACGGTTCCGGCTACGCCCGAAGTTGCCGTCCACACCATGGGCAAAAATTCCAAAATTTATTCCAGAGTGAACTGAAAGGATCTGGAATTGCACACTTTTGACAAGGCAATTTCGGGTTGCCTGTGTTATGCGACAGTTGAGCGAGTTCCGCCTTAACTGTTTGCCATGCTTCCCAAAGGTCGCGCACATAACATATGTTTGAATTATCTAACGCTCGTATCGCTAATTGACATTCGCCCGTCATGGCAAACCTCCAATCAAATTTTAGAGCGAAATTGCAAACAACGGATCGGCAATAACAGAAGTTACGCCGATTTAAATTGAGGGCAAGATACCCCCTTACACTTATGGTATACCTTTACGAAAGAACAGTTAGCATCTCCACAAGGCGTAATTTCCACTTTGGGCAAGGCTTCCGCCGTGTTATTGCCTGTTAGATGCTGTTGAGCGAGTTCAACTGAATTCAGAGCGCAAATAACCTCATTTACTTTAAGGGCCAACTCTTGATTATCCGGTGCCCATGATTTTAAATTATGAAACTGTTCGATCATTTGCGCTCCTATTTACAACGTGTTGCTAAACGGCTGATAGTTGCCGCATTCGCTCCGTTAATCGATGATGTTCATTAAAATCACATGCCGTCCAAGCAAGATCAATCTTATTTGCAAGAGCGGCAATTTCAGCCTTTAGCTGTTGCACGGGCGCTTCGCCGGACTGTTGGCAAGATTCCAAAGCCACTTTTTTAATGCGATAAAACGCACATAACAAAGGACCATAATCTGATGTTTTTATAATGAACTGTTCTACCGCATTTAAATCACTGTCAAGCATTAAAACCTCCAATACTGTGAATTGCCAATTGCGTGCAACGTTTGACAAATGTATGCTGGTTGGTTGATGTGCCGGTTTTGTTTCCTCAGTTTTCAGGGCGCGCATCTTCTTTGCTGTCTCGCGAAAATGCTCGATAGTATAATGCGGTTCTTCACCCCGTTCACGCCAGAAGCGATTTTCGGCAACCATCCCCTCACGTTCGGTAATTAAAGCGTTTACTTCTAAAAAGCGATTATCTATAGTGATTGTAAACATTGCACTTTCAGCTTTCATTGCGCGCCCCTATAATTAAAGGTTTTCAAAACCGGCATTTCAACCAACGTGTTGCCAAATGCGTGAAGTTATCGCCTCTTATAACATTTGACAACACTGTTTAGTATATCACATTCTCTATGCGAAAGATCATCGTTACATTTAAACCACGACTGCACCACTTCCTTAATGTCAGCGATAATTTCATCGCTTTGACTGTTAGAAGATACGGAGGGAGCGGATTCCCAATATTCAGTAGCGCACAGTTCGCAAAAGGGAATAAGTTTGTGTTTGCACAAACCGTGTTTTTTACACCTTTTCATTTGTATTGACATTGCGCTACCTCTAATTCGTTCCGGAGCAACCGGAGTTTCTTCTAACGTCATGGCACACGCCCAATCGTTTTAATGTCGGGCTGCGCCTGTTGGTGGCATGTAAATTTTGCCACCATAATGTAAAGAGGGCGAAAATGCTTGGGGATTACACCCACAGGCTCGTTTGGCGCGACCGCACTACTACTGCCATTCTATCGCCCCGATTATAATTAAAAGAGCAAAATTTATTGACACCAACGTGCTCACGCACTCGCCGGAAGTTTGACAGCACATGGCTTGTGAGAGCACATAATTTTGATACCGTTCCACTCCCTATTGAACACACATTTAGTACCATACCGGTGGTGCTGGCAAATTTTCGGCTGCGTGTGTTGCGCGGGGCGCTTCGCCCGAACTGTTTTGCGGCGCTCCCCTTGTACCGCAGTGAGAATACGCGACCATTCTTCAGGAGAACATTCTAATGTTGCCCTTATAAGTCTATTGTTTAATTCAAAATTAACTGTATGCATCCTCACTGCCTCCAAAATGGTCGCCGCAAAATTGCGTGCAACGGACTGGCATAGCAGCAGTTTCCAATTGACGAAGTGAACTGCTATGTCTTGTTGGCAGAAGTAACCGGCGATTCCACTTGTTCCGCCGCGCATTCCTCTGCTGTGAAAAATGACATTCCCAAACCGGGAACAGGTTGAACGGTATCCCAAACGAAACCTCTTTTATTTCCGAGCGACTGCCACGCACGGTTAGCGTTTTCTTGTGGAGAGTGAGGTGTTCCGCACTGCAACATAATCATCGGAACAGGTTTGCATGATTCCAAAAGCTCCTTAAGCTCATCGGGTGTCATCTCAAATTGCTTGCGCATAAAATGTTTCCTTTCGAAAAGTGTGGCCTATAATAAAAGACTCGCCGGTTATTTTTGCCAACGTTTGCGCTACTGCCGAAGTTGCCGCGCCCACTCGTTAAGGTTACTAACTATCGGAATAAGTTTATCGCTGTTCATATCCACAGCGCACTGTTCAAGTTCAGCGGCAATTTTGGCATAGCGCTGTTGTGTGCTGTGGCAATTTTCTACCACAGATTTAGGGGCGCATTTATCCAAGTCGGTTAATGCTTCCCAAATGTGCTGAGATATAATAGCTCCATGCCGTTCCGCAAACGAAACAAGTTCTTTACCAGTACCAATGATCATATTGCGCCCCTTATAATTCAAAAGAAAATTGACATGGCATACAACTAGTTATTATACGTAATTAAACGATTAATTATTTCCTTTTTTCCCATTGTAACATTTTCATAATTCCGAAACCAAATCCAACAGCATCGGTTATATGAACACTGGGATAAGTCATTCCATTAAGAATTTTTATTTTTGCAGCTGTTGCTTCTTTTGTCATTTGCCCTTTCCATTCAGGAGCATTTTTTATTTCACAGTCAAGACCATTATCTGCACAAACTTGTTCATACCTTCCGACAAGATATGATAGTTCAAAAAGAGAACCTTTCTTGATTGCAGCAATAGAAATACTTGAATTATAAGCTTGCGTTCCTTCAAGATATACAATTGATAAAGACTTATGTTTACTTATTTCATATAAAAGAATATTAAAAGCATCAGTCATATAATTTCTCATTAGAAAATGATCTTTCAGCAATTTTGAAGGACATTTTATTTCTCCTGTTTCCGGAAATTTAGTTCCGTACCAATAAGCCCAACCCGTAGCTTCACCAGTGTCAACAGTTAATATATTATTTAAGAAGGTCCGTGCATCCAATTTAAAAGCTCCTGTTTATTATTAAAGTTAAATTTTAATGAATCAATATGTAAATGAAAGGCTTTCCATCTTTCCGTATCGGGATAAAAACAAAATGAAAAATAACCGTATTTAAACACTGGGACTCTTTCGCCATATTTCCCTTGATAAATATAGAATTCCGCATTTAATTCTTTTGCAGTAAGAAAGGTTTCTCTGAATCGATAGAAAGACTTTTCCGCTTTTTTAATTTCCTTATTACCTAACATATCTTCACATTGATGATAACGAAATTCAAAAAAATAATCTATATTCAAATTGCAAATATAAGTAATCATTGCATTTCTTACTTCGAAATACATTCCAAAATATTCATGATTTTCATCAATTACTTTTATATACATCTTTCATCCTTCTAATGAAATCATAAATTTCAGTTTTGCAATTCTGTTTTCTTTTAAGAGCAGAGATGATAATCTCTTCCAGTGTATCCTTTGTCACTATATGATAACAAGGTTTTGAGTATTTATCATCTATATTGAAAATACGACGTTTTGATTGATTATAGACTAGTCCGCTCTCTGGAATAGTTGCATATATTTCAGCTTGTGCAGCGGAAAAGTTAGCCCCATGAGTGAAGCATCTCGAATTCAACACAAGATATTGTTCTATACCGCCTTGAAAGTTTTGTCGTATTTGTTCTCTCTCTTCAGGTTTTATACTACCGTTTATATATTTACAATTGAAATAATTTGCAAGAGATTGCACTTCTTCATTATAGAAAGACCAAATTATTACTTGTTTGTTAAGTTGCTCATCATCAAGTATTCTTTGAATTTCGCTTATTTTTGCAGTATTCAATAATCGATCTTCAACAAATCCGGAAAGCAGCTGCCGCATCCAACAATATCTTACTCCAGCAAAAATAGTGCTCTTCTGAACTCTTGTATCTTCCAGAATAAAAGTTTTCAATAGTTGATCATATTGTTTTTTTACTTCTTTTGTCAAATAAACATATCTGTAAATATCCGTTATTCGATCTCTAATTCCAACAGTTTCATATTCCTTTACACTACAATATTTTTTCAATCGTTCTGAAATCCATTTGCTTCCCGATGGTCGAATGATCCATTTGAATTGCTGTTCATCAAAATGAGCGTTTCGAAATTGCCAATAATTTGTATATGGATGTATACATGAATAGTCAAGGAATTTCAACTGTTGAAAAATATCGAGTTCATTCTCGGAAATCCATGTTCCGGAAAGAATCATTCTCGTTTTTGCACTACGAAAATTCTTTGTATAGAATTGAGATATTTTCGTTTTTGGATTACGTATTTGATGTGATTCATCAAGAATAACTACTGAAAAAGAAAATTGCCCGATCTCTGGAAGAGGAAGAAATCCCTCATGGTTGATGACAAAGATATTTGCACTATTATGTAATAATGTTTTTCTTTCTTGTTTTGTACCTATTAACATAGTAATATTACTTTCATGAAATCCATCATCAATCAATTGTTCTCTCCATTCCCATATTGCTGCATATGGTGCTGAAATAAGAACAGGATATTGATTCATGATTTTTATATATCGAATTGCAACTATAGTTTTCCGTAATCGCATTGACCATAATAATGCCGGATGCTGTACGGAAAGGCTGTATTTCAAGCCTTCTTTTTGATATAGTGCAAGAGATTTCATATTTTATTGCCATATTGAAAGATCATCAATATCTCTATTGAACTCTTTTTCAATTTGACTATTGAATACATCTTTCATATGTTGAAAGATATGATCATTGAAATTCTTATTTATAAATTGATCAATTGAGTAAGTAACTGTTTTACTAAGTAATTTATCATTAATTCTTTCACTTATTTTTAATTCATATAAATCACTACTTCTAAATGATGGAATAAATTCCAGTGTTATTTTAATTATAGGAGTCATAAATATTCCTTTCAAAGAAAAGCAGAACTGCAAACGAGTGCTAAAATGTTCCGACTATTGTTATTTGTTTGCAGTCTGTTCATTGTAAACTATTTCTTTACTGCTTTCTTTGCTGGTGTTTTTGCAACCGGTTTCTTTTCCTCTTCCTTCTTCTCTCTAATAATTCCCAGTTTCCGAAGAGGATCTTTTGCCGGATCAATTTTTTCACGTACTTTCTTTTCCGTTTTTGGTTTCTGACTGTAGGGAACTTTCTTTCCGTTCACTTCAACCAATTGCTCGATGATTCCATCCTTTTTCGGATCATAGCATTTTCGTGCACTGGCATTGAGAAAGTACCGGCAAGCGGAAATGCATTTCAGAATTTGCTTTTTATCCCGTTCCGGATTTGTTTTTGAGAGCAATGAAAGCATTTCATCATCAGTGTATTTCTTTTCAAGGATGAGAGAAGT
>Ga0316629_10000001_pt1 | contig 64401 bp, 120 predicted proteins | sample OWC_May_M1_C1_D1_FD_207654 | JGI IMG/M metagenome (GOLD analysis project Ga0316629, IMG submission 207654) | Wetland soil microbial communities from Old Woman Creek delta, Ohio, United States - OWC_May_M1_C1_D1_A | ecosystem: Environmental > Terrestrial > Soil > Wetlands | place: USA: Ohio... | reverse complement strand
GGTGGAGTACTTCAGCGGCCCGACGGACGAACAGCTTGTGGCGCTTGACTGGTTGGCGCAGGCTGTTGCATCGCACGATGGCCCTGGCGTTGTAGCCTGGCACTGCACGCACGGATGCGACCGAACTGGACTGTTCGCGAGCATGGTTGTGATGTACCGCTACGGGTTGACGTTCGAGCAGGCTCACGGGTACCTGCTTGCGTCTGCCGGCGGATGCTGGAACAGGCTTCCAGGTCTATACAGAGCTCGGCTACGCTGGTACGAGACGATTTACTCAATGAACAAGAAACACAACAACTGACCGAAGCGCCGGCCTGTGGCCGAGGAGATTTGACAACATGAGCAGTGACAAGCACGCGACGCCATCGCCGACAAACGAAGGGGTAGAGCTTGCCATTGCTCGCCATGAGCGAGACTGCCCATTCGCAGCCCGCTTGCAGACATTGGAGGAGACAGTGACATCGATGAGGCTACAACAGGCAGAGGTTGTAGGGGCGGCGAAATCCCAGGCTAGGAATGTGACGATCATCGTGATGATCGCCGCTGTCTTTGGCCTTGGGCTGCAAGTGCTTGGCTATATCGACAGGCATTCGCAGCGGCAGCAAACAGCACTGCTATCGCAACCAACACCATGAAAGGCACGATGGGGAAGAGGCGAAAGAAGATCGACGAGCAAGGACATGAACCGGTGCAATCCAGAGCGCTTCCATTTTTTGAGTGCAAGAAGTGCTTCGACGTACGCCTGAAGACTCACGACTGGCGGCGTCCGTGTCCTCCGAGCGCGCAGGGCAAGGAGTCTCGTCGATACATGGCCGGGTGATTTCATGCTATGCTTGGCACATGAAAATTTTGGTTTGTGGCTCGCGGAAGTTTGCCGACTACGAACTGATTCGAAGAACACTCGGGAGATACAATGGGCCGGTGGAACTCGCCCACGGTGGTGCTCCTGGCGCCGATGCTCTGGCAGAGGCCTACGCGACAGACAGAGGGTGGCCAGTGCTTAGGTACCAAGCGGACGTGACGAGATACGGCAAGGTGATAGGGCATATCGAGATCGGTCAGATGCTCAAAGCGTTCGCCCCGGACATCGTCGTAGCGTTTCGTGGAGGTGAGGATACCGCCAGAGTAGCCAGACTCGCGAGGCAGGCAGGGATCGACGTGCTCGAGGTCCGTTCGCTGTGAGGCACGGGCGCCGCGATACCACCCACGGGCCGATTCGCGAGCGGCTGCGGGAGCTCGGCGCCAGCGTGGAAGACCTAGGAGACGTAGGCAAGAGAATCCCGGATTTGCTCGTTGGATTCTGCGACCACATTTTCCTGGTAGAGGCAAAGGGGCCTGACGGCGAGCTGTCCGATGGACAGAGAGAATTCGCTCGAACGTGGAAAGGGGCAAAGCCGGTAGTCATTCGCTCTCCAGAGGAGGCCCAAGCCTGGTACCTACGCGAACGCGCGCGACTCGTAAAAGGAAAAGACACACCATGAAAGCACTCAGATACCTGTCATCGATTGTCTACCCGCCGACCAAGGCCAAGCTGCACAGGATCGTAACAGCCGTCGGAGTTCTGTTCGCAGCGGCCTCGATCGGCATCACGTGGTGGGGGGCGCTCGGGCTAAGCACTGAGGGGAAGCTAGGGGTCACGGTTGGCATGCTGACCACGCTCGCTGCAGGCTGGAAGCGAGCTGAACCGAGAATCGACAAGGCAATCGAGTCGCTTCCGATCCCAGCAGACGACAAAGGACTTGCAGAAGTTCTGATGATGTTCGCTCTCAGCTGGATTGCGTTTGGCGTGGCGCTGGCTGTTCGGCACATGCACCACCTTGCCCAGATCGGGCGATAGCCGCCAGTATAGCGTCCGCGGCTGCCGTGAGATACACCTCGCGTTCCTGGTCGTCGTCGAAGCGGCCTTTCATGCAGATCGGGAATTCTTCCTCGAAAACCGTCTCGCCGTCGCACTCCGGGTATTCGACCAGGAAGTATCCCAAGCGTAGCCTCACGTATCCGACGATCTTCCCGTCGGAGTCTTTCACGTCGTATTGCTCAGGCCACCAGTGGCACGTGCAAACGAATTCAAGTCCTTTGATCTTCATCGCTTTCGCTTCCTCTCTTCGAACAGCACGGCCTCTGCCTTCACCCGTCTGCGCTCCCGGCGGACGGCGCGGTCGATCTCGCTGATCACCGTAGTCCACACGCCAAGCTCCCACCACTTCCAATCCATTGGCTTGGTGAAGTGCCCGAATCGATGGTTGAGCCGTTCCCGAAGCGCCTCGCGGTCAGACTTCTTCACGACGGTTTCCCTTCCGAGTTGAGTTTCGCTTCCACTTCCGCAAGCACGGCATCCACGGCCTCGTCGCTCTCCGGCAGCGGTTCCTTGTCTGGGTTCATGCGATTCCAGTGCGCCGCCGTGGCGTTGTCCAGGTCCCGATCGCGCTTCAACTGCGCGAGTCGCTTCCGCATGTCATCCTTCGTCATGGTCTTCGCTCCCATAGTCCAGGTCATCGTCATCGTACAGTCCGCCGCCCATCGCCCCGTCGCAGATGCCGCCTGCCTGGCAACCTCCGCACGGCTTGTCACGCGCTCGGCACGTGCTCGCGACTTGCGACATCCACCGCTGGTAGGACGGATCGTCGAATGGGTCTTGGTCAGCCTTCGTCATGACGGTCCTCTTGTACGATCTGCTTGACGTTAGAAATCGAAGGAACGAAATACTCGCGCCTCCACTTGCGCTCGGCTTTAGCGATTGCGTCGTCGACGTCAGTTGCCTCAACGTCGAAACACGTTTGGTTGACCTGTTTAACCCATACGCGGTAGAGCTTACTAGCCTTCGTCATTCCGCACGCCATCCGTTTGTTTCATCGTAGATTCAAGCGCAGCTTCAAGCATGTCTGCGATCCCACCGACGTACTTCCCCATATACCTGACAGGCTCAGACTCGCATGCCCAAGCGATCGCGGCTTGCTCTCTAGCTCTGGATATTGCCAGGCGAATCGCAGCTGACAGCTTGCTCACCTGCATGGCGGCCCTGTCTCGCTCAAGTCGCAAGTCTTCTGCCATCTCGGTAAGCTCTACTGATTGCACTGTTTCACCTCCTGTTGCTTTGCCATACGCTCGTTGTTTTCTGCTTTCAGCCTCGCGACTTCGGCGCGAATCCTAGCAGGCGACCACCCAGCATGCACCCATTGGCGCTGCTTGGCGAGCACCATCTGCTCGAAGTTGTGCCTACGCGAGGCTAGTGGCGCGTGCTTCGGCATTGCCTTACACCCCTCCTAGCACGCATTGGCGGAACAACCATGAACTTGTCAAGCAGATTGGCGACCATCTCTCCTCGGACGAGGACACCACCTTCTCCAAAGTCGTAGGTGAAGTGCTTTCCAGTTCTGCTGTAGTCCCAGCGTCGGAATGCTCCTGTTTCCTTCTTCATTTCCCACCTGCCAATCTCGCTCGCCTATAGCTGTAACAATAGGCTTCGCAGCTTCTACCGTATTCAGCGTGGACATCTTTCCGATCAACCCCATCGGCCCATTGCGGGACTGGGCACACGCATGGCCAAAGGCTGTCAATTGCCCAACCTTGCACAAATGGAGCTCCCCAGTGGTGGCACGTTTGGCACATGTGATCGATATCAGGTTCGTCTGTCATGACTTGCGCGCATTCCTTTCAGCTTCCTTGCACGGCAGACACCTCCTGCCGTCAAGAATGAGCATCTCGAACATGTTGCACACGTGGGAACTGACCATGAAGTCGTAGGCAATCCAACTGCACTGATCGCAGGTTTCATCCCCACACACGATTGTTAACATGACTTGGCGAAGCACGCTCATGGCTTGCCCACCTCCCTCGCCGTCAACGTGACGGCGTAGACCTGCATGCTCTCCGGATCGAACACGTCGATTTCTGAATGTTCTGGCGTGTCCGACCAACACGATGAAAGCATGATGTTTGTCAATGCCTGTGATCCGTCAACTGCAGGCACGTACACGGTCCGCTGCGCCTCGCCCTTGGCCGCTTCGAGCTGCCGGCGCAGGTCGGCGTTCTCGGCTGCCAGTTCGTTGATCCGCTTGTCACCAGCTACGGCGATGTTGACCACCGGCAAGTTTAGGGGCTCGCAGCCGTTGACGTACATCCGTTGCAGGTATTCACGATCGTCGCTCACTTGCTCTCTCCTCTGGCATGCGACCGGAGAACTTGCCCACGAAGTTACAACTGTAGCGCTCGTCGATAGGGAGCCCTAATCGATCAACTTCAGCTTCGAATCGCTCGCGACCCTTCCTGGTCTGATGAACGTATTTCATGGCTTCACTCCTCCCGCGCCGGGCAGCACATCAACCCTTGCCACAAGCATCTTGGCCAGCGGGTCGAGAGCAGAAAAGCCGTGCCAATCGCACGACAGCGACAAGCGTCCGTCCGCCCAATGGATCACCTGGGTTGCCGGCCTTCCGCACACCGGTCCTACGGGGGTCAGGTCTTCAGTGTGCTCTTTGCAGAAGTCGCAGGTCACGGATTCCTCCTCGCTCTCACGTCCATGTACATCTGCCAGCGCCTTCTATTTTCCCGGCAACTTCCGAGACCAAGCAGAATCGAAATCCATGCAGGCGGCACCGGGGCTGTCTCCGAACCCGGACACGCCGTCCTGCAAGTTCTCGCCGTATAGCGCGCACCACTTGTCACCGTCGATGAACAGCCGCGGCCTCATCAACACATGTGGATCGCCCATTCTGGTGGCCGACGCAACAATCGCAGACTGAGCCATTGCAGCCGCGTGGCCAAACGCTGCCTCTATACCATCTCGATTTGCTTGATAACTCACTTTCCACGTCCTTTCGTGAGCACCACTCGTCTCCGGTTGAGCAGCTCCGCCAGTGCTGGCCAGTCGCTGAACACAACTCCGTCGTATTTCAGCGTGCCTCCATTGAACCCGATCCACCGTTTGAATTGAGCCGGCTTGCGCGAGTGGCTCATATTCTCGTCGAACCTAATGCACGGACAGAACCATCCTATGTCATCAGGTCCCCCGCATCTTCCATTGTGCCACTTGCCAAAGTGATCGATCTTCGCGTGGCCGCACTTGCACTTCGGCTTGCGCGCGGCACGCTTTGACTCTTGCTGCTTCATGTGTTCTCTACCGATCTCCACCGTGCTATCGCCGCTTCGGCGCACTCAATGGAACATCCAGTGCGTCGCATGTAGCTGTCTCGTGCGTCTATGTAGCCGCGATTCGTGCCATTACGGAGATCGTCGAGTTCCTCTTTGGTGAACACGGACGCAGCGTCGACGTTCGGATTACCAGCCGGCTGGTCGAGGTGGCCGGCGTGCGAGTTCCAGAAATCACTCAGCTGTGGGTTTTCCACGAAATCAGCATCGACCGTTAGGCCGGTTAGCCACTTGGTCACGCGGACGTCCGCGGTCGTGAGCTTGATTGGCGTCTTGATGACGTGCCCGCTGATCCGCGAACAATCGTCCGTCGGGAACTCGCACGTTCCGTTTCGCTTGAGGACGCAGACGTGGTCTGTCTTTTCTACGACGGTGTGGGGATACGGGATGACATCCGTATTCACCGAGCCCAAGTTCTTCTTGTACTCGTGGCAGCGCTCGCGCATCGGGCAGCCTGCGCATCCGACCTCGCCAGGGCGGTAGTAATGCGCATTGTAGTCTCGCGCCAGCCCGTGCGTATATGAAACTAAGCACGATGTCTTGCGGAATACCGGTGCACCGCGCTTCTCGGCGGAGCTGCGGATTCGTTCTTCGACTTCGGCGCTGATCATCTTCTTGTGACCGAAGCGGTACCCAGGGTATGGCCTGAGCGGTAGGCCCTGAGCCTGCCATGATTGGACCAGCGACGGCTTGCCCTGCAGGCCAGAATACCCGACGGCCATCCCATGCTCTGCTGCCCTGTCAAGAACCCAGTCGACAGTCTCCTGCGAATCGTTCACGCCGTATACGATCGGGCGGTACTCGATCGAGTAGTGGTGCAAGCCGCGCCTGCTCGCTTCGGCAAGGTTCGATGTGAAGGTGGCGCGCGAACCGCCGTCGAGCGGATGGTCTACCCCGAATGTCGAAAATGCGAAGTGCAGGTCGAGAGCGAAATCCTCTACTGGGAATCTCCGGAAATCCCCCTTCAGGATTACGACCACTGGACCAGCATGCCCTGCGTGTTCGAGCATCCGTAGTAATCTCTGCGTGTAGAGGATCTGCAGTGTCGGGTCTCCGTGGAACAAGTTGACAGCTACAGGGAGTTCGCGAAATGCCTGGTTGATCTCAGACGGCAGCGTTGTCATGGTGAGGCCGTCGGTGGCCCCGTCGCTGAGTCGACAGTACCCGCATCCTAGGCAATTGGTCAGGCTTCTTCCCAGCAGAACAAATGACTTCTGGACGTGTAGTTTGTCGATCATGTCTAGTCGCCATTCTTCCCGGCCGATGATCCTTGGTGCAGAATCGCCCATGCTCTCCGGTGATCGTCGCTCGCATTCGCGCTCGTGACGTCGATACCGTTGTGCTTGGCGAAGAACTCCCTCAGCTCTGCCAACTCACTCGCGGCCTGCGCGTTCTCCTCTGCCTTGCTGCGAACTTCATCGCGCTCTTTCTCGGTCTCCACGCAGTCTTTTGCCAGTGAATCGCACGACCTCCCAGAAGCTGACAATGCCTCGGACATACGATACAGCTCAGCCTCCAGCTCGGCGATCCGCTTGGCGTCCGCGGCTCGCGCTTCGGCCATGTCGGCGCGGGCGTCGTCCATGACATACACCCCAACTGAGCAGCTCTCAGGGTCTACACTGGCTGGCAGTGTGTCCAGATGAAGGTCAGTAACTATCCTCTCAAGCCGAGGCATCGGCGCCTCGGCTGGCGATGGTTGCGTTGGTTGCGTTGCGCTCTCCTTGATCCGCTCAATCTCAGCATCGAGTTCTCCTGTGAGCGTCGCCTCGCGCTCGCATGCAGCCTCAAGTTCGCGCTTCAGCCGCACGATCTCGGCCGCCTGCTCGGCAACCTTCTGCTCTCGCTCCTCAAGCTGATCGCGCATCGCTTGTATTTCTGAGATGGATTGTCCCTGCTCGTCGAGCTTCTCCCGCTGCTCGCTGAGAGTTCTCGCAGCAGTATCAATGATGGCTTCCTCTGTCTGCATAGAGTCGATGCCAGTGCCGGCGCACAGACGACGAATAGTGTCGGACCATTGCTTCGCGTGTGCTACTCGGAAGCGCTCCTGTTCGTCTAGTTGCGCCGCCTGCTCGCGGAGTAGCCGCGCCGCCTTCTGAGTCGCCGTCTCGCCCTTGAATGACTCGCCGCCCATCTCGAAGATGGCTTTCGCCAGATCCATGTTTGCATCATGGTAGCGGTTACACTTCGACCGCAAGTCGTTTCGCTCGCGGGTCAGGCGCTCGACTTCGGCCTGCTTCGCCGCCACCATGCGCGACTCGCGGTCGCGGTGAATCTGGATCACCTCGTGAAGCCAACCTTCATCTCCTCGCTTCTTGCACAGAAGAGCCGCTCCAAGATCCTCAGCCTCTGTAGTGTCGACGGCAGGTGCTGTCGTCTCGGCACTCGTTCCGGACTGCTGCGCTCCGAAGCGGGCTAGGACCGCGATAGCAGCGCGCCTAGGGAACTCCCAATCAGCAAAAAGTCTGCTCGGCCTGCACACGTCCGCGATCGAAGTTTCCAGCTCCTCCACCGTCGGCAGCTTCGCGTGGCGGATCTTCGAGCGCTGAAGCTCGGCCACATCCTTCGCCGCTGCGAACGCTTGAACCCACTCTCTGTCCGCCTCGAAGATGTTCATGCGAAGTAGACACCCCTTGATGTCCGCCTCACTCAGCGGCTCGACGGCCAGTGCAGGGGAGGGCTGCTCGGCAGGCTTCGCTTCCGTCTTCGCGCTGGTTGCAGACGCGTAGTTCTCGCGCACGACCTTGGCCAGAGCCGCCTTAGCTTCGTCTGGCATGTCGGCGCTGGCGTTCAGGTGGCACTCGGCGGCTGGTGCCTTCGCGCCTGGGCCGAAGGCGGCGCGACGGCCATTCTCCTCTGCGGTCAGCTGCTCGACTGTCATCGCTTCGCTGTTGCTCATCTTCGTTTCGTCGTTCATGCCGTCACCTGTGAATCGTCTGGTATCTCGCTCGGTGGAAGTCTGTAATCGAAGCCGATGCACGGCTTGATAGTTTCCGCTAGATCGCCCCAGATGTATCCATGAGGGCAGTAGCGTTTGCGAATCGCCGCGCACGGCAGGCAAGTTCTGAACCCGAAAGCGTCGCCATCGCAGTCAATGCCTGTCACGTGCTCGTATCGCTTTCCAGGTTCGATGGTCTCGTGACACTCGCAGCACGAGTATCTCTTGCGAGCCTTGCGGATGGCTGTAGCAAAACACCTTGCAGCTTCATATTCTGACGAGTCTACGGAGCAATCGCACTCGATCATCGCGCCTTACCTCTCGCCAGCTTGTCGATCGCTGCCTCGATTCGCATGCGGCCTCCTGGCCGAGTCGTTGGTTCAACTCCTGCCGCTCGTTCGCGGAAGTATTTCTGCACCGTTTTCCTGTCCACCTGCGCCTCGCCTGCGATGCGCGTGATCATGTTCGGGTCGTGGATTGCGTTCTTCGTCATGCCTTCACCAACTTCCCGCTGTCGTCGCAGCGATAAAACGTGTTTGCCTCGATCCCGTCCTCTCCGACGTACCCGACGGATAGTCGATAGCGTTCGGATTTGTTGTCCCACCAGCTCAGGACGATGATGCCGACTTCACCGGTTTTCGCCGTGCCGCCGTCGCCAGCCGTGGCCGTGCCACGGTGGCCAGCCGTGGCCGTGCCGCCGTCGCCAGCCGTGGCCGTGCCGCCGTCGCCAGCCGTGGCCGTGCCACGGTGGCCAGCCGTGGACGTGCCGCCGATGCCAGCCGTGGACGTGCCGCCGTCGCCAGCCGTGGCCGTGCCACGGTGGCCAGCCGTGGCCGTGCCACGGTGGCCAGCCGTGGACGTGCCGCCGTCGCCAGCCGTGGCCGTGCCACGGTGGCCAGCCGTGGACGTGCCGCCGTCGCCAGCCGTGGCCGTGCCACGGTGGCCAGCCGTGGACGTGCCGCCGATGATCGCCCTCCCTTGCCCTCCGTGCTCCGATAGCCACTTCGTCGCAGAGTATTGGTTCCCAACAAATACGACCACGCCACGCTGGAATTTACACTTTACAGAGCCTGTCGCAGTAAGGTCAACGATGTATGAAAAATCCACTTCGACGATTAGCCACTTCGCCTCCGGTTCGTCTATCGCCAGAAGATCTCCTGAACCCTCACCCCACAACAATCCGTGCAACCCACCTCCGCACTGAACCGCTGGATCCCAATCCGGGCATTCTACCGGCCCTGACTCAGGCCACTGGAAACCGCCATAGCCTCGCATGTCCTTGTCGCATGTGCGCATCACCAGGACCTTTCCTGGTGGCAGCACGTAGTCTGTCTGTTTCTTCATCGTCGATCGTCTCGTCTTGTTCTTCGTTACGCGTGAATCTTCCGTCATCTTCCCACGCTTGTCAACCGCTATTTTCGGCACGAACGGTCGTGCTTTTTCAGCGAGATCCGGTGCTGCCGAATCCTCCAGCACCACGGGCAGTCTCGTCGAGCGAGGCAACCTCTTCCAGATCCGCGCGCACTACGGGAGCAATCACAAGTTGTGCGATTCGGTCTCCGCGTTTAATACGCCACATGTCACCGTGATTGATCAATAGCACGCACACTTGACCCCTAAAATCGCTATCAATAGTGCCTGGCGCATTAGCAACAGTCACTCCGAAACGAGACGCCAGCCCGGATCGCGGTCGCACTTGCCCTTCGTACCCTGTTGGTATTTCAATCGACACTCCGGTCTTCACTGCGTGCCACTGACCTGGCCATAGTTCTCCATCCTCGTCCGCGTACAAGTCCATCCCTGCCGCTCCGTCGGTCTGGTACGTCGGTAGCTTCGCCGTTGGCGTCAGCCGCTTGATCTTCACTTTCACTTCGCACCGCCCTTGCGCACGTATCCCAAATCGCGAAGCCAGTTCTGCCCAACCGGTGAGCCGAGCCACTGAATCACCGTGGCGGCTACTGCGAAGTCTCTGTCGGACGGCGAGGGGGGACGGCCTGTTTGCTCTGGACGTTGGTCAAGCAAGTGGCCGAGATGCCCTGTTGCCTCACCGAACATGTGCCATGCCTCGGCAAACCTCCGTTCCTCTGGGTTGTCGTCGAATCTGTGCTTGTGCAGCCCGCTCATCTTCATCTTCCGATCATTCTTCGTCACTTCGAGATCTCCTCTCGTATACCTTGCGGCCATCATCTCGCACCATGCACTGAATGAGTTCATTTTCCGATCTCCTTTCTCATCCATTCGACCGTTGACAGAACCTTGCGAGCGTAGCGCTTGCCTCCCGTGCACGTCCTGGAGTTGTAGCCTGACAACCCGGCCACCTTCCCTCCGCAGTCTCGCTCGCGCAGGCTCAACCACCGAGCACCGGTGTCGATGTTGTGGCGAGGCTGCACAAGCTCGAATAGGGTCAGCCCGTTCGCCGCCACGCCATGCAACTGCATCAGGCCAACCTCTCCGGAGCGTCCGATCGCTCCGGCACGGCAGCGAGACTCGCACAAGATTTGAGCCACGATGGTCAGGCGAGATACCATGTGCCTCCTGGCCGCCGCGTCCACGATCGGCGCTAGGTGCTCGTGCCCTGGGCACGCGACGGAAAGCGCGCGCTCAGTCGTCGTGGCGGCGTTGCCAGGGCGAGATGGAATGCACACCAGCAGCCCTGCCCACGCTAGCGCAAGTATGATCAGCAGAAGCCTCATCGCATCCTCATGTGGTCAGCAACAAGCATTAGAACAAAGCATCCAACCAATAGCACTGTCAAAATAGTTGCTATCAATTCGTCTGTCGTCATGTTTGCCTCCTGCCAATCATCTGTTCCTCTCGTATGTTCTTCTGGCACCGCAACCATTCGCCGAACTTCATGCATCCGTCCTCGTTGAGATACTCTCGGTATCGCTTCTGGCTTCGCGTGAGTCGCCGTGGCAGCGGACTATTCTCGATCATCGCCAGCTTCCCGGCCTCTGTGACTTGGTACGTGTGCATGCCTTTGCCGATGAATCCTGGTTTTCCATCCCCACAGTCGCGCATGAGACCGGCGGCGACCAACTCCTCCATGGCGGTGAATGGCTCGGCAACGTAGTGGTTGCGGTACTGATTGCCACGACCGTGCTCGTCGACGCCGAGCGAATGTTGAAGGATGTGCAGCTGTTCTTTCGTCACGGCTGCCACTTCGCTTTCTGCCAGCGCGGGAACGTCTGGACGTAGATCGTCGGTGCTTTCAGGTGCGGCCTTGCCTTGCACCATTCGACGGCATCCCTCGCTGACTTCCAGCAAGGATCACCCCAAGCGGATCCGTTGGACTCGCACACCCAATACACGGTCGTCGTCTTCCTGCCAATCCTGTGCGGCTTGCTCACGACTTTGCCTTCGCTTTCTTCCCGCGCCTCTTCCTGTCCAACTCAACTTCGCGCACGCATTTCTCTGCGATCAAGTCTACCAACGCCTTGACCCACACGCCGCCTTTGCGCATGCGAGAAGAGACCCTCTCCCAAAGAGCATTGTATTCTGTGTCGGTCACGGCTTGAACCCTTTCGCGGCGGCGGTTTCAAAGTCGCGGACAACTCGATATGCCGTCAGCCCAATCTCTGGTGCGCCGAAGTTCCATAGCGCTACGACTGCGATTCGCTCGAATGCCGCCGCCATGGCCAGCAGCTCACGTAGCGTGCACACCTCAAGATGTTCGATCTCGTGATCTGGCCTCGCTGGCGATGGCATCAACCCAACGATGTCGTCAGCGGTCATCATGTCGCACACTCCTCCAGTTGCTTCCGCAGGTGCTCCTTGAACAGCAGAGCCGTCGCACGTCCAATCGCCTTGCGCGCTTCCTTGCTGTCGACGATTTCCCCTGCCGCTTCTCGGGTCACGTCTTCTACCATGGCGGCGATCACGTCTGGTGTCTTCTCCATCCCCGGAGAGCCTCCGAGATGGTCAAGCACGTGCTGCAACCTAGTGGGCGTCACCCATTCGGTAGCGATCTTCTCGGCACCTTCAAGAATCGCGAACCCGTCTACGCTGGTGACAACGCGCGGGCTCTTGGTCTCGCGTTCTTCGTCGCGCTTGTGCTTTGCGATCACTCGGTGGCCGTTCAACGTGGCTTCCACGATCGGGCGCAGAACCACCCCCTCGCGCGGGCGTTCCTCGGCGATTCCAGCCCTTCGAGCTTCCTCGGAAGGAGCGTCTCTCTCGGCGTCGATGTTTTTGAGTGAACACCGAATGAGCCTATAGAACACGAACGAGAATCCAAGACGCGTCGCCACGTCATAGGCGTTTTCCACGCTCAAGAACGTCTCTCCGATCTTGACCTCGAATGCCACGAACCTAAGCGCCTTCCCGTAGCGCCACGACTGCCCGTTAATCTTACCTCCGTAGGCTTCCCCGTAGACGACCACCTCCAGGTGACCAAGCTCCGTGAATGCGGCGGTCAGCTTCTCGGCGTCGAACAGCGCGACGAAGTCATCGTGTTTGGCGCCGCCAGCGAAGAACGTCACGTGACCGTCGCGCCATGCAATGTGAGCCGAAGTGCCGTGGACTTTCTCCATCGCCCAGCACTCCTTGAACATCAGGATCGCCTTGTTGCGATACAGGTTCTCTATGTGTAGATACGCCATTACGCACACTCCAGTTGAACACGTTTGAAGTCACAATCTATGTACTCTTTCAGACATGCAGCGAGGAACGTCAACAACGACGCGTGCGGGTACGCCTCGAAGGTGAACGTCACCCAGTAGGTGGGCTCGCCATCTTCACCCTTTCCGGCCTTCGTGGTTGCAGACGCGAGGATTCCGTCTGGCTCTAATTCAACGTTCCCTCCTGTGCCTGAAAGCGAGGCTTTAGCGTGGTAGGCGGAAATATCGGCCGTGAACTTCTCGACGTCTCCGTTGACCATCAGGTCTCGCTGGTTGAGTGCAACGGCGCCAAGCCACTCGGCCGCCTCGACGGTGAATTCACAGCACAGCGAGAACTCAACCCGTCGTATCGGATTCCCTTCCACCTCTCTGAATGTCAGCTTAGCGGACTTCAACTCTGCTCGGAATTCTGCGTCCTTCATGTTGCCCTCTTGTGCGCTTTTCTAGCCAAGTGCTGTTCGACGATGCACTGGAGTTGACTACGGATGTTGTCCCCGATCCATATGATCGCCTCGAACTGCGCGCGGTCTTTAGGGTGAACGTCATCCGCGTGAAGAGCTTGTGTGACCCTGGCGTCACGATCTCCGATCCGCTCTATCACGTCCCATTCGATCCATACGGAGAAATCAGACCTTCCAGGCCTTGCTGTCCACGTCTCGTGTTTTGTGATCGTCCTGCTTGATTTCGGCTTCTTCATTTTGCCTTCCTTTCGTTTTGTCGTAGCGCCTCGGCGATGAACTCCGCGTTGGCGCGTGCCTCTTCTAGCGAGATGCTATGGCCTGGTGAAACCATCGAAGCTGACACAAATGCGATTGCAACTCCGTCCTTCCCCTTCACATAGACACCGTGCCCAACGTCTAGCACTGTGTACGGCCCAGGGGTGACGTCTATGATTTTGATCTCTTCCATTTGTCCCATCTCCTAGAACGGAATCTCGTCATCCACCTGTTGTGGAGAATCGTTCGTAGACTTATTCGTCCGCTCTCCGACAACCTCGACTGACTCTGCCACGTTGTCACCGAACACCTTCCCTTTCCAGTCGCGGCCTCCGAGCCTACCTGATACCGCCACGATAGTTCCAGGCTTGAGCTCCTTCGACTTCTCTGCAAGCCCTCCCCACACCTTGATCGGGACTATCTCTGTGAACTTTCCTCCGTCACACTCGACTATCAGCGTGACGATGTCCTTACCAGACTTCGCGGTGAACGTATCGGTGCGGATCACCCGCCCTGTGCCCGTGAACGTGAATCCTGTTCCTGTCTTGTCTTCGGTCATGCTTTCCTTTATCGTGTTGCGGTCCTTACTACTTCGGTCGTCACCTTGACTAGACGCCATTCGACGATGCTCCGGTTGTTTGGGTAGTCCATCTCCGGCGCCGTCGTGGCGGTCTCGAAGCTCTCTTCTGGCGACTCTGTAGGAGCGTTGTACGGGTACCACAGCCCAGGCTCATCGTCTGCGTCCCTGTACTCGATTCGGTATTCGGTGGTCATTCGCGCACCACATTCGCTTCTGGGTGAGACTTCAGCCAGTTCTCTGCAGCCCAGAAAGCATCCTGTGCATGCATGTAGTTTCCATCGTCGCGCAGGCCGACTCGGTAGCGCCATCCATGCGGCACCTCGTAGATCGTGATCATGGTTCGCAGCACTGGATTCCTCAAGTCATCACCCATCGTCTCGTTCCCCTCTTTCGCTGTATGGTTGCGTCGGCTCCCTTGGGAACCTGTTGTCAAGATCTGTGAATTCCATCCGCTCTCGGTGCCAGAGAACAGGCGCGCTCCCCCTACGCCCTCCAGTGTTTTTGGCGATGATCCATTTAGCGTCTTCCGGCTGGTATGGGACAACCGCGCCTTCCGATGGCTTCAAGTGCTGCTCGCGCCACGGGAAGATGATGACCTGAGCGGCCGCCTCAAGCTCGCCGGAATCGCGCAGGTCTGCCATCGTCGGCTCGCCTCCTCGTTCGAGCACCTTGCGGTTGAGTTGAGCAAGGGAGATCACAGGGATGCGAAGTTCCTTCGCTAGCCCCTTCAGGGACTGCGCCATCTTGGCGATCTCTCGGTTGCGGTTCTCTGCCCGTTCATCGGACAAGATCAAGCCAAGGTAGTCAACCACAACCAGCGCGATTGGATTCGGATCATCTGGCCGGCAAGCGCGGGCGCACTTCGCAAACCAACGGTGCGTCTCGCCTATGATCTTGTTCACCGACATAGGGCGATCGTCAACCCACAACGGCCAGTCCCATGCCTTGCGTCCGGCCGCCTTCACCTTCTCCCACTCGGACAGGTCGGAAAACTTCCCGGTGTGCAGGTTGGTTGCAGCCACCCGAGAACGCATGGACAAGATGCGCTCGACCACCTCCTGCCGGTCCATCTCCAGGCTTATCAGGTAGCATGGGACTGCGTTGAGCGCGTTGTATGCGAGTACTCCTACAGCAGCAGCCGTCTTGCCCATGGATGGTAGCCCACCGATCACGCCAAAGTGCCCGCGCCTGAACCCTCCGGTTATCTCGTCGACGGAAGCGATCCCTGCCCTGACGACGTGCTCTCCATTCCGGTTGGTTCGGCTTTCGATCTCGGTGATGGCAGGATCGATCAAGTCGGCTAGGCGCTCTGGCCCGGCGCTATTCGAGCTGACTTCCAGGCTAGCGACGCCATTCCTGATGCCGGCAATCACGTCGTCGGCGTCCTCCATCGAGTAAGATCGCGCCGCCGTCTCCGAGCAAAGCCCGATGATCCTGCGCAGGGTGGCCATTTTGCGGATCGTCTCGTAGTGGCTGCGAAGGTGGACTGGGGGCAACGCCTCGTTGGCTAGGGTTAGCAGAAAACCTTCGCGCTCAGGCAACGCAGCCACGCACCCTTGCGCGCGGGCTTCGTCCTGGATGGATACCACGTTGACGACTTTCCCTCGCCTCTGGAGCGAGCGTATGCATTCCCAGACTGCCCGATGTGGGGGGGCGAAGAAGTCGTCAACCGCCAAGTCGGAAAGCTCTGGCAGGCACTCCGGGGCGATGATGACGGTGCCGAGAAGCGCCCGCTCTGCGGCTTCGCTTCGTGGTGGCGTTCGTGCGTCGTCGTTCATCGTGTTGCGTCCGGCCAGAAGAACGGGGTTTCGGATGGCTTGGTGGGCTTTGGCTTGTTCGTAGTCTTCTCGTCCTCCCAACGCTTCCCGTTGAGCCACGTCGCAGGGTGGGGAATCTTGTCAGGCTCGCGCTTGCTGAACTCTGGCGCCTGCCATTCCAGCGCCGCCATGATCTTCGTGGCAAGGTCGTCACCTGGCCAGGCTTTGACAGCCGCCTGCTTTGCTACGTGGCGCGGGTAGGCTGAATAGAAGGCCTCAAATGCCGCAGAGCCAACGGCTGGCTTCGCTCTCTTCTTTCTGTTAGCGCTAACGTTAGCACCAACGTTGGCGTGCCCATCTACTTCTTCTTCTTCTTCTGATCTGGATCCGGATCTGGATCCGGAGGCGTTGGCTCGAACCTTCCGCATCAGATCGCGCTGCTTCTCTGTACGCCTGAGGTATGCCGCCACTCCAGCCCCTGAGCCGTCGGTCCATTCGTGCAACACATGTTCGCCGTTAGCGCTAATATCGACGTAACCGACTGCTAACATCGCATCGAAACACTTGCTTCGCTCGCCACGCCATTCGGCAGCGAATTCGATTTCGTCTGGAGTCATCCGTCCTAGATTCCCGTCTGGCGCGTTCTCTGCAGCCCAACACCAGAGTGCCAAGATCGGCTCCGCTGTGCCTAGCATCCTGCGTAAAGCCATGGTCTTGCGATGGCGTGGCCACGATGTGTAGAGCCGAATCCACGGGACAGACGTCACGTCAACACCTCAAAAGAACCGCCCGTCAACCCAACGAACGAGGTTGTCGAGACGCATGCCCACTGGGGGAGGGCGGCTCTACTCAAGTGTTGACAATGGGAAACATGCATCTCGACACCGCCACTATTGCACATCACGGCCGCGCGGTCAACGGATTTCGACGTGCCCGACGACGGCGAGCATTCGTTGCGCGCGGTCTAGCAGCTCGGGCGAGTTCTGCACCCGGCGTACTCCGTGCATCGCAGCCGTGTGCTCGCGAAACCCGACTGCTCTGGCCGCGTCTGGGTAGCTGTAGCCGAGTTGGCGGAGCACCCACAGGGCGAGGTGGCGCTCAGTGGACGTTTTGCGTCCGCCTCGAGATCCGCGTCTGAGTTGCTCAACCGACACGTCGAGGTATGCCGCAATCCTACGAACGAGCTGCGGAACGGTTCTGTGGATTTCCATGTGCGCGTCGGCACCTGCTCGAGCGGCAGCATCGATCGCGGCGTCCAGGCCTTTCTCCGAGGCCACGAAAAAGAACGTCTCCTGAATTTCGGCGCGAAGGCGCGGGCTCACGCTGCTGTCCTCCTTCTAGCGAGGCAAACCTCGCACGTGTACCCATCTCCGGCCGGCCTCTTCCGGCACCGGCTGCACAGTCGTTCTCGCACGGCTCGCTCCTTCCGACGCTGGTCTATGCGCTTGCGGGCATCTCTGCACGTTGCGCACGTTTGCTCGCCAGGTTGCACAGGAGTCTGCCGTCCATTCGGGCAGCGAAGGCACACGCCAGCTTCGCGACGTTGAATCGTTCTGCGCTCCCAGTACGTCACGGGCCACACCGACGGTAACATGGGTCAGCCGTCCTAGCCTTGTTGATCGCCTTCACCGTCTCAACGTGCTTCTTGAACGACTCGGACGACTCGCGTTTGCGGCGCTTCGCCACGAAGCTCGACAGGTAGACTTCAGACGGGTGCGGCTCGTGCCCGGTGCGCTTGCCTTCGGCGAGCAGGGCTTGGCACTTTGGACAGTCCGGCTTGAACGTCTTCGGCTTGGTGGGGTCGCAGCCTTTTTGGTGCGGCCAGCAGTACAGTGATGTTGCCATTCCTATTCCCATTCTTTGACTAGGTGGACGATTGACACTGAAACTTTTGCGTCTCCTGGCCACTTCGTCGATCGAGTAGCATCGTAGATAGTCCATCCGAAGTTGACCAAGTATTGCAGTCCTGTAGTTCTAGTGTCCCCCTGGGATATAGTGTTGGTGCAGATGAATCCCATGGTGGTCATGCTGTGGCAGCTAAGTCCAGCGCATCGGCGGAGGAAGTGCGCGCATAGGTCAGCGTTGCCGTGGTAGCCGATTTCGTGGATTGAGCGCAGATGATCCTTGTACTCCACTCCCAGCGTGCTTGAAATCTTGCCTCCGCCTAGAAAAGGCGGGTTGCCAACCCAACACGTGATTTGCGGCCACTTTCGCCAGTCGTGCGGAGTGACCGTCCCACCTAGGGTCCAGTCTGGGCCGAAAAGCTCGCCGTGGGGCAGGTCGTTCGCCGACGGGCCGACAAGGGCGTCACCTACGGCGAAGTGGTCCTGGTTGGCCCGCGTCTCGCACTCGGCGGACAGGGCATCGAGTGCCGCCTCTACTGCGCCTGGGTCCCGGTCGACCCCGAAAAGCACGGCGTTCGCGATCGTCTGCTTAGCCTCCAGCACCGTGATCCCGCCAGCCTCGGCGAGCATGGGGGCCAGAAAACGCAGCGCCTCGACGAGGAAGACACCGTCACCCATGGCCGGGTCGCAGATGCGCATCGAGGCGACTGATGCGGACGACAGCAGGTGTGGCTCGATCGCGCGTGCCACGATCTGTCGAGCCAGCTCGGGCGGCGTGTAGTGTGCGCCCAGGGCTCGGCGCTCGGCCGCCGGCATTGACCGGTCACGCCTTGGCACGATCTGCCCTCTCAACGTACCGACGGTGATAGTCCGACTTGTTGGCGGCGTAGAACGCCCGGCGCTTGTGGCTGTCGTCGACGAACTTCCGCCTGGTCCATAGGCCGACGCGCGGGATTGCTTGCCCGCACCCGCACGCGCACGGCTTGTCTTTGGCGGCATGGCGCGCAGCAGACCGGCGGGACTTGCGCTGTGCCTTGTCCGCTCGGCGCATGCACTCCGTGGTGGCGTACCGACGGCGTGACGGATTCGAGACACGCCCCAGCTTTCGGCCGCACCCGCACGCGCACGGCTTGTCCTCGTTCGCGCTGCGCTCCGCCTCGGTGAATTCCCTACGTCCCTTGTGCGCCCACCCGATCCGTTGCGACAGCCACGCCCAGTTGCTTTCGAGCCGTGCCGCCTCCTGTGCCTCGCGGAAGATCTCCTCCACCTCGTGGTGGATATCGTCGTATGGGCCGATCGCATCCTCGACGGCGCGTCGAAGCTGGAAGCCGTAGAGCGCGCGGCCATTGAACGAGAATTGATCCAATCCGAAATAGTAGATGCAGAGCTGATCACCCGTAGCTCGCACGGTTAACATTAACCCGAATCCGCCAGAGCATACCTCGATGTTGTCGGCCACGTTGAGCAAGAATTCTTTGCCAAGGTTGCGAGCGATGCACTCTGCTCCACTCATTAGAATAGACTCCCCTGCGCGTGTTCCGCCTTCGCCACAGCCTCGCGCAGTTGCTGCGTCGCCAGAGCCTCGGCCTGCGGTTGCGTTAGCCTGCAGCCGTCGGCGATGAGGGCAGCGCGTTCCTGCCACTGGTCGATGCATGCGTTGCACGGATCGACTACTGCCTGACGTGGCTTGCACTGGCACGGCTCGCTTTGCTTGCGTCCGATGGGGCAGGTCGTGCGGTGGGAGACGTCGGTCACGTCGCATCCTCTGCAAATGGGAACCCTGTTTGCTCCCTGGCGCGAACAAGGCGCTTGGCCGCATACGCGAACGTCTTTTCGTCTTTCTCCCACCCGATGAATCTCCTACCACGCTTGATGGAGGCGACCCCGGTCGTTCCGCTACCAGCGCACGGATCGCATACAAGATCCCCCTTAGCCGTGTAGTCCAGGATCAGACGCTCCATGAGCCATTCCGGCTTGTGACCTTTCACCGGGTTTGAGGCCCGGTCTGGCCCAGCGCCAGGACTCCCTACGTATGCTCCAGGCTTGGTTCCGTCCTTGATGCCTGTGGCCCTGTTTACACACATCCAGATCGTCCACGAACTTGGACCATCGCCTGCGAGCCTGACAGTCATTCCCTCGAGAACAATAGGAACTGGGGCAAACGTGTAGCCATCTAGCGACGCCTCCCAAGACGGGAATAGGACGTGGTCAGTCATGATGAGCGCCCACTTGCGACGGACAGAGGAGAACAGTTTCGACATGCGCGAGACGTCGTCGACGGTGAGCCCGTCGTACTTCAATCCTGTTGTGTTCACCCATCCGTCATAATAAGCGGAGTCTCTCCGCCCATATCGCTGCCCTTCATGTGTCCTCGCACTGTACGGAGGATCGGTGACGATGTGGTCAACGGACATGGTGCCGAGTGACAGAAGGCCTGTTTCTTGGTCTCGGCAATCGCCGAGGCGCAACTCCCAGCCGCTTCCTCGAGCAACCCCACTACCACTCACCGCACCACCTCCGCAGGCAATCCTAGAAGCGCCATGATACCCATTTCGCGGCCCATCCCAGGCGACATGTCCGCGCCGTCGCAGTCCAGAGCGATCCCGTCGTGCCACGGAAGCATCGTCTCGATTCGCCGCCACGCCTCTGCCTCAGTAATGCCTGCCTCTGCCCAGTCGATCCACGGGGCGGACAGGACGATGCCGCGGGCGCGGAATGATGGCGCCAGGTACGCCATCCGCATCCGGGCGCGGGCCAGGTTCGCGGACTGTACCTCTGGGTCGGCGTCCGTGAGTCTGTGCGAAAACCAATAGAGTCTGCTCTGCATGATACCTCCGCGGGGCGCCGAAGAATCGAACCTCGGACGACTGCTAGTTTGCAACAGTCGCAATCCAATCGCCCCCGCGTGTGATGAAGTCCAAGCTGGCAAACTGTGTGTGGGGATGCTTGGCCACGCGCCAGCGTTTCATGAGATTACGCTGGGAACCCCTGTTATCTGTTAGCCGTAGCCGTAGCCGTCGCCGTAGCCGTCGCCGTAGCCGGAGCCGGAGCCGTAGCCGTAGCAGTCGCCGTCGCCGTCGCAGGAGCCGGAGCCGTAGCCGGCGCCGGTTCCGGAGCCGGAGCCGGAGCCGGAGCCGTCGCCGGCGCCGGTTCCGGAGCCGGAGCCGGAGCCTGATTGCACAACGGATCTACCAGACGGCCGATAGACTACGCACGCCATTCCGGGCACGATACCACCATCGTCTTTCCGGCCTGCTGGCATACGATGATCTCGCAGGCGTCGAGCAGCTGGATCGGTTCGACTTGCAGCACGCCGAACTTGCACGCGCTGGCGTTCTTAGCTCCATACACGGCAAGCTCAGACAGCGACGCGGCTCCCGACCAGTACCACAGACGCCGGCTGTTCTTGAGCACGACGGTGCGGTCGGAAGGATGCGCCACGAATTCTCCGGCATGCACACCAGCGTCTCGGCATCGAACGATGACGAATGTACCAGGCTTCGGATCGAAATTCTTCTCGGTCTTCTTCTTCGTGTTCTTCACTTTGTCCCTTTCGTTGTTGATTGTTCTTCGAGAAGTGCCGCCCGCTCCGTTGGGGGGACGAGCCCCACCGCGACGACAGCGGCGACGGCGGAGCGGGCGGCGTGAATCACTTTTGCTGGTCCGGCAGTGGCGGGAATTCCTCGTCGAACTTGGCACCACCGATGATAGCCTTCCCTGCGCTGGTAAGCCCGGCGTCGGTTAGCTTGCGTGCGAGAATTCGAGCTTCGGCTTCGGCAGGGGCGACGCCAACCGCGAGCTCAACCAGGCGGGCAACGAGCTTGTTTGCGATCGGCTTCGCGGCTTGAGCCGCTGCGGAGTCGCCGGCCGCCCACTTGGCCAACGATTCGCCGATGTCCTCTGACAGCGGTTGTGCCTTGGAAAAGATGGATTCGAATTGCGCCGGCAACTTGAGCATCTGGCGCTCGCCGGGCTCTTCAGTCTTCCACACAGGTACGCCGCCACCTGCTGGGTAAAGCAGGCAATTGACCGTCATCTCGTAGATCCACTCCTCGCCAGCGATCGGCATCCACCCGAGCTGTACCGGGTTCTTCCCAGGCACCACCTTGATCTTCTCCTTCGCGCGGAAGCAGAAGATCGCGTTGACGTCCATCTGTAAGATCGAGTTGATGAGTTTCCGGCGCTGCGCCTTGGGCGCCGCCCACGCGGTCAACTGCACCTTCTCGCGCGATTGGTTCCACGCCTTGGCCAGGCGGTCGGTTTCCTGCTCGTGCATCTCAAGCACACCGCCGGCTCCTTCGTGTTCGTGGCTTGCAGAATCGACGACGATCGTGCGCACGCCCTTGCTAGCGAAGTGTTGGATCGCTGCCAGGTAGTCCAACGGGCCGAATGGTGCCTTGAATTCCAGGTGGCGGAACTTGAACCGGTCGGCGTAGTGAAGCGACCTACGCGCCTCCGTGTCGATGTACCCGATGTCGCCTCCGGTGACTCGCTGGATTCCGGTAGCCAGTCGGAGAGCAGAGAACGTCTTCCCGCTACCGCTTGAACCCGTGAGACCGACCAGCACAGGAACGCGCTGCCGCGTGGCCTGAGTGTCCTCGAACGTCCTAGAACCCGATGCCATCCGAACCTCCTTCGATTGCCTTGAGTTGTTGTTCCATGTCTTGCGCCATCGCCCACGGCGGGGCCTCGATGCGCGTGATCTGCGGGCCTTGCCAGTTGTTCGTCGCCAGGCATTGCGCCCAGATCGCTTTCGCGCGATTCCACTTGCGGCGTCCAAGTTCCAGCAGCTCCCCCGAAAGTTCAGGTGTGCACGGCTTGATTCCAGGCTCTACGAAGTGGAACTTGAATTGTACTAGGCCGGCAAGATCTGGCAAGCACGTTTCCATGCCTTCGATGTATGCAGCTGCCTGGATATCGTAGCCAAAACGGATGCACTGTGCCCCACTTGCTGCTGCAACCAAGTTCTCGCAGGTTTTCAAGTCGTAGATCGTCGCGGTCTGCGCGTGCCAGGAATCGATGCGCGCGCGGCACCAGATGTTGAGTTCAGCGTCGAACCAGACGACGGTAAGCTCGACGTAGCACTCGTTGATCGGCACCGGGAATCCGTCGATTATGACGGCGGCTTCCTCCTTGGCTTCGCGCATCTTGTGGGAAAGCATCGCGATTGCACCTTGCTCGCGCGCCTCCTTGCGCGCCGTCTGCGCCGCCTTCGTCCTCCAATCCTCTGCATCTACCACGACGATTTCCGGCCCAACGCCATAGACCAGTTTGTGGAGCACAGACCCGGAGTCCATAGTGTCGCTGTGATTGCTTTTGGCCATGTTGCCAAGGCGCGGATGGGCTCGCCACGCGTGCTGTGGAGACTTGCCAAGTAGAACGCCGGCCATGTGGCTCGACAGCGACGGCTCCTCGCACGGGTCAGCGTGGTAGTCGTCGTGAGAGATGCCTCGGTGGATTCCAGCAAGAAGCGTTTTCATCGTCGCACCCACTCCGCGCAGACAACATTGACCACGTTGGATGCACAAGGCTCAACCGCGATTGTCGAATTAGACGACACGCGGATTCCGTCAACGCATCTGTTCACCTCAACGAACCCGTCTCTGTCGTGCTTGGTTGGGCAACTGAACTTGATCCCGCGTCCGTCATCGGGAATGTACACCTGCACATCATCGCCGTGCGCATAGCCAAGCTTGATCCCAGTCGGTTCACCAGCTCGCACGGTGGCCAGGTTGATTGCCCCGTCTCTCTGGCGCTGGATGCTCTCCACCTTCTCGCGTGCCCACTTCGGCAGCTTGGCCATCTCCTCGGGCGTGAATGTTGTCGTCACTTCACCCTCACATTCTTCGGCCCTGTGTATGTGCCGGCGTTGAGTTGCGCGCAGATCTCGCTCGCCTTCCGGTAGACGTCGAGCGTACGCGACGCTGGACCGGTCACTCGCACCTTGGCCTTGCCAAACTTTGTGCCTTTCCCAGAGGCACGCGGCACCAATTCGCAGCAGCCCACGGAGAACGTAGCGAACGGTGCTCTTACGCCACCGTTACCAGGCGTCCCCTTCCCGTCGAATTCGTGTTTCATGTCGTCTCGTATCCTTTCGTTTCAGTTTCGGCGTAGTCCCATGACACAAATTTCCAACCGTGCCAGCCGAGCAGGCATAGCACCAGCTGCATGGACTGCACGCCGGGGATAAGACCGTTTGGCGTCTCGACAGTCGTCTCGGTACTCTCATCGCCGCGCGCAAGCTTGACCGTGACCTTCACTTGGACACCTCGGCCGTGCCTGGGAAGAGCACGCTAACGAGCACCCAGCGGGCATCGCCGTAGCATCTCCTTGAGAGTTCTCGCTTCACGTCGTCGGTGATTAGCATGCGGTCGCCCGTCACAACAACAGAGCGTTCTGTTCCTGTCCGTCGGTCTCGGATACTAGCATATGCCGTGGCCATGTCACTTTCCCTTCTTCCAAGAAGTTCCGTGCCTGGTTGGCAGAGGCTCTCCTGCCACCTCGAAGTACCTGTCTCCCTTGCACAGGATTTGGGTGTATCCAGCATGCGCCGTCTGCTTTGCTCCTCCGAAGCGAGGACATGCATCTGGATATCTGCCATAGACTCGGATCATGTTATCGCATTCCGTTGCTCCATGAGGGCATGCTTGTGTTGAAACTCCAAATGGATCTATTCTTCCGTCGACGAGGTCGTGAAGAGCCTCGTATTCGGCGGCGTTGTTCCAAGGTATTCCCATGTCACTTTCCACCGAGCTGCTCGTACGAATGTAGCATCCCGTCCTGTTCGAGCGTGTCTTTGCAACGGGCGCACAGCCTCACATGCATCGCAGTTCTGCCTAGCCGTGGTTGCTCGTCGAGCCACCTGATGGCATCGTATGACACCGCTCTTCCACACTCATGGCACGTGCGCCAGCATCCTGCGCATGACCACGGTTTCTCAAAGTCCTCGCGAATCGGCACTCGTTCGCACGGGAAGTAGTCACCGCACGTATCGCACCGTCGCTGGCTCCCGGTGCGCCCGCAGTCGTAGCACCCGTTCTCGTCGTCGCATCTGCAGGCTGCTATTTGCATGTGGCTAGCTCATTCCTGGCCTTCAGGCCGGCCTGCTCGATTGCCCATCTGACAGCCTCGGCTCCGTCGTCGCATTCGTAGACTACGGTGTAGTCAGGACGATGGATGACTTTCCACTTTTCATCGACGAGCTTGATCCGGTATTTACCGACTAAACAGATCGACATCAGAGCACCTCCACAGGCGACTCGCGTGGCACTTCGCCGTGATCATTCGCCTCGTCGAAGCACTCGGCGCACAGACTATAATTGACTGGTCCATTGAGGATTCTGCCGTCTGCCATAATCGTAAGCAGGTGGCACGACACTGCAGCTAGAGGACCTCCTCCGTTCTCGTCTGATTGGCACAGGTCGCAGAGCTTGGCGGTGCTCATGGCTACCGTCCTCTCTCCGTAAGGTCAACTGTAACTTCGTCGCAAAGGTGCTCGTCGAATGTCATCTCATCAACCCTTCCTTGCTGCCATCCGCGCCATGGCCATTGAGAGCTCATTTTCAAGCCTGCGGATTTCAGCGTGCAGTGATCGAATCTCTGAATCTGCATCGTGCGCAAGCCTTCGGTGCTCCGCATTCCCGTTTGCTCCGATCATGGCGGCCAAGTACCCAGTCCGTCCGGCTGCGATCTGCGCCTTAACAGCCGCCATCCTTTCTATCTGATCTTGTGTTAGCGCCATCACACAACCTCCGGGGTAGGGGTCGGCATTGCGGTCACTTCGGTTTTGTCAATGACAATTTCTTCATCGGCCGATACCACGATCGTCACTGCTGACACTCGCGCTACCAGCGCTGCGAGGATGCCGTCCGTCGTCGCTCCGCCAGGCGTCTCGACACCGAAAATGTGGGCTGCTCTGACGAGTGCGCTGCGTAGCCCGCTTGAGTGAGCCGTCACGCGACCTTTGGTCGTCGAAATTTCGTATCTCATCACTCGCCCTCACGTCGAACGCATGGTACCGAGACGATCGCCACGCCAGCGTCGGTGATCTCTGCGCGATAGCCCCATTCCGCGCACGGCCTCGGGTCCGTCGAGGTGCACGTGTACTTCCCGTCGTCCGAGCGACGCCATGCCGTGCATTCTGGCTCTGGCGGCTGTGGGTCGCAAGCCACCGCCGTCGCGGCGAGCAGCCAGATCGAGTATCTAGCGATCGTGCCAAGCATTGCTTCCATTTCGTCGTCCTTTCTTCGTCGATTCGGTCCGGTCGAAATCGGACAGCTGTGGTCCGGTCTCGACCGCGCCGAAGCGCGGGGTTGGCTAGCCAGGGATCCCGTACGTAGACACCTGGTCGGCATCGCGCGTGTCGTACTCGATCACCTCGGCCCAGTACGCGCCGTCTCGCTCAAGATAGTCTGCCAATTCCTCCGCCGCTTCGCGCGTGGAGTATGCGCCGGCCACTTCCTGTGCGCTCGTGTAGTGCCTGATCACCGCGTATGCTGTCGTCGTCTTGGTCATCGTCGTCTCCTCCGTGATTCGGTCCGGTCTGCCCGCCGCTCGGGTGAGGCTTGTCGTGTCTACAGCCCCCTCGGGGAAAAGGTGTATATGCGCCACGCCGGGGACGTCGCGAGGTAGCCCGCCGGCAATGCGATCTGATTCGCCGCCAGCTCTCCGACGCTCGTGGTCCTGTGCGGGTAGACATCGGCAGTCCACTCCGCCAGCACGGCCTCGCCGAGATCGCGGTCGCGGTCCCAGTCCGCGAGCTTGCGCAGCTTCGCGGCGCTGCACTCCGCGCTGCACGGTCCGCCGTCTAGCGCCGGGCAGCCGGCCGCATGTCCGGCGGCGATGTGGGCAGCGTATTCCGCCCGCGCGGACGCGCGGGTGTCAGTGTCCTCTGACCTACTCGCGGCAATGATCCTAGCCGCTGATTCCATTTGCTCTGTCGTAATCTTCGTCGTCATGGTCGTCCCTTTCGTCGTCGTGCTTCGGTCCGGTCTGCTCGCTCGTGGAGTGAGCAGACCGCGCCGAAGCGCGGAAGTGGCACTAGTCGTCGGAGATCGCTTCCAGCGCGCCAACTTGGTAACCTCTATTGTAGTCTGCGAGCGCAGCGAAGAAGGCGTCACTTCGCACCTTGCACTCAGTCGACGATATCCCGAGGACGCTGGCCAGGCGAGGCGTTTCGCACGCGTTGATTAGCGCTTCGTCTGGTAGTACGTTGCCAGTGGTCAACCAACTCTCTATCTCTTCTCGACTCGGGTTGTCTTCGAGCGCCACCGCGCGTCCGTCGACCCTTCCTGATTCGTACGCCATGGTGTGCTTGCACTTCACCTCGCACTGATTCCACGCGACTCTCGCCTCGCCGATCGCGATTGATACGAGCTCGTCAACGGCACTCTCGTCTAGATTTGCAACCAGCCTTGACGCGCGAAGCCCGTCTGACAGTGAGCTTTCTGCCTGCGATCCAAATCTGCGATCGCTGGACTCGTCAACCAGTGCGGCGTGCTCCCCTTCAGCCCAGTTGCGACCGTACGCGCGTACCTGCAAAATCAACTCGTTCGTGATTTTCGTCATGGTGTCCCTTTCGTCTTTGGTTTCGTCGTCGTCGCCGGTGCCTGGGTTATCCGACTCGGGCCAGTACGCGTGACGCCAGTTCTTGGCTCGCCAGCGCCCCCCTATCCCACTGCCCACCCGCCGCGCGAAGCTCCCGTCGGCCGCCTCGCCCTCCCATTCCCGTCCCCGTCTCACGGAGATTGGTAAAGCAACCCGTGGGCCAATCTTCGAGCTGCCGTCGCGCAGTCGCAAACATGCGAAATTGTTAGGTTCCGATTTGGCACAGATTCGCATGCGGACGCGTTTCGTCGCCACGCCTTGCGTCGAAACGCGTAACATGTTGAAATCGTTGGCCGCAAGAATTGTCACCTCGAAACGCGCTTGCGACGTTTTTCGGCAGGCTTGACTTGCGCGCACTGACGTGACAATATTTGTCACATAGGTTATGGCAACCGCGTCACAAACCGTCGCCGCGTGGAACGCGCCAGCGTGCTGCGAGTCGTGCGACCTCTGCGACCACGAGCCAGCGGTGGTGGTGACTCGCAATCGTGCCTCCCGTGCGGCCTGTGAGCGCCAGGCGCAGCGTCTGCGGATCGCCGAGGCGGAGGCCGAGCTGTTCACGGACGCACCGGATTGCTACTAGCGTAAGTCGGCTATCCCGTGCGCTAGTAGCAGTCCCGACATTGAGTCGATGCGCTCGCACAACTGCTCGATGCGTATCGACAGCGCAACCGCTTCAAGATCCAGCTTGTAGGCGCGGTCCTCTGCCGTCTGCCTGGCCGACGCCTCGACTCTGAGGGCCTCGCGCAGCTCTGCCGTCGCCGACTCGACGTCGCGCTCGGCAGCGGCCAGCGCGTCCTCGGTGCGCATCCAGTCGCCGTGTCGCCAGGACTCGCGGCCTGTCCACTGCTGCTTGACCATGTCGCGATAGGAGTCGTATCCGGTAGCAGTCTCCTCCAGGTCGTACGTATGCACCGCCTCCAGGTGCGTGAGCGTGGCCGTCAAAACGCCTCCGCAAAGACGACTGGGCTCTTGAAGCTATGGAAGTCACCGGTAACCCACGAGACCCGACGGTTCCCGCAATCGCAGCGACGGTCGACACCGTCCCACCCACGGCAGTCCTCGCAAGTGTCATCACCTTCAAATTCCATCCATTCTCCATCGCCAGGGCGCACGCGCTCGATCTCCTCGTCGGCAGACACGTAGTTCGCTACCGCGATAGCATTCGCGCTCGAAAAGTCTGTCCCGAGCACCTTGCCGCGAGATTGGAGCCACGCGATCGCATCGTCGACTGTGATCGACGCCATTAGTCCACCTCGTCAGCAGATATGTACGCCGGCTTGAGTCTTGCCCACCTGGCCCGGCCGGCGTCGCTAGCCCGCGACTTGCGCTGTTCCGGCGTGAGCCGCGCGGCCGAGGCCTTCCCGCCGCGGGATCCTAGGGCGGCTGCCGCCTCTTTGAGGTCCGTGTCTTTCGTCTTCGCTTTTCGCATCATTCTCCTTTCGCAACGTGTAGCAAATCCGCTCCCGAGCGCACCACCGCGCTCGCGGCAAGTCTCCCCGACGCCATGAGCGCGGCCATCCGCGCGGCTACGCGCACCGGCCCGGCGGCGCGCAGAATCGCTGCGTGCTCGGACGGCATGCGTAGGTGCAGCAGCTGAATCCTCGTGCGCCAGGTGGCGCGTCGACGAAGAGTCATTCCTCGCCCTCGTGCTCGCGCTCGAAGGCCTCGGCGATTCGCTTGCGCGCCTCTTCCTCTGGTAGAGACGCTAGCGCTTCTAGCGCAGCCTGCGCCGCTATGTCGTCGTCGGTCTGCTGGTAGCGCAGCGTCCGCGCTGGTGTGTAATCTGCTGTCATGCGAGTCCTTTCAGCGCCGCCACTATCGCACGTGCTCGCTCAGGCGACAGCGACCTAGCCGCGATGTCGATCCCTGCAGCATGCGCTCTGATCTGCAGGGTGGGCGCGAGTTCGCGCATCTCGCTGGCGACGAGCTCGTTGGCCGCGGTGTCTTTCATCTCAGCTTTGAGCTGCTCATTTTGGCGACGTATGTGCGTTGCGTGCTCGACCAGCAGCGCGACGATTTTGACGACGTCTATTGGTCGCTTGCAGTCGTTAAGCGAACGACGTCGCGTGCTACCACCGTAAAGCGCTTCGAATTGTATTTCTATGTGACCGTCGTATCTCCGCCCAGCCCAACCGCTTCCAACAGAGTGGGCGTATCCGCGCACGAACACGCTCGCGTCGCAGCCAGCAGCGACAGCTTTCTCTCTGATTTCGTTTGCTAGCGCCTCAGCTCGCGCGGTCGCTGAATCCCTCAGTTCGTCGTTCGTCATGTCGTCTCCTCCTGTCTCGCGTCCGGTCTGCCGTCTCGGGTCCGGCAGGCCGCGCACGAGGCGCGGGAGGGCTAGAAAAAAGATTCCCAAACCCCGTCGATCTTCTGCAGAACCACCATACGCTTGTATCCCCACGATGATCCTGCCGCCGCGCGCACTTTGTACTCGCTACCAGGATTGCTATTACGAAGCATATTGGCGCAATCCACCGCGGCCTCGTAGCTACGGAATTCCCTGCGAATCTTTGTCGTCGTCATGGTTACAGAGCCTCCATCGCCGCGGCCAGCTCGTCGTCTGTGAGAGCGCGCGCGGCGTCCGCAATCTGCGCAGCCAAATCGCGGTCGAAATCGTGCAGCTCTTTGCGCGTCATCTTGCGCGCCGGCGGGTTCGTGTGAGCGAGCGTCACGTACCGCGTCTGCCTTTCGTTCAATTTCGTCGTCGTCATGATCTTAGACTAGCTTAGCGCTTAGCAGCCGTCAAGAGATTTTTTTGTGGTACCGCACTTTTCTTTCAGCGCCCTGCGCCGAGCCTTTGCGTCAACGTATGCAGTGTCGCAGCATAGGCACACTTGGTGTCCGACAATCCAGCGCCCACACACACATTGGTGCATCTGGTAGGCGCGACTGGCGATTCGGAAAAGCGTCTTGAAAAGACGAGTGCGCATCAGTCAGCCTCGCTCTCAAGAAGATTGTATTTGCTGCACACCGCCTTTGCTTCGCGCATCGCGTATGCGTAACATGCCGGCCATTCCTGCAAGCAGCAACCGCCGTCGCTGACTTGGATCGTGTCCCGTTCGAAGTTTCGCACCACGCTGTAAGTCTTCTTCGTCATGATTGCGCCTACCTGAAGCGCCTGGATCGCTTGATCTCGTCGCGCCTGGCTCGGTAACTTTTGCGAAACTGTACCTCCTGAATTTCTGCTATCCGCGGCTCATAATCTCCTCGCCAGCGCGACGCTTCATCGTCAGCCTGCGCCTTCGATTCGGTGCGCAGCACCTCTACTCGCTTAAGGGTTGAATTGACAATCGTCACGCTGTATGTCGCCATCTAGAAACCTCCCCGAGACACCGCCTTGAGCCCGTCCTCGATTTTGAAGTACAACGCCCAAAGCCGATTCATCGTGGATGCGCTGCGGCCCGCGGCATCGGCAGCGTCAATCTTCGCACGTTGTGCGGCCAGCTGTTCCGTGAGAGTCTTTGTCGTCGTCGTCATGATCATATACTAACCGCTGGGCTGGCTCCCGTCAAGGAAGATTCGCCAACTTTCCGTAGACGCGCGAAGTCTTTAGTGATGGTTAGGAGTTGCCGCGTCAGACGGTGGGCGTTCGGGGGAATCGGATCTGCCCGTGCGCCTTCGCTTCGTCGAACCTCGCCTTTGCGCGTTTCCAGGCCTTCCCCTTGCGGTTCCTTGGATCGTCGAACCTACCGCCGATCGAAATGTTGAGCAGGTTCTCTTTCGACGACAACGCCGCGATCCAGAACTCCTCGCAGAGTTTCCACCTGTATTTCAGGCAGATCTCAAGCACTGTGATCTCCGGCGTCACCCCGTCAGCTCGCATCTGTCGCAGCCAAGCACCAACGCGCGCGTTGGATGGAGAGAACTCATGCTCCCACAGCCGTTGCGCAAGAGTGTTTTGCGTCTTTCCCACGTAGCGTATGACATGATCTCGCGGATCCGAAATGCCATAGATGTATGCTTCGCCTGCGCACTTCTCGCGAGACTTTGGGTAGGACGTGGACAGATCGATGTCTCCGATAGGCCTCAGAGATGGAGGGCCAGCCCATGGCTCATATTCGCGCCCGATCCGTTCGGAGAACACTGTGCCTAGAATCGCCGAATCCATGGAGGCGACCTCTGCTTGCATGCGCTCAACGCGGATGCGCGATGCCTTCATCTCCGCTTCCCGCCGAGCCTTCTTTCTGGCCTTGGAGTTCCCCTTGTGGGGATGCTGGACTCTTTCACAACGAGGGGGGAGAGGAGGCAGGCCTTCCCTCTCTCTGCGCATGGCTCGAATCTCTGCAGCAACGTTGCCAGTTGAGTAGTTGCTCCAAGCTGGAATACGTGGTAGTCGTACTTTCACAGGTCCCATCAACCTGAAGTCTAGAGCGGCCCCTTGGCACATGTCAAGCGGGCCGTTCGGCTGTCTGGGCCTTGACTTTCGCGCGATGGCGTGCGACCTTGGGCGACTGACGTTCTCGCGGAGGCCTCGGACGTGCTAGGATTCTCCAAATGCCTTGCCAGTCGCTGAAGTTTCGCCCCAAATCGTTCATCGAGACCATGAAAGCGGCGGGGCTCAAAATCCGCGACGACATGACGCCATCGGAACTCAGGGATCTCGACAATCGGATTGCTGAGCGCTCATCGGAGTCGGTGATGACGTGCGGGACGGCTCCACTTGAGCCGATTTGCTCCTGCGGCTACGTCGCTGACTACCTCTGCGATTGGCCTGTTGGCGACGGGAAGACGTGCGACCTTCCGATGTGCGAGGTCTGCGCGCACGAGATCGGCGAGGACAAGCACGCGTGCGAAATCCACTGGCACGAATTCCAGCACAGGACGGGCGTCAGTCGCATGTTCCCTGCAGGGCCAAGACTGGTGAAGTAGCATGACGGATCAGCCAACATTCGATGATCTTGCCGACAGGTTCGGCGATCCGCCCGTGACGGTACTAGCGTCAGCTCGCCCGCCTCTCCCGAAGGACGGCCCCGGTAACCGATGGGCGCGCGACTGGCGAGGCAGGCCGGTGAACCTCTGGGGCCTGCGCAAAGGAGAAGACGGAAAGTGACCACAATCGATCGTGCGTGCTAATTCCTAGACAAGGTGAATGACACCAGTAGAGACTTGACTTTTCTGTCGTGGTAGTATCCGGGAACCGCCAAGTGGTTTAGAGCGGGTGAAAGGTTGGACCGAAAATGGCACAAGGTGACAAGTGTGGGAACTGCGAGCGATCGTTGTATACGGCAGGGGTCACGAAAGGGATCTGCGTCCTCCCGACGCTGCCAAACTTCATCCCGGCGACCCAGCGTAGCGGCGAGGTTGACCCGGAGAATACTACCGTATGCGAGTACTACAGCAGAATGCACCCTAACCACGGGAAGGGGAACGGCTAGCGCTTGCCTTCGTATCCGCTTCGTTCTAGGTTGACTGCATGAACTTCAAGAGCAACCATCCGTCGGGACAAGACCGCGGGAGGTACGCTCACAGGCAGTCAAGGGACGCGCTGGCAGGTACCCGGACGCGCGGTAAAACGCGGCGCCGTGAGGTAGGGCAAGGCCACATGCGAAGGGGCGTCGGCCCCGCGGACTCGGCCATGTGGACAGCGAAGTAGCCACCAAACTCCACCACGTCCAAGACAGCACCGCAGAAGAAGGCAGGCCTCCTGATTCTCTCTCAAGAGATAAGGGGAAGCGGAGTCCTCATCTTGCCAAAACCTCAACCGTCAACACTACTCTTCAATCGCTAGCCAATTTCTTTCGCGTGCTGGCCTCAGTGACTACGACTCGGGCCAGGCATGGGGCATGATGATGCTGTGACAGACGAAACACCCAACCCATTGCCAGCCAGTGCTGACGCAGCGGCGCGAAGAAACGCTAACCTGAGGCCGCTGAAGCCTGGGCAGAGCGGGAATCCAAGCGGCTCGAATCGCTGGATGGCGGCTCAGGCGAGAATCGCGAAGATCATGAGCGAGTATGAGCCGGGGGCGAAAACGAACCGGCTCGACGATGTGATCTTGGCTGCCTACAAGACGGCGATGCTGCCTGGCCTCAAGGGTGCCCCCGATCGCAAGCTATTGATCGAGCATTCGGCTGGCAAGCCGAAGGTGGCGGTAGACGTGTCCAGCCCAGACGGCAGTCTCGGCTCCGCTGCAACTTCCAGGACCACGGCAGAGTTGCGCGAGTTGATCATGCTCGCACTTGGCGTGAAGGCTTCCGAAGTCGCCGCCGCTGCCGAGAAGGTGGCCGAGCAATCACAGGTCGACGCCGATGGTGGACCTGGCAAGTCTGAGTAGGGACCAACTAGAGGCCATCGCTTCGAGCCTGGCAGCCCTTGGCGGAAGCGAACGTCTCGCTGACTTTATCTGCCGGGTGTCGCCTCATCACCCGCCCCCTCGGCACATTTGGCCTCTCATGGCAGAGCTGGAGCGAGCTCGATTCGAGCCGCTTCGTCTGTGCGTCCACATGCCGCCGCGACACGCCAAAACTGTAACCCTTCTGCATGCGCTTGCGTGGTGGGTGCAGAACTGGCCGGCTGACATGAACGCCTATATTAGCTACAACGACACGATCGCACTGTCCAAGTCGCGGCTATGTCGGAACATCGCGAACCTCGCAGGGGTGCAGCTGGGTGGCAACAGTGAAGCGGCTGGAGAGTGGACCACGAGCGCAGGCGGCGGGGTCGTGGCGGCTGGCGCAGGCGCAGGACTCACTGGGCGCGGGTTTCAGGGGCTCGTGGTGGTTGATGACCCCTACAAGAATCGCGAGGAGGCCGACTCGCAGGTGGTGCGCACTAAGATCTGGGAGAATTTCAATGAAGTTGTCATGACCAGGCTTGAAGGAGCGTCCGTCGTCGTCTGCCACACGCGGTGGCACCAAGACGACTTGATCGCTGGGCTGGTCAAGCAGGGCTGGGACCACATCAACCTCGCCGCGCTCGCGGAGGATGGCGACCAGTTGGATCGCGCGCCAGGCGAGGCTCTCTGGCCTGCAGTCTTCCCGCCCGAGTCGCTTCACGCAATTCGCTCACAGATCGGCGAGTGGTCATTTGCAGCACTCTACCAGGGCCAGCCTCGTCCGCGCGGGCATTCCCTGTTTGGGCCAGAGACATACCACGACAACGACAGCATCGACGGCCATCAGCTCGTCATCTACGCCGACCCAGCGGCCAGCGAGAAAACCACAGCTGACTATGGCGTCATGATGTGCATGGCGGTTAGGGGGCGAAAAGAGCAACGCACTGCCAAGGTGCTGGACCTGTGGCGGGGACAAGTCACGGTTCCTGAATTCGTGCGCAAGCTCGTCGCATTTCAGGCCAAGCACAACGGGGCCTATGCGTTCGTCGAGTCGGTGGGAGGGTTCAAGGCCGTTCCGCAGCTGATGCGCGAAATCGGCGGGAAACAACTCCGCTTGCGCGAAGACCAGCCCAAGGGTGACAAGTTCCAGCGGGCTCAGTCGGTGGCGGCGGCATGGAACGACGGGCGTGTTACCGTGCCAAGAAGCGCGCCATGGGTTCATCAGTTTCTACTCGAAGTGCAGGCTTTCTCTGGAGTGAACGATTCACACGACGACCAGGTCGACTGCCTGTCAGGCTGTTGGAATAGCGCGGACAAGGCGCGGTCGATTTTCTCAGTGTTCTAGGAAGGACCACCATGCCAAACATCTTCTCTCGACTCTTCTCGCGGCGGCCCGCCGGATCTCCAGTCGTCAACGACAGCATCCCGACCGTCACTCCGACCGACCCAAGAGGGCGACCTGGCGTGTTCGCGGTGGACGGGATCCAGAACCTCATCTCTGGTATGGGGACGACTGCTGACCACAGCTATCACACTCAGTATCTCCAGGAGACTGGCGTCGACCGCACCACGTGCGACGCCATCTTCCGATCGTCGTGGCTTGCTCGCAGGGTGGTCACTTCGATCGCAGACGACATGTGCCGCAAGTGGCGCACGGTCATGTGGGACGGCAGCAGCGACGATGACGGAATCTTCGACATCCAGCGGGAAGAGCTTCGAGTCGCCCTCCCAAAGCGCGTCCACAGCGCGCTGAAGTGGGCACGCCACTACGGCGGCGCTATCGTCGTGATGATTGTCAAAGGGCAAGACGACCTCGCCGAGCCGATCAACGTCGATCGCGTGAAGAAGGGTGACCTGCAATCGCTCGTGGTGTACGACCGTTGGCGGCTCTACGGCGCGCCCCCGGACAAGTTCGTGGGCAACAACCCGCACCTACTCGTGCCCTACCTGAACCAGCAGCTGGGCGATCCAAACTTCGGCCTGCCTGAATACTACTACCTCGCCGACACCTCGATGCGGATTCACCACACGCGGTGTGTGCGTTTCGACGGCGAGGAGTTGCCGTGGACGGACTGGATGCGGAATGCCATGTGGCATGACAGCGTCTATCGCTCGCTCATGGTTGCGATCAAGAACTATGACACTCTCATCGCAGGGTGCGGACACCTCGTGCAAGAGGCCAGCGTGGACGTCCTCAAGGCCGGCGATCTAACTGACAACCTAGCCGACGACAAAGGGCGGTCGGTAATCGCCGCCCGCTACCAACTGCTGTCGATGATGAAGAGCGTCCATCGCATGATCGTTATCGACAAAGACCGCGAAGACTACGACCGCAAGCCGGTGTCTTTCAGCGGGCTACGCGACCTGCTCGACCGATTCGCCCAGGATGTGGCCGGCGCCGCAGAGGTGCCGCTCACGCGGCTATTCGGCGTGTCACCTGGCGGGTTGAACGCCACGGGTGAGCACGACCAACAGAACTACGACGACCACGTCGCGGCCAAGCAGACTGCGGACATGTCACCGCAGCTATACCAGCTTGACCAGGTGATGGTTCGCTCGGCGCTCGGCTACATGCCCGATGACTACCGATTCACGTGGAACCCACTCCGCCAGATGAGCGAGGCCGAGAAAGCGGACATCGGAGTTAAGAACTCCACCCGCGATAACACGTACTTCCAGATCGGCGTGCTTACCGAGGGAGCTATTGCTCGAGAACTGCGTGCGAGTGGAGCCTACCCGAACATGACTGAGGACGATGTCAACTTGGCCGAGGGGTTGTCGGCGCCGATGGATGCCGAAGGGGCAGAACTCGAGGGCGGAGGCGCCCCTCCCACTGCGGAAGGCGCGAAGCCCGCGGGCAGCAACCTTGGCCTGACCCCGACCATGCAAGGGGCGATCGTGACCGTCAACGAGGCCCGCGCGAAGATGGGCCTGGGGCCGTGGCACGATGCCGACGGGGAGCTGACCATCGTCGAATTCCAGGCGAAGCACGGCGAAGTGGTGGCCGAGTCGGTAAACGCCGAAGCGGGCACGCCAGACGGCCCTGCGCCGAAGGTTGTGGCGGCGCCATTCGGGAAGAAGCCAGCGGCGGCGCCCGAGATGGAGGGCGATGAAGAGGAAGAAGACGAGGATGACGACGAAGGCGAAGGCGCCACCGCTACTGACGCCGACATCGTTCGCGACGAATGCGGCGGGAGGTTTGGAGAGCGCGGCGGCCAGATTGGGACTACCCGCAAGGGAAAGCCAGTGATGGCCCCAGCGCGCGATGACAACTTCGCCGCCAACGAGGCGTTCAGGCAACACCCAGAGAAGGACTTCCTCCCGATCGCAGCACTCAAGCACGTGGAAGAGGCTGGCAAGGACTACGACGAGGCGGACCACCGAGACGCGCACAAGGTGTTGATGGGCGCTGCCCGCAAGCAGTTTGAGCTAGGCAACGTGCAGCGGGCGCACCACTTGGCTTCGGTTGCGCAGGCGCATCGGTACGCTTCCAGGGACGCAAAGAAGGCGAAGGCATAAATCCCGCCACATCCGCTCGGATTCGTGCTAAGGTTGCCAAGTCGACGTCCCGCCGTCGCGAATGGATGCTCATTTGTTCCTCCGAACCTACCGATGCGGGTGCCACCCCTGGACCGGCTAGCCCGGTGTGGAATTCTTTCTTCCTTTCTCTCCACCCAAGGCATTAATCCAGGGATTATTTTTCATGAGCAAAGCGTACGGTTGTGCTAGCTTTGGGCGCATGGGAGACCACAAGCGAAAGGACGCTCCGGTGCCGCCGGCCAAACAAGCAACGCCTGCGCCTCAGACGAGGATTGCCATCGGGCAAATCTGGGATGACGTTCGGGTGACGAACAACCCAAAGGTGAACCGCCTCGCTCTGAAGGTCGGGGCGAAACTGCCGCCGATTCAGGTCGTAGCGCACGCGTCGGACGGTGGCATGTGGGTGTGCTCGTTCGTCGGCGAGCGCGCTACGCACATCGTGGCCGACGAGGATATGCTGCTGACTGGGAAGGTGCGCGCGTGAAGAAGATTCCTTCTCTGTTCGTTCGCGACTTCGGCCACGACCCAAGGCTGGTACTTCCGCAACTCACACCGGGATGCGAATGGGTGTTGAATGGCGAAGGTGTGGCTACCAGGAAGCGTGATGGGACTTGCTGCATGGTCGATGATTCTGGTCGGCTCTGGCGACGCTACGATGCCAAGGGCGGTAAGACCCCACCGGATGGTTTCGTGCCGGCGCAGGCCGAACCAGACAAGAACACGGGGCACTGGCCAGGATGGGTGCTCGTCGGAGATGGGCCGCAAGACAAGTGGTATTATTCGGCGGTCTGGCCAACGTTGCCTGGGACATATGAGTTGTGCGGACCAAAATTCCAGACCAACGCGGAAGGCCTTGCGCAACACAGGTTCTTCCGGCACGGGGAAGAGGTGCTTTGGACCGGCTTGATGTTCGGATGCCGCTCGCACGGCAACTCTGATGAAGCCTTCGTGGCGCTCCGGTCAGACTTCCAGGTTCTCACCATGGAGGGCGTGGTCTGGCACCATCCAGATGGGCGCTTGTGCAAACTCAAGCGAAGCGATTTTGGGTATCAATGGCCGGTGCGCGCGTGAATTTTTGGGCATACTTCGATACGCATTCGTACCAGGCGTGGGTCCTGGTAGTAGCGATTGGGCTTTTCATCTTGGCGATTGGATTTGGCACCGAGTCGTTCCTACGAGAGCGTGGGAAGCACAAGTGAATCCCCAGGTGAAGGCGGTGTTCGGATGACTCGCCACCGCAGCATGATCGAGTCTCACCCTTTGGGCGCAACCGCCGCGGGCCACCTCCTGGTCGAGCACTCGCAGAGGCAGGCCGCGTCCGGGCACCACCCGCTCAAGCTCGCCATCGCCATCCAGTTTTGGAAGGGCGACAAGCGCGCGGCGTTGCGGCTGGCGAGATTCCTTGCCGACGTCGAGCCTAGCAGGCGCGAGGACGTGATGCTCATCCTGGCGAGCCGCTACGACTTGAAGATGGACAACGAGATCGCCAAGACGATGATGTATTGCGGGAGGAAGTTCTACGTCTCGCACGTGCGTAGCCTGCGCGAGGCGAAGGGCCACCCTGCCGGATGCTTCGGTCTTTGGGCTGGCACCGCTGACCGCTGCTATGCAAACTACTCGGCGAAGGGTTGGCCGTGGCACAACGTCTTCTTCGTCGAGGCTGAGGGCGTTCCAGCGCGGTGGGACTGGATCGATCACCTGAAGAGGCTGCACGCAGCGAACCTGGCGACGGGCAAACGCGTGACCGGGGCGATCATGGAGGCCAGCCAGTTCTACGACCGCCACGTCAACGGGACGCTCGCCATGCATATGAGCTGCTGGGCTGACCACCCATCGTTGCACGTTTGCCCTGATACCGAGGCGTGGGACTGCTTCCATTCTCAGGTGCTTGTCAGCGAGGCTGGCCATCACCCTGCAGTCGCGAACCTCTACGGAGCCCACAAGCTGTCTCTGAGCACGTACAAGACGCTAGGGAGAGACTTCGCGTGGATTGCCAGCGTGAAGGACGGCAGCGCCTGGAAGTGCGCGCAGAGCCTCGTGGGTCGCGAATGGAAACGGCTGCTGCTGTCGGCGTGGCCAAATGCCTTGAAGAAACCGAAGGCGCCGAAGGTGGCGCGGAAAGGGAAGCGCTCGAAGTGAACATTCGCAAATGGCTGGCAGAGTCAAAGGTGCAAGCTAGGACGTGTGCCGTATCGTTATTGCTTTGGGCAGCGTCGCTCATAATGGTCGCTGGAGTCTCCATGTATTTGGGGTTCGTCGTCAAGATAGCTGTTGTATCGTTCCGATACGGATGGGAAATCACAGTAGTGCCGCCATGGTAGACAGGCTGTATCCATCCGGCAACGGCATGACCGACCTCCTCGCGCGCTCGAGCCAGCGAGTGCAGCCGTCTACGATCATCGACGTCGGCGCATCGGATGGCAGGTGGAGTGCGGAGGCCTTGCGATTCTGGCCCGACGCCAACATGATTCTCATCGAGGCGGACGAGCGGCACCGCAAAGGACTGGACGCATTCTGCGCAGCTCACCCGAATGCTCACGCGGTGCATGCGCTGGCGGACGATCACGAAGGGGAAGGGAACTTCGCATCTGACGCGACGGATCCGTTCGGTGGGCAAGGTTCCTCGGTTTCAAGGCCAGACACTCGCGCGGTGAGGAGCACTACGGTTGATGTCCAGGTAGCGCGCTATGGCTTCCCTGGCCCCTACCTGCTGAAGCTAGACACGCACGGGTTCGAGGTGCAGATCTTGGACGGCGCGCGCGACACGCTGGCTAACTGCTGCGCGCTCGTGATCGAGGCGTACACGTGCAAGCTACAGCTAGGCGCGCTCACATTCGGTGGGATGGCGGAGCGGCTCGCGACGCTCGGCTTCGTCGCTACCGACATCGCGGACGTCATGCGCAGGCCGCTTGATGGGCGTCTATGGCAATTTGACCTCATGTTCGAGCGCGCGGGCGGGCTCGTGGGCGAGCCGAGGTACAAGTGATCGCCGACATCGTCGTCAAGTCGCACCCGGCCGACTATGAGTGGCTGCCGCATCTCTGGTACTCCATCGAAAAGAACGTCACCGGGTTTCGGCGTGTGCTCCTGCTAATCGAGCGCCAGCACTACCTGCCGCCCGTACCATCGTTCGTCGTGGTCCAGCGCTGCGAGAACTGGGGCGGCACGCCGGTTGGCGGGTACCGCGGCCAGTGCATAGAGAAGCTGCGCGCGCACCTGCACACGGATGCCGATATCATCTGCTTCGTGGATTCGGATTGCGTATTCGTGCGCCCCGTGGACTTCCGCACGTTCACCTGGCCGCTCATCGTCACGCCGTGGGAGCAAGCCGGCGATGCCATCTGCTGGTACGAATCGACGAAGCGCGTGCTTGGGTTCGATCCACCGTTCGAGACGATGCGGACGTTCCCCTTCGTCTACCCGAGTTCGTTCCTGGCAGAGGTGTGGCAGCACATCGGCGGCATCGCCGGCATCATCGGGCACCTTCGGGAGGGAATGGAGCGGCTGTCAGAGTTCAACGTCCTGGGGAACTACGCGGTCGCCCGCCGGCCTGATTTGTTCCGCATCCTGCGCACCGACCGCGAGCCGTGCCCAGAGCAAGTGATCTACCAGGCATGGAGCCACGGCGGCGACACGCGCGAGGAAGTGATCGCAGAGCGGAAGCGGTGGGGGCTTAGATGAGCGGCCATATCAAGTGCGAATGCGGTGGAGATCTCATGCCTGCCACGCTCCACAACTTCGACGCGTCAGTGTACTCAGGCAAGCGCACCATCCTGGCCATGGCCGATGGATATCGCTGTTCTGAGTGCGGAGGTGAGACGATCGATGGCTCCACGATCAACATGCTCATGCGTAGGCGTATCGACCGTACTGCAGGCCACATCATCGCGACGCTTCCATGACTGGCAAGCCAACCATCCGCATCCTGCACGGGCTCGCGCGCACGGGTGGGACAATCGTCTCCAGGTGCATAGGGTGCATGAGCGGCGTTGCGCTGCTGTCCGAGATCCACCCGACGCTGTGCCACGAGTGGAACAACCCGCGCACGCAGGCTCGCGAATGGTATGGCGTTGACGTTCAGGTTGGCCTGCCATTCGTCGATACCGTGGCCGCGCTGGAAGAGGCCTTCAGAGCTCGTGGGCTCGCGCTGGTGCTGCGTTCGTGGGACTTCGTGGACTATGTGCCAAGCCGGCACAACGTCGCGCCAGCGATGCTCTCGACGCTTGTGGAGACCTTGCGGGAGCGCTTCGAGCTCAGGGAGGCGTGGCTCACGCGTACGCCTGCCAACATGCTAGCCAGCCTGCGTCTGTTCATGCCTGATGACGACGTGCTAACCGATGCCGGGTTTGCCGCCGGCTATGCGGCCTACAACGCCAAGTCCGGCGTCCCGCGGGTGTCACACGAGATGTTTTGCGAACACCCGCGTTTCGCTATAGACGCCATCTGCGCTGGCCTAGGCCTCACGGTAGACCCCGGCTGGCCCGACAAGTGGCAGCGCTACGTGAACGTCACCGGGGACATCGAGAATCAGCTGGCGCGGACGGTGATCGGGTAGTCAGTAGCGCCCACGACAGTTGCGACACGACATACTTTGCCTCTTGTTCTTTCTCGTCTCTAGCAGCGCGTTCGGTCGGTTCATTTCCCATCGCGCCCCTCTATTCTGGCGATGAGCGCGTACGACTCGGCGAGTTCCGGCAGACCCGCGCACAGTACGCGAGTGTTGCACGCGTGGGCAAGCTTCGCGAGCATGGCCAGCAACTCGGGTGCTGCCAGCATCATCCGCTTGGCAGCCACCGTGGAATAGCAGCACTCATCGCGCGATTCCCACGACATGACGTCGTCTCCATTGGCATCGAGCACGCGCGCGACTTCCAAGCTATCGTCAGGGTTGCCAGGCTCTCCGAATTCGCGCTTGCGGCGTTGCTCTCCGTTGGCATCAGGCGGTCCCCATTCGTCGCCATACCAAGTCTCGCGCCACGGTCCAGGGTGGTTCATTTCGCCGCCTCGCCAGCAAGGCCAGACTTCCTCGCCTCTCGCTCTCCCAGCCTTTTCTCGATGAGCGCACCCGTCCCAGGCTGAATCTCAAGCCCTGCCACCGCGCACTTCAGGGTGATGGGGCTGACGCCAAGAAGCTTGGCGACCCGCGTGGCGCCCCCCTGACCACCAAGGCTCTTCTCCGCGATCAGCTTGGACACGCGCTCTCTGGTTTCATCGGGCAATCTGTAATCCGCTTTGGCCATCATTCGTTGTTACTCCTAATCGGTGAACTGTTAACCACACACTTTAGCCCATTTCTTACTGGACACGCAAGGAAAACTATCATCTGTTGACGCTGCGGATTCACAATTGAGTTCGTGGGCCTCGACATTCAAACCCTGCTTGCCTCGGTGAAAAACCGGAGGCAACGCGCGCGTATGCGCGGGAGCAGGCGTGCGCGAGCTGTCAGGCCCAGCCGCAAGACAGAGTTGGCCTACAAGGCCAGGCTGCTGGCCATGGTGAAGCGCATGCGTTCGATCGTCGAGTCGGCAATTCTGCAACTCCGCGATGAGTGGCCGGCGCAGGCAGGAGATTCCATCGTCGTCGGCGATGCCGTCCCGATGAGCATCGCGCGCATCCTGAAGAGCGCGGCGAAAAAGTTCGGCAACATCGACTCTTGGGCCAAGGGGCTGGCCGACTTCGCGGCAGTGTCGGTGCGCAACGATGTCGACGAGCGGCTGGCCAGCTCAATTCGCCAGGCCATCAGCGTCGATGTGTCGAGTTTGCTACGGGCAAATGGCCCGCTGCTCGAAAGCATGAAGGACGCCACAAAGGCCAACGTCGACTTGATTCGAACGGTGCCAGAGCAGTACCTCGGCAAGGTCGAGGAAGCCGTCACCGGCGGGTGGAGCCAAGGCCAACGCTGGGAATCGATTGTCGAACAGGTCAAGCACGTTGGCGATGTCACCGAGAGTCGAGCCGAAGTCATCGCGCGCGACCAAGTCGCAAAGATGAACTCGTCTTTCAACCAGGAGCGCCAGCAGCAAGTCGGGATCGAGAAGTACGAGTGGTCGACGTCGCAGGACGAACGCGTACGTCCATCGCACCAAGAAGTAGACGGCAAGGTGTTTCGCTGGGACGAACCAGGCCCGGTCGCCGGATCGGTAGACGGAGAGCCTTGCCACGCTGGGCAAGATATTCTTTGTCGCTGCGCAGCATTGCCCTACATCGAATTGGAGGGGGCTGCATGAGGACCTGCACTGTCTCAGACCTCTTCGCCATCAGCCAGCGCGTTGTCAACGATGCGGGCTTTCTCGTGGCGCCTGGGGTGATTGCCAAGGCCGGCAACATCCAGACGTATCGAGCGGCGGAGATCGGTTTGGACGGAGATCCGAATCGGATTGTGAAGTTGTACCGACCGCGCGAGGAGGTGGCCAAGTCGGTCCCCACCTTCGAGGGCGCGCCCATCACGAACGACCACCCACCGGGTAAGTGGGTGACGGCCGACAACTGGAAGGCCTACGCAGTCGGCGATACCCGCGGTGTCTCGATGGTTGGCGACGACATGCAGGCGACGCTGACCGTCCGCGATCAAGGCGCGGTGAAGGACATTCTCAACGGGAAGTCAGGACTGAGCAACGGCTACCGCTTCCAGTTCGACGATTCCAAGAAGGCCACGCCCACGGGCGAGGCGGTCGACGGATGGATGGTCGACATTGAAGGCAACCACACCGCAATCGTTTCCAAGGGTCGGGGCGGGCCAGACTGTCGCGTCGCCGACGAGAACCCAGAAAACAAGGAGTCCGACAACATGAGTACACGTAGAGTCATCGTTGATGGACTGCCGCTCGACCTCGAAGAGGTGGCTGCTGTCACCGTCGAGAAGCAGCAGTCCAAAATTGTCAAGCTTGCCGCCGACGCAGAGACGGCGCTGAAGTTGGCCACTGATACCGAGACGGTATCGAAGGATCTTGAGGCGAAGTTGGCCGAGGCCACTGGGAAGCTTACCGCCGCCGACGCCGAGATCGCCGCGCTAAAAGCCAAGGTCCCGACCGAGGCACAGATCGAAGCGCTGGCAGAAGAGCGCGCCGTTGTCGTAGCTGACGCTGCTGTTCTGGCGCCAGACCTGAAGCCGGCCGGCAAGACCGTCGATCAGATTCGGCGAGAAGCTATCACCGCCGCCTCGGCGAAGAACGAGACGATCAAGACCGTGGCTGACGCCGCTCTAGGCGGAGTCGCTGTGGACAAGGCAACAGCCGAAGTTGTCCGCGCTGCATTCGCCGCCGCTCGCGCGACCGCCAAGCCGCAGACAACCGCCGCCGACTCGCAGACCGCAGCCGCTCTTCTGACTGCCGGTTCTGGCCGCAAGGCCTCGGATGCGGAGGACAAGCCCTCGGGCTACTCCGCGTATTGCTACAACCTCACCCATCCCAAGAAGGCATCGGCCGCCTAACGGCCCAAGCAAGGAGAATGACCCATGGCAGTTGCAACGCTTGCGACCTTCGGCGGTACCACCTTTGATTTGGGGTACGCCGGACAAATCGCCAACCAAGAAGAGTGTTCGATTTTCAGCCTCACCAATGGCAGCACGACCGGAGGCGATGATAGCGCCGGCATGCTCGACTTCGGCATTGCAGTCGCTCGGCACGCCACCGCAGGATACTGCAAGCGCATCGCCGCGGACGCAGATCTCCCGATCGGGATCACGGTCCGTCACGTCACCATGCCGACTGCCCCGTCCACTGGTGCCATTGGCTACCGCGCGACCGAGGAAGTCGCGATCATGTACCTCGGAGACGTCTACTGCATCGCCTACGAGAACGTCACCGCGGGAGACAGTGTCCTGAGCGTCACCGCACAAGGCGGGAAGCTTTCTGGCCCCACCTCTGGCGTGGCTGGAAGCGGTCGCGTCGCAATCCCCAATGCGCATTGGGTGACAACCACTACCGCTGGCAGCGTCGGGCTCGTCCGGCTCACCGGCGTTAGCAACCCCAAGACCACCACGTAAGGCAGGAGAAGCAACCATGTCTGAAGGAAAGAAACTGGTCAAAGTAGTCGACTCCGAATCCTGCCAGCCGAGAATGGTCGCGCTCGATGAGGCGCGTATGCAGGACTTCGACCGTGGCATCCGCCGGTGCTTCCAGGAGACGGCCAATCCGTACCTGTTGGGCGCTGACTCCGCCGAGGGCATCGCATTCATGGTCTCGCAGCTGGCCTACACCGAGGCGCAGACCTATGAGCGTGAATACCAGGAGATGCAGTTCCGCACGCTCCTGCCCATCACCGCCGAGGCTGGGCCTGACGCGGCCACGGTCCGCTATCAGGTCTACGATCACGTCGGCCAAGGCAAGCGGATCAACGGCGTCGCCAAGGACATCCCGACGTCGGATGTGTCCGCGGCCGAAGTTGAGATCGCGGTCGTGAGCGGTGGTGCTGCGTATCGGTATTCTCAGCTCGAGCTCATCCAGGCTGCTAGACTGATTCGTCCGCTGCCTGCTGAGCGCATGTCGACCGCCATGGAGATGGGCGAGCGGCATCTGAACTCGGTTGCGATGGTCGGAGAAAAGACGACCGTGGCCGGCGCTGCGAAGTACGAGGGCCTGCTGAACTACACCGGCGTGACCACGATCAACAAAGGGACGAGCGGGTTCCACGGAGACTGGGATCTTCCGAGCACGACTGCGGACGAGATCCTTGCCGACGTCAACGCCGCGATCTATGCCTACTGGGCGCAGACCAACTTCGTGGTGCTGCCGAACACATTCGGACTGGCTCCGAAGGCGTTCGCGGCGATCAATGCTCGGTACAACGCTCTCGGCACCAAGCGAATCATCGAGCTCATCCAGGAAGGGAACATGACGACTTCTCGCACTGGCGAGAAGCTGAACATCGTCCCCATCCTTCAGGCCGATGCCGCTGGCGCGAAGTACTCTGGCGGCGCCGCGTGCCCGCGCAACGTCCTCTACCGCAACGACAAGAAGCGAATGGTGATGCACATCCCGATGCCTCATCGGTTCCTTGCTCCGCAGCCCGAGGGCTTGGATATCTTCGTACCCGGCTGGTACCGCTACGCTGGCTTGAACATCCGCTACATCAAGACGGTTGTCTACCAGGACGAGACCGCTTCGTAACGGGTGAACGGTGACGCCCTCTGAGTTCAAGGCTCTTTTCCCCCAGTTCACGTCTGAGACGACGGAGCGGGTGCAGTCGTACATCGACCTCGCCGTTCCGTATTTCAACGTGACCCGGTGGGGAGACTTCTACTCAGAGGGCCTCGCCAATTACGTTGCTCATTCGATCGTGATTGCGAACTTCGAGGCGACGCAGTCGACGAGTCAGACCAACGCGAACGACGTCACCGAGAAGCACGTCGGGCCTGTTGGTATGTCCCGTGACAGCGCCCTCCTGAACCTGCAGGCCAAGTTCCCATTCATGCGCACGACGTACGGCCAACGCTACGCCTATCTCAGGCGCAAGGTTGGTCTCGGAGGGTTCGCGATATGAACGTAGTGGTTCATGGCGGGGATTTGCCAGGCCTGAGACAACTTGCACAGATGCTAGAGGATGCAAACAGGCAAGTGTCAGTCGGGTTCCCGGAGAGCGCCAAGGAAGACGACGGGACATCGGTTGCGATAATCGCCGCTGTCCACGAGTTCGGCAGCCCCGAGAACAACATCCCCGAACGCTCCTTCATCCGCGCTGGAATCCGTCGCGCGAAGCCGAAGCTCGATCAAGTCAACATCATGAACCTTCGCAAGGTGTTGGCTGGGCAGCAAACTATCACCGGTGCGCTCGAGCAACTTGGGGCCGTCGCCTCCGGAGAAGTCAAGCGCGAGATCAACGTCGGGACGTTTGCCCCGAACAAGCCTCTGACCATCGCGCGCAAAGGTTCGTCCAAACCGCTCATCGACACAGGACAGATGCGCCAGAGTATCACCTGGAAAGTCGGACCTCCTCCGGACCAGTCTAGGGTTATCAAATGAAGATCGATGTCTCCGAGCTTCTAGTTGATACCGACCTGGGCGCTTCCACCTTCGTGCGCGCGCGCCCGACGACCACGCTCGGGTATGAGGGCGAGACGTCGACGACGTACGCGCAGACGAACATTCTCGGCATCGTCCAGCCAGCGGCCACCACGGACGCGAACCTCCTGCCCGAAGGCGTGCGCATCGCCGACGTGAATGCGTTCTTTTCGAGCACTGGCCTAAGCGCGGGCGGGCCTTCGCAGATGCCAGATTTGCTCAAGTGGGGAGGCTACACCTACCGCGTGCTGCATGTGCAGAACTTCGAACAGCACGGTATGCAACGAGCTCTCGCCCAACGGATCCACATAGGAGCACTGGCGACCTGATGGCGCGCGCGAGCTACATAGACGCCATCGGCTACTTGGTCCGATACCTCGTGCGCTCGGCTACGGGGATGGCGGCAAACAGCGTGCGGCCTGCGAACCAAACATACCAGACTGGAGTACAAGACGCCGAATTTGCGACGGTGCAGATCATCTCGGACGAGGGCGACGTGTCCAGCGCTATCCGCCGCACGGTGAATGACACCGCGATCGGTTCCACCAAGGTGTCAGAGACGCTTGACGTATATCACGAGTTCACCGCCTCAGTGCAGTTTTTCAGGCATGCTACTCCTCGATGCGATGGCGAGGGGATTTCCGCCTTTGGGATGAGCGCCTTCGATCGGGCAGCTCGCCTGCAATCACTCCTGATGCTGTCAACCAACATGGAACTGATGGAGAAGATGGGCCTCATGTTCCTTGGCGCCTCCGGTGCGCGCAATCTGTCCGCGCTCGTTGACGGAGCCTATTGGGAAGACAGGGGTAGCGTCGACCTATTCTTCGGATGCAACACCAGCGAAACAGTTCTGCTTGAAACCATGGCGACCGCAGAGATTGCGCTTAAAGCGCAGTGGCCAGGCGGACGCGAGGATGACCTAACAATCGAGGTGCCTTCATGAGTCTACCACTGTCCGACATCGTTTCTGTTTCCCTTCAAGTGTCCGCGATGCCGGCGGCGGCTCGCGACTTCGGCACGCTGCTTGTGCTCGGCGATTCTGGCCGCCTGCCTAGCGAGGGGCGCGTTGCCACGTTTTCTGGCATGACGGATATCGCCGACGTGTATTCGTCGACTGACGAAGAGTATGAGGCGGCCACCGCGTACTTCGGGCAATCCCCAAAAGTCAAGTACCTGAAGACGGGCGAGCACTTCGCGACGGGAGCGGCTGGCCACCTGAACTCTGGCGCGTGGGGGAGCGCGGCCGAGATTGCCGCGCTGAATGCTGTCACCTCTGGCGGCATGGACATCACGATCAACTCGACGCTGTGCCAGCTTTCGGCGCTCAACTTCTCCACCGATGACACCGCGGCGAAGGTGGCCACCAGGCTTCAGAATGCTCTGCATGCGCTCGTGGCCAACACCACTGTCACCCACGACGGGACGAAGTTCATTATCACCAGCCCGACGCTAGTTACAGGGACTGTTACCGTCGGTAGCGCCCCAACGGCTGGCGGATCGCCTACGCCAATCCAGACGCTCTTGCACATGACCGCCGCCGAGGGTGCGGTTGTCTGCGTTCCGCTGTCCACAGAGACGATCACTCAGTCGCTCACGCTGTCGTGGAATGCTGACCCAACCTTCTACGGTGTGGCGTTGTCTAGCGACCTTGCAGAGCCGGGCGCCCATGCGCAGAACGTGAAGGATGCTATGGCCTGGTGTGAGTCGATGGGCCTGGCATTCTTCTACACCACTGACCAGAGCGCGTGCCTAAGCTACAACGACACGACGAACCTCGGGTACTACGCCAAGAACCTCGGCTACACGCACTCGTTCGGAATGTACTCTGCGGACTATCCTAACGCCGCCATCGCCGCGTGCGCGAAATACTTCGCCGTCAATTTCAACCAGCCGAACAGCACGATCACCGGCAAGTTCAAGCAGCTCGTCGGCGTCGGGGCAGACGCCCTGACTGAGACGAATCGCCTGCAACTCGAATCGTACAACCTGAACTACTATGCCACGTTCGGGACGTTCACGATGCTGTCTCAAGGTGTCACCGCCTCGGGCAGGTACTTCGACGAGGTCATGGGCCTGGACTGGCTGCAGTCGACGGTCCAGACGAACGTGATGGCGGAGCTAACCAACGCGGTAACGAAGATTCCACAGACAGACGCGGGAGCGGCCAAGCTCGTGAGCGCAATCGTGATGGCGCTCAAGCAAGGCGTGACCAACGGGTTGCTCGCCCCAGGTGTTTGGGTGGGAGATCCAGTCGGTGAGATCGCGACCAACGATTTCTTGGCTGACGGATTCTATGTCTACGCGCAGCCAGTAAGCCAGCAAAGCTCGGTGGCCAGAGCGGCTCGCGAGGCCCCGGCCATCACGGCGATTTGCATCGGTGCGGGTGCCATCCACTCCTGCGCCGTGACTATCACTTTCCAGCGGTAAGGAGCACACCATGAGCGCACGCGCATACAGCATTCTTGAGAATCACGTCCTGATCTCGGCGTCCGGCTATGCCACCTTCGAGATCGACGGATGGGCCGAAGGTGACGACGTCCTCACCGTCAAACGCGCCGCCGACTTGGCCACCCACAAAATCGGTGCCGACGGAAACATGGTGATCTCGCTCAACCCTGACCGGAGCGGCGAGATCACGCTCAAGCTGCAGCAGACTTCGTCTGCCAACAAGAAGCTACTCCAGCTTGCTGGCACCGCGGTAAGCGCGACGACCTGGGTCCCCGTGATGGTTTCGTGGCAGGATAGCTACCGGCAGGACATGGCGGCGGGCAGCCCTGGCTACATCAAATCTTTCCCTGAAGTGAAGCGCGGGCGCGAGTCAACCGAACAGGAATGGACTATAATCGTAGCCAACCTGCAGCTGCTGCTGGGAGACCCGGTCGCGATTGCAGGGACGCCGCAAGCCGTGGCAGCAGCACTAGGAGGGTAACAAGTGGCATCAGCAGTCATCAAAACGATCAATGGTCGCAGGTTTTCTATCGCCAAGCTTCCGGCTACCGACGGGCTCAAGCTACAGATTGCTGTGGCCAAGCTAGTCGGTTCGGAGCTGGCCGACCTCGCCGGCATGGCCAAGCGCCAAGGCTTGTCGGAGGCTGCTATCCTTGGAGAAATCGGCGAGGTGCTCGAAAGAGTCGCCGGCAAGGCAGACGCGGATGCGATCGTCAAGCTCATGCTACTTGCATTCTCCAAGGTGACATGCGAGGGTCGCCCGATTGTGGATATCGATCTGACATTCGGAGACAACGCGATCGAACCGTGGCAGGTCTTCGTCGAGGCACTGAAAGTGAATCTCGGCGATTTTTTAGCCGTCGTCCGCTCGGATGGAAGCCAACAAGAATCCGCCAAGACGTAACCTTTGACCCAGCCCAGCCGGCCAACATCGACTGGGCAATCTGGAGGCCGATCATGCGAAACCCGCCGCTCTGCCAGCTCTGGGAGCTTGAGGACGGCGGTCGCTATACGCTCGATGACTTGGCGAACTTCCACGAGGCCATGGACGTCGAGGACGAAAATGAACGCCGATACCATGCCGCCATGAAGGAGCGAGACAGGTGAAGCTTGACGATCTCTGGATAGCGCTCGGCTTCAAAATCGACGCCAAGAACCTTGAGAAATTCGAGGGTCTTGCGGAGAAGTCGAAGAAGACGATGCTCGGCCTTGGCGCTGCTGTTGCTGGCGCCGTCGGCGGCATCGGGCTCATGGTCGAGAAAGCCGCCGGCGACATGGGCGACGTGCAGAACTTCGCCGAGCAGATGGGGATCAGTGCGCGCGAGGTGGCGGCGCTAGGAAAGGTTGCGGCGGAGAACGACTCGTCTCTGGAGGCGATGAAGAGCGGGCTTCGCTCGCTAACCGTGATGACTGGGCAGGCCGCTGCTGGCGTCGGACGCGGCGCTATGTTCTTCAAGAAGTACCACATCGCTGCGAAGAACGCCGACGGCTCGACGAAAGACGTCAACGAAGTTCTCGGCGATGTCATCGACAAGATGGCCGGCATGGACAGAGTGAAACGCATCGCCCTTGGACAGCGCCTTGGGTTTGACGATGCGACGATCTACCTGATGGGTCAAGGCCGCGAGAACTTCGAGAAGCTGCGTCTCGCAGCACTCAAGAGCAACCCGCTCACCAACGAGAACTACGAGCTAGCAGACAAGACAGACAAGCTCTTTAGGAAGGCATCGTCTTCGGTTGGCCTGCTGAATAAGCGCATTGCCGTCGCGCTCATGCCGACGGTGAACAAAGTCTTGGAGAGGTTTATCAGGTGGACCAAGGAAGACGGCAACGTCCGCCGCCTGACCGATGCGCTGCAGACCGTGGTTAACGTGCTTGAGATCCTCTGGAAGAACCTCGACAAGGTTGCGTATATTGTCGGCGTGATGGCGGCTTACAAGCTCGGCGCTAGACTGATCGAATGGTCTGGAAACGCTATGGCGGCTGCAAAGTCATTAGGGACGCTTGCGTCTGCTGGAGGATTGCTGCGAACGCTGCTCACGGGCGGGCTTATCGCAGCCATCTTTCTTGTGGCTGAGGACTTGTGGACGTTCTACCAAGGTGGCGAATCTGTCACTGGGCTACTGTTGCAGAAGTTCCCATACGCTGTAGAGGTTGTGAAGGGCGTACTTGTGGCGTTAGGCGCATCTCTGGTTGCATTGTCGACAGGCAGTGGTCCACTTGGGTTGCTAGTGCTAGGGATAGGCGGATTAGTAATCGCGGCTCAGTCCATCAGGGACGCATGGAACCCGCTCAAACAGTGGTGGCAAGAGTTGTGGGACGACATGTTCAACTCGGTGGCCAGGTTCTGGAATAGCATACCGCAGCCTATCCGACGAGTGATCGGCGGAATGGCCATCGGTGATTTCAGCGGCGAAGAAATGAGCCTCGATGTTCTGAAAAACGCCGAACGGTCGCGATTGAAGCTGGCTCAATTCGGTGGCGAAGGATTCAAGCCATGGGGTTCCGAAGAGACCGGGGAGCCATCGTGGATGACTAAGCGCTCGCCAAGCGGCGGAGTTACCACTACCACGAACATCACAGGGGTCAACATCAACCTGCCCAACGTTACAGACCCTCGCCAAGCGGCTCGCGAGGTTAACCGAGGGCTCGCCCGTATTGCACACGGAGGCGTCGGTGGCTGAAGCAGCAATCATCGTTCGCCGCTGGATTCTGGCCATCAACGATGACCAGACGGAGAACGCCCTCAAGTTCGATGCGGTGATTCGCGAGGAGCACACAAGCGAACTTGCCGTCACTGACAACCCGGTGGAAACCGGCGTCGTCATCTCTGATCACGCGTACATGCAGCCGCTCAAGCTGAGCATCGAAGGCGCGTTCTCCAATACGCCGGTCTATCAGGAGCACACGAACGGCGGCGTCGGCGTCATTGTCAATGGCGATGGCATCAAGGCCGCAGCCGATAACGGGCAGCCACGCGCCGCGAACGCTTGGGAAATCCTGACTACCTTGCAGAGGTTTGCCGTTCCGTTCGCGGTACAGACTGGGCTCAAACTCTACAAAGACATGGTGATCCTGCGACTGTCGTGCACGCAGGATAAGGAATCGGTGGGAGCGCTGTACTTCTCGGCAGACTTGCGCCAAGTCATGTTCGCAACGTCGCAGACGGTGAGCTATCCTCCGCGGGCGCCGAAACGAGGCCAGCCGAAAAAGAAGGTAGTTGACAAGAAAGCCACGGAGCCGACGCCAGCGCAGACCGAGAAGAAGCGCAAATCCTTGCTACTTCAAAGCGTGCAATCGGCCGGGGTGCTGCAATGAGCCTGATCGTTCCTTTCACATCAGACGATCGCGCCTACGAATTTTCGTGTGCGCTGAACGGCACCGTCTACCGCTTCGACGTGCGCTGGAACGAACGGGCCGGCTTCTGGGCGTTCGATCTATACCTGGACAGCACGGATGCACTGCTCATCGCCGGACGGCCCATACTGCTCGGCGTGGACATCCTGGGGCCATACCGCTACCTAGGCATCGGCGGGTTGTTCGCTGTCGATATGGGCGCGACGATGCAAAACGCAGGGCCGCTGGAAGATGACACGCGCGTGCTTGTTAGCTCGGACGCTGGCGATACCGACTTGGGCGTTCGAGTGCAGGTGTTCTACTACACGCCAGCTGAGCTCGCGGAGGCTGGCCTATGACCATCCCGGCGATGGCTCACTGGGGGCGCATCTGCCGCGTGCGCGTGGGCAAGAAGGGCTCGAAGTTTGATCCGGTGGTTGGGCGCGAGTTCACCGAGGCGCTGCGAATCACATTCGACGTCACTAAGACCATCTATCGGACGCCGAACGTCGTCACGATCAAGCTCTACAACTTGAGCGAGGACCACGAGAACGACATCAAGAAAGAGTATGACGACCTTGAGCTTGACGTCGGGTATGGCACGCAGGCTATGGGGCTCTTCCGCGGAAACATCCAATACCGATATGCCTACCGGGAAGGGAACGATCGCATTGTCGAGATTCAGGCAGGCGACGGTGACAAGGACTTCAAGGATGGGGAGGTCAACTTCACGCTCGGAGCTGGCCACACCGATGGGGACGCCATCCGGAAGCTGCTCGAAAACCTCGGCACCACCGTCCTTGGCTACTGCGCCGGCAAGCACCTCAACGAAAAGCACATCCTCGGCAAGACCTACTCTGGCACCGTCCGCCGGGTCATGGATGTGATCGCTCGAAACAACCAAGCCAATTGGGCGATCCAAGACGGGAAGCTCGTGATGGTGCCAGTCGATAGTACACTGCCAAATGAGGCGATCAAGGTCGATTCTGACACAGGCTTGCTTGGCACACCGCAAATCAACGACAAGGGCATCGCAATGAAGATCCAGCTTGACCCGAGGGTTGTCCCCAACGGCAAACTGTGGCTGGCAAACAATGAGGTCAAAGCAGCTGTTTTCAAGCCGCCGATGCTGCTACGGGAAGAGCAGAAGAAATCGAAGGCGCCAGTGCGCAAGGACCCCGATGGGGTCTACAAGGTGTTCGTGGTCAACCACAAGGGAGATACTCGCGCGAATGACTGGTTCTCCGAGATCAAGTGCGTCGGTCTGTTAGAGAAGATTCCTACTAGCAAAAGCGAAGTCCCTATGCCAGGATTGGATGTGCTCGAATGAGCGACACAACGTTGACAGACCTCGACCGTGACGAAGCAGCGGTTGATGAACAGGCCGCTGCCATTGCCGCGCATATCGAAGAACGCGCAATGGACCTTCACACGTGTCTGCCTGGGCACATCGTGAGCTTCGATTCGTCTACGCAGACGGCGAAGGTGCAGCCAGGGATTCAGCGCATCTTTGCCCAGCAGGGGGCGGTGAACCTCCCAGAGCTTGTTGACGTCCCCGTGTGCTTCCCAGGCGGAGGCGGGTTCGTCCTGACGTTCCCAGTGTCGGCCAACGACGAGTGCATCCTGATTTTCTCCGAGCGAGCCATCGACTATTGGTGGCAAAATGGCGGGGTGCAGCTTCCAGCAGAATATCGCACACACGACCTTTCCGACGCGTTTGCACTCGTCGGAGTGAATAGCAAGCCGCGGGCGCTATCAAGCGTGAGCACGGACAAGGTCCAGCTTCGCGCGCGCGATGGAACGTCAAGCGTGAGCATCGACGGGACCGGGAACATCATTTGCTCATCCAGTCCAGGTGGCACGGTGCAGCTCAATGCTCCACCTGGAGCTACTCAGTTGCTCAATGGCGTGCTCATCGGTGGCGATCCGTGCCCTATCCTTGGAGTCACCCATGGAGCGCTAGGGTGCGGGTGCGCGCGCGTGCTCGCGGGGAAGGTATAGACATGGGGACGCTCATCGCAGGACAGTTGGATTCGAGCGGCGACATGGTCGGTGGGTTCGGCAACGTCGTCGCTTTCAGCGCTTCCACCGCGCAGAAGTTGCGCTGTCGGCTACTTCTAGTCCAGGCGGAGTGGTTTCTAGATCCAGACGTCGGGGTTCCATGGTTCGCGTTGCCAGGCTCGATTGACCCGCCAATCATGGGAGTCAAGGCGGTGGATCTCGGATACGTTGAGCGCACCCTGAAGACGGCGATCCTAGACACCGAAGGGGTTTCGGAGCTTGTCGCTTTCACCATGTCACTGGACCGTAATACGCGCGCCGCTACCGTCGCAGCCACGGTTAAGACCGATGATGGCGACGTCGAAAACATCGAGGTATCCATCCCATGACCACGCTAACGACGGGCGGATTCACCAAGAGCACGCTGGCCGAGCGAATCACTGAGCTTCAGGGTATCTGGCAGAGCGCGCTAGGAGCCACCATAGACGTTGACCCGGAGTCGCGCGACGGCCAGATCATTGGGGCTCTTGCCGAGATGTTCGCGAATCTAGACGATATCGCCGAGGGAGAGTACAATAACCTGTTCATCGACGGAGCCACTGGAGATGCGCTGACAAGGCTTGTGCGTCTTGCTGGAATCTCGCGAAACTCTGGTGCCTACTCGACGGCCACGTGTACGTTCACCGGAACAAACGGGACGGTTATCCCAACTACCGCGCTCATTCGCAGCACCACCGAGACGGACTCGACGATCACGTGGTCGCCCACCGCGACCGTCACGATTGGCGCATCGCCAACCACTGGGACAGTCAGGTGCAGCGCTGAGGGAGACTATCAAGCGCCGGCCGGTACGCTGACCAGGATTCAGACCGTGATCTCAGGGTGGACGGCGGTCACGAATGCCGCCGACGCGACCAGAGGCTACGCCGAGGAGACGGACGAACGACTCCGGGCAAGGTACGCGCGGTCGGTGGCCGCTCCTTCGCAGGCAATCACTGATGGAGTCTACGCCGCGATCGCCAACCTTGACGATGTAGCACAGGCCGTGGTTTGGGAGAATGAACTCGACGATCCGAAGGCGATGCCAGGCGGAACGCTTGCCCCTCATTGCATCTATGCCATCGTCGATGGAGGCGACCAGGACGAGATCGCTGAAGCCATCTGGCTCACGAAGTCCGGCGGATGCTCGATGATGGGCGACGTCGAGCGGACGGTAACCGATGTGCAAGGGCATGAACACACGATCAGGTTCTCTCGCCCAACTGACGTTGACGTCTACATCGAATTGGACATCACAAAGCGAGCAGGTTGGGTAGACGGATCGGAAACCACGATCGCCGCTGCAATCGTCGCAGCCTCTGAACAGCCAGGCGCCGTCCCAATCGGCGGCGACTCTAACAACGAGTTTGCGTGGTCAGATGTGTTGACCTGGATTTCTGCGGCAGGTATCACTGGATACTCGGTCACTGAGGTCCGCATGGGCACAGCCCCAAGCCCTTCAACTCCTTGGCAGAATGTGGCAATTGATTTCGATGCCATTGCGCGCTTCGAAACCGCGCACATTCTGGTGACGGCAACATGAACATCACCACCATAGCCCACGTCACCCAGATGCTTTCGCGTCTGGTATCGCAGTACACGGACAAGACGCACTTCCGGGCGTTTCTCACGGCAATCGCCGCTGTCCCGAATAACCTGGAGACGGTATTCGCAGCCATCGGCGAGGCGATTGACCCGACGACTGCGACGGGAGAACAGCTCGACCTGTGCGGCGGGCTGGTGGGAGCTTCCCGCACGTTGCCAAGCGGAGACACGCTGTCTGACGCCGAGTTCCGAGTTCTCGTGCTGGCCAAGATCGCGCGTAACAAGTGCAAGGGAACGGTGCCCGACATGCACACAGCATTGATGTTCCTGTTTGGCAGCCCGGACGTCCATGTGGTTGACACTGGGTGGATGGCCATGGAAGCGCAAATCGGAAGGCTTCTGACAGACGACGAAAAGAGCGTGCTTTCGATCGCGTCTGGAGACAGTCTCACGCCGGGAGGCATCCTCCCCAAACCGTCTGGTGTAAGGCTTACATTGACAGATCGAGCATCATCTGACTTCTTCTGCTTTTCTACAGTCAGCAATCCAGGAGTGCCGCTCATCACTGGCGGCATGGGTTTCAGCGAGGTTTCAACGCCCACTGGTACGTGGGCAGGAGTGGCAATCACATGAGCAGTTCTCCGCCTTCAAGTAGGGAAATCGTTTGGGGATACTCGGCAGACCCTGGCGATGTCTATGAGCCTTCCGACGGACTGAAGCTTAGCGGATACACAGGAACGCCAGCGCCAGCGTATGAGATTGTGAACTGGCTGCTCAATCGTGTTTTCGGATGGGTTGCGTATCTCAGATCGCGTGGGATCCCAGACTACGATTCTACAGAAACCTACAGCACAGGAGATTTTGCCCAATACTCCGGGAGGCTATACCAGAGGATTGGCGGGTCATCTTCTCAGGGCGTGGCTCCGACAGATACGAACTACTGGGCGATTCGAGACTGTCAATCAGCGGACATTAGTTCGCTTACCACGCTCACGGGTACAGGGTTGACACTCGAAGCGGCGTTGCTCGTGCGACATGGGGCATCGGCAAAGCTGTCATTCTGTGTGACAGGGACGCTCCCGGACGCCAGCGGACAGATAGTGATCGATTCATCTTTGTGGTCACTGTTGCCTGAGGACTTTTTGACCTGGAGCCTACAGTCGTCGGCAGGCAACGACGGGAATTATGCCAACTTTACCAGGATCGCTCATGGATGGGAGTTCACTGTCGGAGGCGTAGGCGGGCTTGGAGACGACTGGGAACTCACGATAGAGGCGACGAAAGCCTAGCGATCGGCAATGAGCGCACGTGGCGACCTGATAGGCGATGCGGTAGCGGACGCGCTAAATAGCCCTCCGCTTGACGTCTCCACTGGCACTCTTGAAGAGCGCAAGCATCGCATTTGGCGGGCTATCTGCAACGCCTTGGCGCTGTCGTTCGACCCTATCTGGATCGACCTATACGTCAACCCTACGGAGGTTGCATGCTACTCGACTGGGACGACTCCGTGGCCGACGAAGACCATCGCTTGGCAGCTTGAAATCTGGGAGAGCGACCAAGAAATCCCCGTTGCGATTTGGTGCAAGAACGGGACAGGGGTATACGACTGGTCTCTCATCTGGCCGGTAACAGGCATCGGCTCGCCACCCACTTCGGACACCGGCTCTTCTCTGTACACCGCGCTTGTTCCGGACCCGCTGAACCGTGGCGAGGTGGTATGTGTGTTTGGGCTTGAGGGATGTGGTGGCTATCTGCCATTCGTGGGATGGACCGAGATTATCCCAGGGGTGATGCAAAGAGACGCCACTGGCCCACTCACATACGCCTGGTTCGACGGTGTCGACCCTGACACCCACAATGCATCTGGGACGTCGTCATTCCTGAACTCGCTGGTCATTCTTCCGCCATCGTCCGAGTTGGGAACGGCCGACAAGAAGGCGCACGGCGTGTGGAGGGTGAAGGACGTCGGTGGACACTATGAGGGAGCTGTTTACGTAGCCACTCACGCAAGGCTAGAGCGCGATCTGAACTACAACACGGACGGTGATTTTGTCCAGTACATGACGTTCCTGGTTGCGCGAGGTAGTAACTTCGGTGGGCAATACGCGACACTTCAGGATGCCACCGTTGACCTGGGGACAACCGAACAGAACTGGACTTTCTCTGGAACTCATTCGTGGGCTGATTCGTACGAGCTCTTGTCTGCCGCCGAGCTTGTGACGAGAGGAGCGTCGACAACGGCCACAGACATGAGCGCCACTGCAACCAATGAGACGGTTGCAATGTCTCCGGTGTTCTCCACTCCGCTTGGTTCTCCTGCGATCGCAGTGTTCCCTGCTGGGAAGAACGACTTCCACTTGCAAGACGTTATCCTTTCAGGAGATGCTGGAGATGGAGTCAACACGATTAGGGTCTCTCTCTACGCATGGGACCGCGTCGAAGCGTTGGGGACGCTTCTGTGCCAAGCAACGACCGAGCCGATCGACTGGAGTTCTCTGTATAGCCAATCGTCGAGGGATCTGGTGTGCCAAGGGACTCTAGATGAAGACTACGCATTCCCGCCAGACTACGGGCTACAACTCATTTTCGAATTCATCACGACGTCGACAACCCCAGTGTCCGTGAGCTTCACTTACAACAGTTCGCTGCGCGGGACGCACGTCGTGACCACGTTCGACGTCCCAGGGTTCGGGACGACGGACCACCGACTCCTGACGAACAAGAATGACAGGGTTGGAGGAGTCGGGCAGCACGAAGATACGACGGTTGACCTGTCTGGCTTTGATGGATTCACTGGAAACCTTACAGGAGTCTCCACTCTAGATGGCGCCATGACGGTTCTCGATGGCCTGCCAACCGTGGGGCGTCCTCCGTACGCCTCCGGGACATTCGCCGGTGGTGTCATCACAATCCCAGACCGAGCATGGACTAGCGAGGTGACGCTCTCTCCCGGCGATACGGTTTCTGGAATCGCGACATCCGGGTGGCAGAATGGCGACCGAGTGACCCTCATCGTCTATGGCGCGCAGCTTGGAGAAGAGGGCCAAATCATCTTGCAGCACAACGGCTCTCCAGGGGCTGGAGCGTCTCCGCTGCTGAACAACAGCCTCGCAATGATGGGCGAAGAGTACAATGATATCAATTTGATGACCAGGGCCGTGGTGGAGTATGTGTACCTAACAAGCCTTGGTGCTTGGCAACTTTGTGGAGTATCAGCGTAATGAAGATCCGAGTTAGCAAGTGGCATTTCTGGTTGGCAACGATGGCTGTCCTGTTCGCATCTTCGTACGCGGCAGGCGCGTTCTATGGGTACGCTAACCTCGATTCGGATCACCTGATCCTAGCTGCCCAGAACCGCGGGCACGCAGTCGAACTCAACGGCAGCGCATGCTCCATCCCTGGTAGCGGTACTGGCACATGCACATTCACTGCATCGACGGTTACACCCGACCCGCATGGGTGGCCTCTGGATTCGTCTGGGAATCGGCTGGTGACGGTGGCCTATTCTCCTTCCACTCGGAAGATCACGATCACTGCCACGGCCGGCGGATCATTCGACGTCTGGGTACGCGGGACGAAGTATACCGTCTCGTCTCCGTACGAGAGCGCCGCTCACACAGCCACCGAAGGGGCGTGGTTTTTCTACCATGCTGGCGGCGGTGGCTGGACGTGGTCGCAGACATTCTGGAACCTGCACACCTACGCACCGACCGCTTATGTCTATTGGTCCAGCGTAGGGGGCACAGGGGCAGGATACACTGAGCTGCACGGGTGGGATCGCGACATCGGGTGGCATGTGCAGCAGCACCTCGCCGTCGGTACGATGCTGATTTCCGGCGGTTCTCTAGGGGACTACTCTCTCGACACCGACACAGACGCTGCTATCCAGTATTCCATCAGCGAGGCAGTGATAGTCGACGAGGACAACCTGTACACCGCTACGTCGAAATCCGACGGCCCTGGCTACACAATTTGGAGACGTTCAGGGATTTCTGGATATTGGACCTGGACGACTGGGACCTCCCTTCCGTTCCTGTATGGAACATATCCGCAACGGAATTACGACGCAGGCGGTGGAACTGGGTGGACGACGGCGGACTTGTCAGGGCTGGCAGGAGGTCAATACCTCACGAGCTACGTGGTGGTTACCCCAGCTCTCGATTCGAGCAACCAGCGATTCATCGTGATCCCAGGGCAGACAGCATACACAACCCAGGCGGCAGCGCTTGCTGAGACTCCAACTGGATTATCGCTTGGGACACTGCCATTCGCAGAGTTCACCGCGGTAGCCCAACTCGTATTCCACGCTAGGAACGATTTCGGGGGCTCTGCCAAGGCCAAGCTCGTCGCGGTTACGAGGCTTACCGGACCGAGAGGTTCTTTCACCTCGACGGCTGCGCCGGCCAACTACGTCGGGAAGGTGGCGGCTGCCAACGGAGACGGAATCGACTACCTCTATCAGAAAATGTCAGCCGACACAGGTCAAGGGCTCTACCTGTCCCTGGAAGGTGCGCCGCCAAGTCAGACCGTGCAGATTCACAACACCGTAGGACAGATCATTGCTGGAAGCAACGTGACGATTACTACAGGCACAGGGACATCGACCGCGACTGTGACCAGCATTTCGACCACTCAAACTGGCACTATTTCAGCATCTGGTGGAACTAGCGCGGACGAAAAGGTGGCGGCTGCCAACGGAGACGGTGCGGACTACCTGAATCAGAAGATCGAGGCTGGCCAGGGTCTATACGTATCGACGACCGGGTCTCCTCCGACTCAGAAGGTCCGGGTGTCTCCCGTCGTCGCCAACCTGCAGTCGGTCGATTACCTGCTCGGTTTTAGCGGGTCAACCATGTCTAGCTTCACCCTGGCGTCGCCTGGGGTGTGGGAACACACTAGCGCAATCGCGCTCACTGGGAGTTCTTACGTAGAGAGCGGTATCACCGTTTCCGCTGGCGATCGCGTGCTGGTTGCGCAGCCAGGAACAAAAGGGAACCCTCTTCGAAGGTGCCAGGCCTCCACTAACGGGCAGGTCAACAATGGCATCTTCGAGGTGATTGAACCAGGCGAGGCTGGGGTTACAAAGCCGAAAATCTCTCGCACCGGAGATGCGTCAGCGGAGACCGATTTCATTGACGGGATGGAGGCCCTCGTCCGTTTTGGGGCACTATACGGAGGCGCACGTGCTCGCTACAAGGACTTCGGGAGTTGGACGATCGATACCGATCGGATTTGCTTCGACCTTTATGGCGGGAACGGAGACGTGATAATCGACGAAACAGGGCTGTCTCTATCTGACTACACGACGAACGATGCGACCGTTAGCGCTCACGGGTTCTTGCCGAAGCTGTCAGGAAGCGTTTCGGACGTGCTGAGAGGTGATGGCACGTATGGATCTGCCACGGTGGCCGAAGCCATCCCGTACACGCTCGCGTATGAAATCGACTTCACTGCCCAAGCGTCGCAGTCATGGTCTGGTAGCGATGGGACGGCAACGATCGACGGGAAGACGTGGTGGATCGGAAACAGGTCAGCTGCCGGCACATTCAACCTCGGCACGAGTAGTAGGGGGCTCTACATCAAGGCGAGCTCTACCAATTCTAACCACTCTGGCACGACGATGACTTGCCCGTATGCCATGGTCCCTCTTGCCAACCTGAACAGCAATCTCAAAGCGCACTTGGTGAGCGACATCATGGTTTTGCTCCAGATGGGCTATGTCACTACTCCAAACGCGAACTACGATCGCTTTGAGGCTGGCATTGCGTACGTAACGTACGGCAACGGCGTTGTTCCGAATGCTGCAATTCAAACAAGCGGAGTCCGTGTGTCTCAGATGTCGCAGTACAATACCAGCTATTACAATTACGGTCAGCACGTCGGGGTCATGCACAACCCAGGTAGCGATGTCTACACCAGCACGCTAGGTTGTTCCGCTGGGAGCACCTGCACGGCTGCTCAGAACCTCGCACTGTATGGCAACCTAGACGTATACGCCTTCAGGATTACCAACCTATGGTTTGTGGATATCTTGTGGGGATCATACGGGACGTCGTGGCCAGCATTCACAGACCTTACAAGCGGAGGCAACTACGTCGCGCCGGCGGCATCGTCCGGGTCTGCATACAGACTGCCAGCCGTTTGGGTTGCTGTGTGCAGCCAAAACACGAACGCCAACGCTGACGTCAACGTGACCAAGATGGCGGTGTACAGGACTGGGCCAACTCAATAGTCAACCAGCAGCGCGATACTATACCGGTAAGTTCGCGAGGCTTTGAAACAACAGAAGTCCGGCGATGGGAGCAACAGGAACATGGGAATGAATGCGAGTCAACAGGAAGATTACGGGCAACTCGGTCAGCCGTCCGGGAACGATCTGCAAGATGCGATCACAGCGTATAACGCTGCGAAAGCCGCCATGATGACCGCGCAGACCGCTGCAGCAAGCGCTGGTGCAGTGCTTGAAACGAAGATTGCAGCCTTCGCGGCGAAGCACGCCGAGTTCAAGGGTGACTTTGCGATCCCACCTGAATTTTCCTGGCCTACGTAGCATGGTAGGCTGACCTAGGACCGCGCCCCTTTCGAGGCGCGGCTTCACTGTTTGAGAGACGGATGGCAGGTAGATAGGAGTAGGGTCATGCTCGGAACATACGAGACTGTAAAAGTTGTTTTCGGCGGAGACATGAGCTCTGATAGGGTGTCGCAGCCAATCCTTGTTGATGGAGGGACTATCGCTAGCGTTCAGATAGCATGGCCATCCACAGATTCTCCTGTTGGCGCGTTTTCCATTGAGGTTTCAAACCACGGAGACGCAAGTGGTACATGGGACGAATACTCGGTAGACATCCCTTGGTCCGCTCAGCCAGCTGGGTCGGCCGGCACACTGACGCTCGACAACATCGAGACCGCGACTAAGTATCTGCGGATACGATACGACGCAACCAGCGGGGGTACGGGAGCGGTCTTCTACGATGGAAGCAGCGACCATGGGAAACTTCCAATCGTCGTGATCAAGGATTGACGTCATGAGAATCTGCATGAAACCAGTCCGCCCAGGGCACGACGATCTGATAGGACCTCTGGAGACTGTCCCTACAGGATCGTCCCAATGGGAACGGGATGTTGTCGGCGACACGGACTACTATGCGAACTGGCTTCGTCGTGGCCAGGTCAAGCCGGATATGTTCCAGTCGACTCTTGAAATCAGCCACCAAGTCAAGCCTTCCACGGCTATCGATGACATCAATTTCCACTATCTGTTGAGTGAAGTCCCGACGGCTGGGCACGCGTTTTACATCGACTATTCCTATTGCCTCATACCGATTGGAGCGACGGTCCCTGCGAAATCGTCATGGGTCACTGGAGCGCATCATGTGACCTTCGATGGCACAGAGTTTGCCAACACATACTATTACACTTCATTCGTTACCGATATCCCTGTCCCGGTTAGCAATACTTACTCGTCGCTGCTTCTGATCTGCGCCTCTCGTAGAGGTAGCGGGCTTGACACTTACACCGGGAACGTGGCGGTAATCCACCTTGGGGCACATGCAAAACATACGCAATTTGGCAGCGTGCATGTAAACTCTGACTAGTGCCGTGAAAACTCCATGCCTCATAGCCCTCGCCGCAACCCTTTCTGGCTGCGCGACGTCCGCTCCAGGGATGGAATTCGTCACGCCGAAGGCCATCAGGATGCCTCAGCCTGAAGACTGGCGAGCGGTCAGGATTGCCGACGTTGAGCACGTCATCAAGCTCAACTGCGAGCCCGGCGAAGGCAGCGACGTCGAGGCGGAACGGCTCGGCATCCACGTGTATCGACTCTGCATCAGACCACGTACCGATCGTGGTCTACTTGGCAGCGTGGTGGAGTACTTCAGCGGCCCGACGGACGAACAGCTTGTGGCGCTTGACTGGTTGGCGCAGGCTGTTGCATCGCACGATGGCCCTGGCGTTGTAGCCTGGCACTGCACGCACGGATGCGACCGAACGGGACTGTTCGCGAGCAT